>OFMS01001271.1_pt1 | contig 18335 bp, 13 predicted proteins | sample 1541871 | NCBI WGS metagenome assembly OFMS01 (sample SAMN04209251, study PRJEB22552) | human gut metagenome | biome: gut; material: feces | host: Homo sapiens | place: USA: Oklahoma
CTTCCGAACCGCCGCCTATCTTATTCAAAGATAGTGCAAGGCAAGAGGAAAGAAACAAACTTGTTTGATTTTGCCCTTCCGAACCGCCGCCTATCTTATTCAAAGATAGTGCAAGGCAAGAGGAAAGAAAAGGAAAGAGTCCGGTGTAATACCGAACTCTTTCTCAAATCGGATAGTTAATAACCTGTCCAACTTTTTGGGGTCACTTCGGTGGAATGTCCCCGCTTTATGCTATGAAAGATGATTCATCACCAATAAGTGAACTCATTTATGTCGGTATATGTCGTACCGTTGATGATGACTTTGTCAGGGTCTCCGCTTGAATCCGTTGTGCCTTTGAGGAAGACATTCTTGTTGAACGCAGAGCCGTCGGAATACCGGCAGTTGATAAATTCAATGATTGAATGCTGCTTCATGCATGACACAGCATAGTCGTAGTCATAGATGGCGTTGCCCTCGGCGTCTTTTCTGTCAGGAGCTGTTGGAAGCCAGCGGTCGTCGGTGGCTGTGGTGTAGCGGCCAAATTCGCAGTCCTTGAACACGCTGCTGCCATAGCAGCGGGCGTATGGATACCATAAATCACCGCAGTCGAATGTGCAATTCTCGAAATAACCGTCGCTCCATCCCGACATCCATCCGCGGAATGTCGTGTTCCGGGCAATAAGTTTTCCGTTTCCGGGCTGATTTGTGCAGAGTTGGAATTTAGGACCGAAATTGCAGTTCTCAAGAATGATGGTTGTGCCTGGATCCATGGCAAACACACCATAAGCCGCTCTGATGGTAAAGTTAGTGTTTCTGACAGTCAGCGTTTTTCCGCCGTTCAGATAAATTCCGCCCCCTACGTATGAGTGCTCATTAGGGTTGATGATGCCGAGTTTCACATTGTCGAGCACCACATTGTCGCTGTTGATTTTTAGATAGCATCCATCGCTGGCACCGGCGCTGTCGTCGCGGGCAAGCGTTACGTCTTTGAACGTCACGTTGTCGTTGGGTATCTGGTAGCCGTTATTTATCTTCAGCACCGAGTTGGTTCCGCCAGTGATGACTACGCCTTCGGCAATGTTGGCTGGCAGTGCGAGCTGCACGTTGTCGGCGAGCTGCACGTGGCGGTTGTGGTGAGATGCTGCGTCGGCAAGCTCTTCGTCGGTGGCGATGCCGAGTGTGCCGATGAATGCAGGCTCAATCACAACGTTGAAGTCGACGCTGTTGGTGAGCAGCGATCCGTAGATGTTGGTGCGGTAGTTGCGCTGCAGCGGAACGCTCGTGAATGTGCGCTTCATCGGAGTCGTGCCGTTGGTGTAGTCGAGAGTGACGTCGGCTATGGTCTTGTAGTCGGGCACCAGCACGTAGTTCATCGACAGGTAGTTGTAGGCGGAGCCGGCAGGAAACGCCTCGGAGGCGTCGGGAATGTCGGCATAGGAGAAAGTCACGTCGGTGGCGTTGCCTACGACGCTGCCCGACGCAAGGTTGATTGCCGAATAGGCTTGCGTTGCAACTTGAGTCTTTGTCACGGTGTAGCCCGATGCCGCAGCGGCGGCAAGGTCGTCTGTGCCGATGTTGAGCTGTGCGTACGGACGGTAGAGTTTTACGGTTTGCTGAAGGTTGCCATTCACGTCGATCTCCGCTTTTGCGAAAAACGCGTCGTCGGCTTCGTTGCTGCACACTGTGGGTGCGAGTGTAGCCACTTGTGTCGTTTCGTCGAATTTCGACCGTGCGCCAACCTCATCTGCGGCAGCCCAGAAGATCACATCATACTTCTTGCCGCTTGCCAGCTGGAGCTGCACGTTTTTTGACAATCCGGTCATTTCTACGGTTTCAGCAGCCTTGCCGTCAAACATTGCCAGGGGCTGCTGTTCTCCTTGTGGATACACGGCATATTTCAGAGACTTGATTTTCGAGGCTTCGCCGAATGCACGTGTGTCTAATTCTTCTGGTAACTGGACTGTTAGCGATACAAGGTTCTCACCTTCGCCCTCGGTGGTGAGCTTAACTTCATCGCTGCACGATAAAAGCAACAAGGGTGTCGCAGCGATGGCAATTAAGGTCTTAAAATTCCCATTCATAATGTATTAGTTTTTTTTAATTTTGTTTGGTAAGTTTATACTACAAAGATACAAACATTATATTCTAAATCAAAAAAAATCAGAAAAAAAATTTCATGGAATTGCAAAAAAAAATGAAAGCCGAGGCGCCGCCTATTAAACCCAACAAACCCCCACGGAGGTGTCCGTGATGGTTCGCGTTAGGTATATATGCCCTTAAGGGTTGAGACTACAAGCTCAACGGCCTGACCGCTTAGCCCGGCGGCGGTGTCCGTGAGGGCCGTATCAGTAATGGAAAACTTATATGAGATAAGGCGTTATTTTTTGCAAGGACGGATTGATAACCCCATACCTTTATTATTACCCGTAAGGAATCTATCATCTTTAGTAAACATTAGAGCAGATGCAACAGCTTTAAAACCACCATTGCTTGCCCAATAAGAGCCAAATGTATCCCCCTTAAAAAAGATTGCGCCATCGTCTCGTTGTTGCCCTGTAGCAGGTAGAAAAATCTGCCTACCATTTGGCCCTTTGACAAAATAACCTAATACTCCATTATTCAGTCCCCATTCCCATGAACAGTATCTATCCAACTCGAATATTTGATTTGAGGTTGGTATTCTCCATGTATCACCCATTTTAGCGTGAACAACATCATATATGGTACCCGATATATCTGATCCTATATCAGTATATTGTTCATTGCCGGTAAATTGACCAGGGATTGGGTAAATACAATACGAATAGGAAAAGGGTTGCCATGTCTTGACTTCACCCCATGCATAGTAATCACCAAAACTGTTTGGGGTTGATGCGCCTATATTACAGCAATTCCACTTTGTTCCGCTTGGAAGACCTAAATCAATTGCATGCGGATGTTTATTATCAGGGCATAGAGAGAATACATAGTGTACTGAATAAGTTTGTGGCTCACTCCATCCATTATAAGTCAGATTAAAACCTCCTTTAGTATAAATACCTAATTTGATATCCTTATAACAGTTAGCATCCAATTTGTCGTAATCAATAGACAATGGAATCTCAAAGGTGTCTTCGTTAGGTGAGGAAATGCCACTGCCGGGTGAATAACCAATGGTATATTTTGAAGGAAAATAGGTATATGAGTCATCATCATCCTTATAATAGACTCCCCATTCAATTATATCTTCTACTGAATTAATAAAACCACTTACGCTACAGATAAAATTGACTTTATCGCCTACTTTACGGCAGGATACTTGTTTAAAATCACGTATATATGCATCTAATACGTTATAGTTGTAGTTGTTACCATATTTTATGATGTTGTCATTTACATCATCTATTGAATTTGCAAGCCTTGTTGATGCCAAAAACGCTCTAAAAATAAATTTATCCCCTTTTCTTGGCATGGGGAATGACACCATAAAATGTTGAGTTGATGAAGCTTTTGTGTCAAGTAATTTTACAACGGTATATGGTTCAGTGTAGAAATACTTTCGTGGGACATATTCTCTATGACCAACTATACCCCAATAAACTGTATTTCTCGTTGTTTCCTCTGATTCTTCGTAATATAAATTATATAAATAGTCGGGAATAGTATTTGCGTTTTCAATAGAAACGAACACATCTATATTACCCTTTCCATCATTAGAAATTTCTTCAATTTTTATAGAGCAGTCGCCGTACATCACTCGTCTATGTCTTTCGTATAAGCTATCGTACATTCCATCAATCATATTCTTTAATGTAACGAATGTTAATCCAAGAGGATTCGAGCCGACAATAGCATCGAATGAAAAATTTCCTAAATCATTCAAAAATTCAAGCATATCAGATGTGAATAAATCAAGCCCTATTTCACCTAATGATTGGATGTTTTGAATAATATCAAAAACAGTTTGTACAGTAGAAGGTTGAAGTAGTGAAGAACTGCCTGCGCGTGAAATGGAACCATTAATGACAAGTTTGCTAAATCGCGACTTTATAGGGATGCTGCAGAACTCGTTATTATCATTAATCCAAGATAATATTTGCTCATCATTACGAGTGGAAACGGATATAACAATACCATTGCTTGAAATATCAGTAACTTCACCGCTTTCACTGAATTGAAAGAGTACGCCATTGTTGTCAGTGGAACTTACATAGACACAAGGAAGATTACCATTATAACCCGCAAGAATATAATGAGAATCGTTGGAAATGCCTTCAGCCCAATCTTGAAGGTCTTTTGTTGGAATTTGATAAAAATCTTTAACCTCATTCTCATTGGGGTTTTCAGGGTCACTTGAGGGGTCATCGCTTCCGCAGGATGCGATGATGAATGGCAAGATAAGGAGAAGTAGGTATTTCAGCTGTTTCATATTGTTTTGAATACCTTAAATTAGCAGACTTATAATTTCATAAGGAGGCAAGTTGTTGGATAACAATGAATTATCCAATACTTGCATATGTCAGGAAATTCACTTACCGTAGTGCTGCTTAAAACTCAAATAAAGAATATCTGACATATGGCAAAGGTAAACATTAAATCTGAGAAAATCACTCCTTTCGGAGGAATTTATTACGCAAGCAAGGCTTTCTATGCGCTTTCTATGCGCTTTCTCTTGACAAAGTCATCAACGGCACTCTTGGTGTCCGCAGTTCCACCTGCAACGGCTACCAGTGGGACGAGATAATGTCAGCCATGTCTGACGTGTTCATCTGTGGCGGTGACTGCGTGGAGGATATCATAAGGACTGTTGACGGCAACTGCCGCATATTCTACATACGTGCCATACACAGTGCGTCAATGTAGAGCCGTATACAAGACATACGTGAATAAATCTAAAGAATATACGAAAAGACTTTGTCTGCTAATTTAAGGTGTAATGAAAAAAATACGACAAAACGGATGAATGAAAGGAAATTTCAATAAAAAATTAAATGTTTTAGTTTTTGTTGGTGATTTTTGGATGGATTGAAACGAAGGCTGCGTTAATATACGCTTAGTAGCTCCATATCGAAAATCAGAGTGGAGCCGCCGGGGATGCCGGGCTGCGACAGTTTGCCGTAAGCCATTTCCGCCGGGATATACACTTCCCATCGGTCGCCTACGTGCATCTGTTGCATCGCGATGCTCCATCCGGTGATGAGGTCGCTGAGCCGTGCTGCGAGGGGAGAGCCCCCGCGGCTGCTGTCGAATGTGCGCCCGTTGATTGTGCGTCCGGTGTAGTGTGCGGTGACAACGCTGCGTGCCGACGGTTTGCGTCCGTCTTTGTCGCCCGATGCGATGATTTTATAGTAGATGCCTTTTGGCAGCGGTTTCACTCCTGTCTCTTGCGCCTTGTCGGCAAGCCATTGCCGGTTTTTCTCGATGTATTCTCTTTTTGCCATAGTCGGTGTTGTTTTTATTTGAAAATGTGACGTATTGTTTCCAGCGGTTCGTAGAAAATCATGCGCGGACCTGAAAAGCGCATCACCTCGCGCATCTGTTGGCGCATCGACGGCTTGTAGCAGTGCACTGTGCATCGGCGGCACGACGTTTTGCGCTCTCCGAACGGACAATGCTCCAACCGCGACTCGGCATAGGCGAGCAACTGACGGCAACTGTCGCAAAGTTCGCTGTTGCCTTCCTTCTTGCGGCAGTAGAGGCGCACCATCACGCCGACCACGCGTTTTTCTTTTTCGATTCTTGACATATAATTGACGGTAGGGTGGGAACAAAAAAAAGAGCCGCTTGAAAAAGCGACTCTTGCTGTGGGTGTTGACGGATTCGAACCGCCGACCCTCTGCTTGTAAGGCAGATGCTCTGAACCAGCTGAGCTAAACACCCTTGCTTCTCAAAAGCGATGCAAAGGTATGGCGAATTTTTTTATCCTCCAAATTTTTTGCAAAGATTTTTTTCGGCAAAAGCTTGTCTGATGCTGTATCTGTTGGATAATCAGAATGATAATAAATGAAAAATTTTATGTCGTTACGATGCTTGCAGATTGGTGAAAATATAGTAATTTTGCAGAGTTATTGAAAATATCAATCTTAAAAACAAACATAAATGTCTCTCTCATCACTGACAGCCATATCTCCAATCGACGGCCGTTATCGCGGCAAGGTGGAGGTCTTGGAAAATTATTATTCTGAATACGCGCTGATCCGCTATCGCGTAAAAGTTGAAATCGAATATTTTATCGCCCTCTGCAAACTTCCGTTGCCGCAACTTGCGGGCGTTGACCATGCGCTCTTCGGAGAGCTGCGCGACATCTACGCCAAATTCTCGGTCGACGACGCGCAGCGCGTGAAGGATATCGAAAGCGTAACCAACCACGATGTGAAAGCGGTGGAATATTTCATAAAGGAGCAGTTCGACCGTCTTGGCTTGGCTCAATATAAGGAGTTCATCCATTTCGGACTTACGTCGCAGGACATCAACAACACTTCGGTGCCGATGCTCATCCGCGACTCTCTCCACGAGGCTTACCTGCCTCTGCTCGATGAGATGGTTGGCTTGCTCAACCAGTATGCCGAGGAGTGGAAAGACATTCCAATGCTTGCCAAAACCCATGGACAACCCGCGTCGCCGACGCGCCTGGGCAAGGAAATCCGCGTGTTTGCCTACCGCCTGGAGAAGCAGATAGAGCTGTTGAAGCAGGTGCCGGTGAGCGGTAAGTTTGGCGGTGCTACGGGCAATTTCAACGCCCATCGTGTGGCTTTCCCCGACCGCGACTGGCGTGCGTTTGCCAAGAAATTTCTCAATGAGAGTCTCGGCATCGAGCGTGAGGAGTGGACAACTCAGATTTCAAACTACGACAACCTGGCTGCTCTCTTCGATGCCATGGCGCGCATCAACACGATAATGATCGACCTTGACCGTGACATGTGGCAATATATCTCGATGGAGTATTTCAAACAGAAAATCAAAGCCGGAGAGGTGGGTTCTTCAGCCATGCCTCACAAGGTGAATCCAATCGACTTCGAGAACTCGGAGGGCAACCTCGGTCTGGCCAACGCAATTCTTAACCACCTGGCTGGCAAATTGCCGGTTTCGCGCCTGCAGCGCGACTTGACCGACTCCACTGTGCTGCGCAATGTCGGTGTGCCGTTGGCTCACATGATGATAGCACTTCACAGCACCCTCAAGGGCTTGCACAAACTGCTGCTCAACGAAGCAGCCATCAGCCGCGACCTCGACAATATGTGGAATGTGGTTGCCGAGGCAATCCAGACCATCCTTCGCCGCGAAGGATATGAGAAGCCTTACGAAACGCTGAAGGCTCTCACCCGAACCAACAGCAAGGTGGACGCCGAAAGCATCGCCAGCTTCATCGACACGCTCAAAGTGAGCGATGCCGTGAAAGAAGAGCTTAAAGCGATTACTCCTCACAACTACACTGGGTTCTAAAGCATTGAAACAGTTGTAGGAAAGCACATAATTAAAAAGAATGTTAAAATTCAGTTTCTGACAAAGCCTTTTTTAATTATGTGCTTTTCCATTTGAAAAAAATGCAGTTACTTTGTCGATGGAATTATAAATTGCAAAATTGATTTAAATCTACAAGTTTTTAAGAATTAAGATTACAAATTAATAGCAAAGATAAAAAAGACGCCGAGAGGCAGTATTTGTATATAAAAAACAATTGAATTTACTATGGAAGAGAACAAAAAGCCGAAAAGAAGACGCATCGGCGAGTCTCAGGAGATGAATGGCGAGTCAGGACACTTTGAGAAGGTTACTTACAATCCGAAAGCTTCGTTTGTGCCTACTGATTCAGCACAGGGTGCGCCTGTGGAAGGTGGAAGCGACGCAGCGCCACGTCAGGACTATCGCAGACCGAACTACAACAATCAGAACAGCTACAACAGTTATGGCAACAACCGCCAGGGTGGTTACAACAACAACCGTCAAGGCGGATACAACAATTATAACAACCGCCAGGGTGGCTACAACAACCGTCAGGGCGGCTACAACAACAACCGTCAGGGCGGCTACAACAATAACCGCCAGGGTGGATACAACAATGCCCAGGGTGGATACTCCGACCAGCAGCACGACGGCGGATACAACAATTATGACAACCAGCAGGGCGGCTACAACAACAACCGTCAGGGCGGCTACAACAACAACCGTCAGGGCGGCTACAACAACAACCGCCAGGGTGGCTACAACAACAACCGCCAAGGTGGCTACAACAACCGCCAGGGAGGTTACAACAACAACCGCCAGGGAGGTTACAACAACAACCGCCAAGGTGGCTACAACAACAACCGCCAGGGAGGTTACAATAACAACAACCGTCAGGGCGGCTACAACAACAACAATCGTCCAGGTGCAAGTTTCAACCGCCAGGGCGGACAGCGTTTCACTCCACGTCCAAAACAGATTGTCTACGACGTGCCTGAAGTGGATCCGAACGAGGAAGTACGCTTGAACAAGTTTATGGCGAATGCCGGAATCTGCTCGCGTCGTGAGGCTGACGAGCTGATACAGCAAGGACTTGTGAAGGTGAACGGAAACGTTGTTACCGAACTCGGCTCAAAAATCAAGCGCGACGACGTGGTTGAATACAACGACAAGGTGGTTACGCTCGAAAACAAATGCTATATCCTGCTCAACAAGCCGAAAGACTGTGTCACTACAAGCGACGATCCAGACGGACGTCTCACGGTGATGGACATCGTCAAGAACGCTTGCAAGGAGCGCATCTATCCTGTAGGACGCCTTGACCGCAACACTACTGGCGTGCTTCTGCTCACAAACGACGGCGACTTGGCTTCGAAGCTGACTCACCCGAAATATGTGAAGAAAAAAATCTATCAAGTGTGGACCGACAAGGACATCGCTGAAGACGATATGCAGCAGCTTGCCGACGGCATCGAACTTGATGACGGACCAATCCACGCAGATGCAATCAGTTATGTCAACGACCACGACAAGAACCAGGCGGGAATCGAAATCCACAGCGGACGCAACCGTATCGTGCGCCGTATGTTTGAGTCGCTCGGCTATCGCGTGACTAAACTTGACCGTGTGTATTTCGCTGGCTTGACAAAGAAGAATCTGCCACGCGGACGCTGGCGTTACCTTACTCAGGAAGAAGTGAACTTCTTGAAACAAGGATCTTTTGAATAGAATTTTAAATCATACAAAATGAAACGTACAAAAATTTCAGAAATATGGGCGCCTGAGTTGATTGGCACAGACGTTTGTGTGAAAGGCTGGGTGCGCACGCGCCGCGGCAACAAGCATGTGCAGTTTGTGGCTCTCAACGACGGCTCTACAATAAAGAACCTTCAGATTGTCTTCGATATGGAGAAATTCTCCGACGAGGATCTGAAACCCATCACAACGGGTGCGAGCATCCACGTAGAAGGCAAACTCGTGGAGTCGCAGGGCAAGGGTCAGACTGCCGAGGTACAGGCGGAAACGCTTGAGATCTACGGCACTGCCGATCCTGAGACTTATCCTTTGCAGAAAAAAGGACACACTCTCGAATTCCTGCGCGAGAAGGCTCATCTGCGTCCGCGCACAAACACTTTCGGCGCGGTGCTCCGTATACGCCACACGTTGGCTTATGCAATCCACAAATTCTTCAACGACCGTGGTTTCTTCTATCTCAACACGCCGCTCATCACATCGAGCGACTGCGAGGGTGCCGGCGCGATGTTTCAAGTGACAACGCTTGACCTCAACGACATCCCTAAGAACGAAGAGGGCAAGGTGGACTATTCTCAGGATTTCTTCGGAAAGCCTGCCAGCCTTACCGTTTCCGGACAGCTTGAGGGCGAGCTTGGAGCAACGGCTCTCGGCGCAATCTATACGTTCGGACCTACGTTCCGCGCTGAGAATTCCAACACTCCGCGCCACTTGTCGGAGTTCTGGATGATTGAGCCCGAGGTTGCGTTCAACGACATCAACGACAATATGGAGTTGGCAGAGGATTTCATCAAATATTGCGTAAGCTATGCTCTCGAGCATGCTGCCGATGATATTGAATTCCTTGCAAAGATGTATGACGAGGATCTTGTTGAGCGACTCAAATCGGTTGTCAACACAGAATTTGTACGACTCACTTATACTGAGGGCGTGAAAATCCTTGAGGAGTCGGGACATAAGTTTGAATTCCCTGTTTATTGGGGAGCCGACCTTCAGAGCGAGCATGAGCGTTTCCTCGTAGAGGAACATTTCAAGCGCCCTGTAATCCTTACCGACTATCCGAAGGAAATCAAGGCTTTCTATATGAAGCAGAACGAAGACGGCAAGACTGTGCGTGCCATGGACGTGCTGTTCCCGAAAATCGGAGAGATTATCGGTGGTTCGGAGCGTGAGGAAAGCTATGAGAAGCTGAGCCAGCGCATCGAGGAACTCAACATCCCGATGAAGGATATGTGGTGGTATCTTGACACTCGCCGTTTCGGCACTGTGCCTCACTCTGGTTTCGGACTCGGCTTCGAGCGCCTTGTGCTGTTCGTGACTGGTATGACCAATATCCGCGACGTCATTGCGTTCCCACGCACTCCGGGTAACTGCGAGTTCTAATCGCAAGACATGACAAAATAATTTAGGACTGGTTTGAGGCTGAATGACTGAAAATCAGTCCTGTTTTTTTTATAAAACAGACTGAATACTATGGGAAAAAGTAAATTTTTACAAGATTTCAAAGCCTTCGCGATGCGGGGCAACGTGATTGACATGGCTGTCGGTGTGATTATCGGCGGTGCTTTCGGTAAAATTATCTCTTCTGTTGTCGCCGACGTGATTATGCCTCCTCTCGGGCTGCTTGTCGGAGGAGTGAATTTCACAGACCTTAAGTTTGAGTTGAAACCTGCGGAGATGGTCGACGGCGTGATGCAGGACGCCGTGACGCTGAACTATGGAAATTTCTTGCAGACGGCGTTCGACTTTGTTATCATTGCCTTGTCGATTTTCTTGTTTGTCAAACTTATCGGCAAACTGATGCGCAAAAAGGAGGAGAAGCCTGCCGCACCTCCGGCTCCAAGCAAGGAAGAGCAGCTGCTCACTGAAATCCGCGATTTGCTGAAGAAGCAGAGCGAGAAATAGGTTATTTAAGTTTTTCTTTCAAAATTACCAAAAAGGAAACCACACAGTGAGAAATATTATAAGAGAATTGCATTTTTCAATAGATATTCCCTTATTTTCCACTTTATTTTAGCATGCTTTATTACTTTTACCGTAGAAGTGATCTCCAGAAGAGACTTTTTCTCTGCTGTTTCCTTCGTAGGCAATCATACATGGGCTTACCTTTACAATGCCTTTATTGTATTTGCTTCCTTATCAATTGTTTACCTGTTTAAGACAAGAGCACAGCTTCGTGTTCTGATCACCGGACTCTGGATTTTCCTCGGAACAGTCAACGGAATCATCCTTTCCAACCGTGTAACTCCATTCAGCTACACCGATTTTAAAATGCTTCCAGACCTGTTTGCAATGCAGAACACCAATTATTTTACTGCGGAAGAGGCTACCGTTGTAGTAGCCGTGGTTGCTTCTTTCATTATATTTCTGGTTCTCTTCTTTATCAAAGGACCGAAGTATCAGGGAAAACGCCACGTTGTACTTTCCCCACTTGCGATCGTTGCACTGTTAGTTGTCGGTATTCCAATTACAACACAGGCTGCACAGAGTTCTAATATTATTGCCTCTTACTTTGCAAATATTGCACAGGGTTACTCTGATTACGGATTTGTTTATGGTTTCTCTACAAGCGTTGTCGGTCGTGGAATGAATAAACCGGATGATTACTCCAAAGAAACCATTGACGCTATCGAAACTTTAGTGGACTCTTCCAAAGAAGAAACAACTGTTTCTGCTGGCAAAGAGCCAAATATTATCTGTATTTTGCTGGAATCCTTTATCGATCCATACGATGTAAATTTCCTTCAGATGTCAGAAGATCCGATTCCAACATTCCACAGTTTAGAGCAGAACTTCACCACCGGTTATCTTACCGTACCTGTTGTCGGAGCCGGAACTGCCAATACAGAATTTGAAGTTTTAACCGGTATGAGCATGCAGTACTTTGGTACCGGCGAGTATCCTTACAAAACAATTTTAAAACAGTCTGACTGCCCAAGCGTTGAAAGTATTGCATCTGACCTTTCCTCTATTGGTTACGGCACACATGTAGTACATAACAACACTGCTACCTTCTATAGCAGAAACAATGCATTTTCAAAAATGGGATTTGATACATTTACAAGTAAAGAGTTAATGAACATTACCGAGTACACACCAAGTGGAAGCTGGCCAACCGATAAAGTTCTTGTAAATGAGACTGTAAAAGCTATGGATGCAACCGAAAATCAGTCCGACTTTGTATACACGATCACAGTTGGTTCCCATGGAGATTATCCAACTGAAAAGATTATTGAGAATCCGGAGATCACTGTAACCGGAGCTGCCGATGAAGCCTCCAATAATCAGTGGGAATATTATGTAAACATGATTCACAACACAGATAACTTTATTGCAAACCTCATTGATGCAGTCAACCGCCGCGGTGAGGATACCATTATTGTTATGTTTGGCGATCACCTTCCTACAATGGGTCTTGAAGATTCCGATATGAAATCCGGTGATATTTTCAAGACAAAATATGCAACCTGGAATAACTTCGGTCTTCCAAAACAGGACGCTGATCTGACTGCTTACCAGTTATTAGCACACATTACCGGCCAGATGGGTATCCATGAAGGGACCATGTTTACTTACACACAGACACAGGCAGATTCCTCCACTTACCAGAATGGTCTTGACAATCTCCAGTATGACCTTCTCTACGGTGAGAGATATGCTTACAACGGCGAGGATTTATATCCGGCAACGGATCTTGTCATGGACGTGGAAGACGTCAATGTAACATCCGTCCGCAAAAATGTATTGAATAATACCTTAGCGGTTTACGGTTCCAACTTTACAAAGAATGCCAAGATTTTTGTAAATGGCGAGAAGGTTCCTACCACTTACCTTACCTCCGGAATCCTGACAACTTCTCTGGATAATGTTTCCGATGGCGATGTGATTTCCGTAAGTATCACCGGTTCCCAGGGCATTATCTTACGTGCGAGCACGGATGAAGTTGTTTATGAAGATCCTGATGTGATCACAACTGAAACCGAAGAACCTACCGAGGTAAACGAGACAGAGTCCTCCGAAACCCGAACTACTGAAACAGAAACTTCTGGTACAGGAAACTCTGAGACTGTAAACTCTCAGGAAAATAATTAATCATACAAAAAATCCCGGATGTGCGACATTATGTACATCCGGGATTTTTTGTAAAGTGATAAAAATGCAATTTTATAAAAGTATGGGTTATACTGATGAATCAATTCGCCGTATGCATGACTGTCCCCATGAATTGCTTTATAAACTAAAGAATACTCTTCTTTTTTCATCTTTCACCCACCTTTCATATATTAGATACACAACCCGGGGATGAGGTTTCAAAAACTTTTTTGTATAATGTAAAAACACCAGATTCATTTAAATAAAAATAAATCTGGTGTTTTTCATGTTGTCTATAGCTTTTTCTCGGCATTTCAGAAGAAAATCCGGGGATTATGAATTGACGACTTTTATATGTAAGAATGATCGATTTTCGTCACCACGTAATAGTTATCACCGAAATGCTCATGCACAGACTGGAGCACTTCTGTGAGCAGTTCCTCGTCCGTCAGACGGAATCCAAATGGCGCGAGAATGTCAAAAATGAGGTTCGTATGTGTCCCACCACTCACCATTCTGAAATCGTGAATGGACAAATCTTCATCAATTGCCTTGATCAGAGATACCATAGCTGCTTTCGTCTCACTCACATGCTCATCCGAAGTCACGACCGGATCCATGTGGATCGTTGCCTCACAGCCAAGTGTCTCGCGCAGTTCATTCTCAATATTGTCTATCACATCATGCAGTTCCAAAATATTTCCCTCTGCCGGAACTTCTGCATGCAATGAGATCATCTGTCTGCCCGGACCGTAATCGTGGACGATCAGATCATGCATTCCGCATACTTCCGAATGTGACATTACGATCTCATCTATTTTTTCTACAAATTCATGTGCCGGCGGCTGTCCAAGCAATGGATTTAATGTCTCTCTGGCAGCGTCAAAACCTGCATAACCGACTAATAAGCCCACAACCAGACCGCAGTAGCCATCAATTTTAATTCCTGTAAAATGGGTGAATATGGATGCCAGAAGCACAACCGTTGTCGCTGCGGTATCACTTAAACTGTCTGTGGCAACCGCTTTCATCGCTGCAGAATCCAGTTTTTTTCCAATAGCACGGTTATAATACGCCATATATAGTTTTACAAGAATGGATGCGATCAGGATCACTGCCACAAGGAGCGTGAACTCTGTTTCCTCCGGATGCATGATTTTTCCGATGGAGTCACGGACGAGTTCGTAACCCATCAAAAGGATTGCCGCAGCCACAACCAGGCCGGAAACATACTCAATCCTTCCATGTCCAAATGGATGCTCCGTATCCGGTTTTGCCCCTGCAAGCTTGAAGCCAAGCAGTGTCACGATCGAAGAACCTGCATCTGAAAGGTTGTTAAAGGCATCTGCTGTGATCGCAATGGAATTGCTTAAAGTTCCTGCGAGAAATTTACCGATAAAAAGCAGTACATTAAATAATATACCGATCACACCGCACAGCATTCCGTATGCCTCGCGCTGTTTAATTTTATCTTCTGAGTCTTTGATAAATATTTTTGCTAATAATGTTACCATGTCACGCTTCCTTTTTTATTCCAGTTTTCCAAAATGTGCAAAAGGCCAGTAAGTAAAAAGTGCTTTCCCTAAAATTTTGTCTTTTGTCACATAAGTGTTGCTCCAATATCTCGCATCCCAGGAATCATTCCTGTTATCTCCCATCATGAAGTACGATCCCTCCGGCACCTCAAATGTATATGGACCTGTGGCAACAGTCCATTCTTCTTTCAGATAGTCCTCCTGTAAAGGCTCTGTCGATCCATTGATATATATTTTTCCATCCTCAATATCGATGGTATCCCCCGGAAGCCCGATCACACGCTTCACATAAATCTCACTCTCGTCATCCGGATACCGGAATACAACAATATCCCCTCTCTCTGGCTCTCCAAACACATATGCAAGACGGTTTCCGATAAAACGGTCTCCCGGCAGGATTGTATTCTCCATCGATCCGGTAGGCACATCCGCATTGATGATCAGAAAGTTTTTGATGAGAAGCGCTGCCACTAAGGCAATTGCAAACGGGATCACCCAGCTCATGATCTCTTTGAAAATGGAGGTTTGTTCCTCATCATTCTCCTGATTTTCCGGTGTCTTAATACCGTCTGCTGTCTGCTTTGCTTTATGTTCTATTGGATCATTAAAATCTTCTACCTGTAAATCTTCCATTATCTCTTTATCCTCAATTCGTTTTCCTTATGATCTGCTATTCTGCTTTTTGCAATAGCTATATTTTACCATAACTGGAATGAAATAGATATGAGAATTTTCCCATTGCACAAAAAAGACTGCCGGCAGTTTACCTTTTTCATAAATCTGCCTGACAGTCTGATGTGCCTTCCGAAAAAAGCGCTTAGTACTCTTCCTCTTCGCCTTCTTCTTTCTCAGAAATATCGTTCACCGGTTTCTCCAGTCCCTCGATCGTGATATGGTTTTTCTCTGCGTAATCCCATAATGCAGCGTGAATTGCTTCCTCTGCCAACAGGCTGCAGTGAACCTTCACTGGTGGAAGTCCGTCTAAAGCTTCCATAACGGCTTTATTTGTCACTTCCAACGCCTGCTGTACTGTTTTTCCTTTTACAAGTTCGGTTGCCATACTGCTTGTTGCAACGGCTGCGCCACATCCAAATGTTTTAAACTTTACATCCTGGATGATCCCGTTATCATCAATGTCAAGATACATTCTCATGATGTCGCCGCATTTTGCATTACCAACGGTACCGACACCGCTTGGATTCTCAATCTCTCCAACGTTTCTTGGGTTGTTAAAATGATCCATTACTTTTTCACTATACATATTTTTTATCCTGCTTTCTTTGAATATAACCTGTTATTTTGATCACTGTAAAATCATGTGATTGAAAAATTTATTTATTCTGTTTTTTTACGAAATCCTCATATAATGGGGACATGCTTCTCAAACGTTCAATGATCTTCTTTAACTCGTCTACAACAAAATCGATCTCTTCTACGGTATTCTTCTCGGAAAGTGTCAGACGAAGAGAACCGTGTGCGATCTCATGAGGAAGTCCGATCGCAAGCAATACATGAGACGGGTCTAAGGATCCGGAAGTACATGCAGAACCACTGGATGCACAGACACCTGCCTGATCTAATAAGATCAGCATGGACTCACCCTCGATATAACGGAAACATACGTTTACGTTGTTTGGCAGACGGTCATGTCTGTCACCATTCAATCTCACATATGGGATTTCTGTTAAAATACGGTCGATCAGGTGATCTCTTAAGCTGATCTCTTTTGCACTTCTCTCTGCCATGGTATTTTTTGCGATCTCGGCTGCTTTACCGATACCTACGATACCCGGTACATTCAGAGTTCCGGCTCTACGTTTTCTCTCCTGCGCACCACCGTGGATGAAGGAAAGAATCTTCACGCCTTTTCTGATATACATTACGCCGATTCCCTTTGGTCCGTTGATCTTGTGACCGCTGGCACTCAGCATATCAATGTTCATCTCGTCCACATCGATCGGAATATGTCCAAATGCCTGTACAGCGTCCGTGTGGAATAATACGCCATGTTCATGTGCGATACGTCCGATCTCCCTGACCGGCTGGATGGTTCCGATCTCGTTATTTGCTGTCATTATGGAAATCAGGATTGTATCAGGACGGATTGCTGCCTCTAACTCGTCCAGTTTTACTTTACCGTTTTCGTCAACGTTCACATATGTGATCTCAAAACCTTTTTTCTCCAGGTAAGCACAGGTGTGAAGAATCGCGTGATGTTCGATCGTGCTTGTGATGATGTGTTTTCCTTTGGACGCATAAGCGTCTGCGGTTGCCTTTAATGCCCAGTTATCAGACTCGCTGCCGCCGCCTGTAAAATAAATCTCATCTGTCTTCGCATTGATCAGTTCTGCCACGGAAGTCCTTGCTTTATCAACCGCCTTTTTGCTCTCAGATGCAAAACTGTAAATTGCAGATGGATTGCTGTATACTTCTGAAAAATATGGAAGCATCTCCTGTAACACTTCCGGATATACCTGCGTTGTTGCTGCATTATCTAAGTAAATCAGTTTACTCATATCTTTGTACCTCTTTCTATCTCTAAATTAGTTTGCAATTAATATTTCCTAGTTATTTGATATGATATAAGTATTATAACTCATTATTTCCCCTTGTCAAGGTAGGAATTGTTTTCTTTTTTGTACAAGTACGCTATTCTTTTTCATAGTCGCCCGATACCTGACAATATATAAGTATCACGGCAATTCTTCCAGACCGCCGAACATTTTCATGAGTTCTTTTTCCCCATAATCATCAAAGTCAACGGTAATCATCATGTCATCCTCTCTCACCACGGAACCGGTGCCGTATTTTGGATGACGGACGCGGCGTTTTTGTGTGGTTACTGCTTCATTTCCTACTGAAATATTCTTTGTTCCTGTATTCGCCGATGGATTTTTTCCCCCTGATATTTTGCCGGCTTCTTGCAGTTCTATATGCTCTGCACGCTCTGCAAGGATCTGGCGTTTCAGATCCTGTAAATGCGTTGCCGAAGACTCCCGATCCTTCTCCTGTCCTTCGATCAGATTTCCCGGTATCATGCGCAGATATCTGCTCGGTCCGGGTGCTGCCCGGTACTGTCCCGGACTTGTGTAATAGGAAAGTTCCAGATGTTCCTTCGCCCTTGTGATGCCGACAAAAAAGAGACGCTGCTCCTCCTCTTCCTCCTCAAAACTTTTGGTCTGCAAAGGAATCAGCCCATAATTCACACCTGTGATAAAAACATGGGAAAACTCCAACCCTTTGGATGCATGAAGTGTCATAAGCTTTACAGTATCGTTTTCATTATGTATCTCTTTTTTCAAAATATTCGTTCCATACAAAGACGCCATATTCAAAAATTCCGAAAAACCTTCCACGACATTTTTCTGCTGCTCTTTCTGGTAGGTGGTCATGCGCTCCAAAAAGTCCATGACGCAGATTCTGTCTTCTACATACGAAGCTGTCGTTGGATGGAGATGATTTTCCAGAGAAAAATAGTTCCAGAGGTCTTCTGCTGTTCTTTCTGGTAGGTGGTCATGCGCTCCAAAAAGTCCATGACGCAGATTCTGTCTT
>OFMS01001314.1_pt1 | contig 17711 bp, 19 predicted proteins | sample 1541871 | NCBI WGS metagenome assembly OFMS01 (sample SAMN04209251, study PRJEB22552) | human gut metagenome | biome: gut; material: feces | host: Homo sapiens | place: USA: Oklahoma
ATCAAGCCTTTAGGAACAGGACTTATCAACGACACTTATAAAGTAAACACCAAAGAGGTAGATGCCCCCGACTATGTCCTGCAACGCATCAATCATGCTATCTTTCAGAATGTAGAAATGCTTCAAGCAAATATATCCGCCGTTACAGGACATATACGCAAAAAACTGACAGAAGCAGGCGAGGCGGATATTGACCGCAAGGTGTTGAACTTCCTCGAAACGGAAGAAGGCAAGACATATTGGTTCGACGGTGAAAGTTACTGGCGTGTGATGGTATTCATCCCACGTGCAAAGACCTACGAGACGGTCAATCCCGAATATTCAAATTATGCCGGAAAAGCATTCGGTAATTTCCAGGCTATGCTAGCCGATATTCCGGAAACACTGGGAGAAACGATTCCCGACTTCCACAACATGGAGTTCCGTCTCAAACAACTTCGCGACGCTGTTACAGCGAATGCAGCCGGAAGAGTGGCAGAAGTACAGTACTATCTGGATGAAATAGAAAAACGTGCAGACGAAATGTGTAAAGCGGAACGTCTGTATCGGGAAGGTAAACTCCCCAAACGAGTCTGCCATTGCGATACGAAAGTTAATAATATGATGTTCGACGAAGATGGCAAAGTGTTATGCGTCATTGACTTGGATACGGTAATGCCCAGCTTTATCTTCTCCGACTACGGTGATTTCCTCCGTACGGGAGCTAATACGGGTGACGAGGACGACAAGGATTTGGATCGTGTCAACTTCAATATGGAAATATTCAAGGCATTTACAAAAGGCTATCTGGAAGGCGCCAAGTCATTCCTGACTCCGATAGAGATCGAGAATCTTCCTTATGCAGCCGCACTATTCCCTTATATGCAGTGTGTACGGTTCTTGGCTGATTACATCAATGGAGATACTTACTATAAGATTAAATATCCCGAACATAACTTGGTTCGCACCAAAGCACAATTCAAGTTATTGCAAAGCGTAGAAGCTCACACACCGGAAATGGTGGAATTCATCAACGAATGCTTAAAAAGTTGAGAGTGGAGAATTGAGAGTGGAGAGTTTACCTGGTAAAAGCTCCATTCTCCCAGCGATAAACAATAGGACGGCGGAGAAACGGCTTCAGTTTCTCTGCCGTTTCTTTTGACATATAATCGGGAGTGGTCAATGTAACGGTCAGCTCTGTATTCTCTTTATTAAAGTCAGCTTTCATCAGTAGCATATCTGCCGGACGGCTAGCCTCATCAAATTCATAAACAGCTGTCGGTTCCGGAGTATTCAGGAAATCGTTCAATATCGGTAAAGTGACAAACTGAGAAGCTGCAAGCGGTTGCCAGTCGGTAGTATAAAAGTGAATACGGCTGTCGCAAGCAGGAGCGCAAGCCGTAGAAATAGTACAAATAATATTCGTCGTATCGTTCAACGCTAATAATTTCATTTGCCACGTAGTCTGTGGAGACATCTGCATACGGATATAGTCTTTACTTAAATCCGTCATTTCCGATTTCTTACCAAATCGGTTCTCTACCTGTGCCCTCATCTTACTTTCCAGAAAGTCGATACAGTCTTCACGATTTACTTTGGTCAGCAGAGGACTCAAAGAATCCGGCATATTCACAAATACGGTTTTAGCTTCTTGCGCCTGAAGAGAAGTCATAGAAATGCTCCCGGCAACAGAAAAAAAGATAGCGACTGCTAATTTATTTATTTTCATATTTATCTTATTTAGTCCCCAAATATAAGAAATTTGGAGTTATTTTCAAACAACCATCTATATATCAAACAATTAGCACACACAGCTCAACACCTTCGTAAATTATTCGTAAAACCGAAAGCAAAAATGCGTCATTTTTTAGATGATTTTCTATGCAAATATAGTGAATACTTTATAGAATAGAAACAAAGTTGGCTATAATCAAAAAAGGCAGCTTATCCGGCTGCCTTCTCTTATTTCTTCTCCGGCTTGATAAACCCGATCGGATTACGTGGCTTATTCATGACTATTTTACTTTGATGGTTTCTTTTTATGAGCGATTTTCTTTATATCCTCATCTAATTCTTTAATGCTATTCAAATGCTCTTTAAAATAGTTCATGGAAGAACCGGAAGTAAAACGCTCATCGTTTAATGTAAATCCTTTGATAATATATTCCCGTAGCCGTTGCATTGCCCAAATACGGAACTGTGTACCTTGATGAGATTTAACACGATAGCCGACAGATATAATTACATCAAGGTTGTAATAGTTGGTATCATATTCTTTTCCATCAGATGCAGTTGTTCGGAAATTCCGAACTACTGAATCAATATTCAATTCTCCTTCCTCAAAAATATTTTTAATATGCTCACTAATAGTTGATTTAGATTTTCCAAACAACTCGCATATTTGCGCTTGAGTTAACCAAACCGTTTCTCCTTAAAACAGAACATCAACCTTTATATGTCCGTCCTCCGATTTGCATATTACTATTTCTCCGTTTTTCATATTCATTCTACTTTAATATTAATGTCCTTTCCGCAGTGAGGGCAAGTGAGAGAAAGACCGTCTTTCTTTGGTCGTACTTCCTCCGGTGAAGCAAAGAGTTGCCACATAGGAACACCTAAAGCCTCTGCAATACGTTGCGCTGTCTCGACAAGCATTTTACCTTGTATTTGTTTGCTTAATGCCTGCCTGCTTATTTCAAGCATATCTGCAAGCTGATTAACCGTCAGCCCTTTTTCTTTTAGTATTTCTTTTATTCTTGTCATATCGTTTATTTTTCTGCAAAGTTACATCAATTATCCATATGTAAATAGAACTATTTACTAATAATGGTTAAATGGATATAGTTTTATTTCCATTTTATTGTATATGTAAATAGAACTATTTACCTTTGCAACATCAAAAAGGAAATAAAGTAATAACAATTAAAAGATAAAGATTATGAAAACAATAGATTCTAACAAAGTAAAATTCATCAAAGGATTATCAACAGAAAATTATTCATTGTATTACACTTACAACAGAATAGATGAAGTTCAAGAAGTTATCCGCGGTCACTACGGTTTACCTTCAAAAGACACTCCTAAAGCAATCAAAGTTTCTGGTATAGATGGCTTCTTATTCATGACAAAAAACTCCGGTATCCTTGTAGATTATATATGTAAAGAGAATGATGGTAAGTTCGAACTTTACGAAATGAACCTAAAGACATACAATGAATACGAAAGATACATGAGCGATTTAATGGAAGCTTAAATTTAACCAGCAGGGCGAAAGCCCTGCGCAACAATAAAGGATATGAAACGAGAATTAGAAAGAACATTATCAGTAATTGCCGGAATAGCTATTGAAGTCACAGTTTTAAAGAAATCGGCAACATTTTCTTTCGATGGAAGAAACGATGAAGCAGTATCTAAAGTAAAAAAATTCTTTGCAGGCAAAAAGGAACTGGAAGTTGACTATGACGAAGAATGTGACTTTACTTGTATTTACATGGATCTATAATTAATAAACAATGATAAAATCTCTTATTTATAACAATGTGAGCAGGCGTTCGTAGCACCTGCTCACTATAAACAACTTAATTATATGAACAATCCAGTAGTTTACGACTACAAAGGTAGTCAAATTTCATTCAAAACATTTGTTGTATTAAAAAGTATTTGTATCTTTGCAATGCGACACTTTTATATACATATTTGGTTTGGGGATTTTTTATGCCCAATAGTAAGCAACTGCATAAAATATAAGCAGAGGTTTCTCCGTACATATTCGCCCCAAAGCCAATATGGAAGTGTCGCAACTTGGAGAGATTCTCTGCTTTCTCTATTTATTAACTTTTAATTTTCATTGTTATGCGACACTTAAATGAAAATTACTCAAACAGCAATAGCGTTGCTGTATTAAGTACGTCAGCTCACGAAACGAGCAAAGTTAAAGTTTACGAGCATCCTTTATTTGGTAAGGTTCGTATGTTTATTCAAAACGGTAAGACTTGGTTTTGCGGAACAGACATTGCAACATCTTTAGGGTACTCTAATCCTCGTGATGCGATAGTAAGACATTGTAAATCACATGGGGTCGTGAATCACGACGTCATAGATTCAATGGGAAGAACCCAACAAATGAAGTTCATTAGCGAAGGTAATATTTACCGTCTGACAGCTAAAAGCCAAATGCCAAGAGCGGATGAATTTGAAAATTGGATTTTTGACGAAATCGTCCCATCGGTAGTAAACACCGGCAGCTACTCCGTACAACCCCAAACTCCTCAAACCTACCTCGAAGCCCTGAAAGCCCTCGTATCATCGGAAGAGGAAAAGCAACGGCTAGCGCAGGAGAAAAAGCACCTGGAACAGCAAAACGCCAAACTCCAACCAAAGGCAGACTTTGCCGACGCCGCTTTTGCCACCGACGACAAAGTAGACATAGGCATGTCCGCCAAGATCCTGAAGCTAGGCTTTGGGCGGAATACCCTATTTGACAAGCTAAGGAAAGCGGGCGTATTCTTCGCCAACCGCAACGAGCCCAAACAGCGGTTTATTGATGCCGGATACTTCGAGATGAAGGAGAAGTTCATCGAGCGCAACAACCATCCGGGGTTTGTCGTAACCAAAGTGCTAGTTACCCAAAAGGGATTGGCTTATCTGAACCACCTGTTTGGAGGAAATCCTTCAGACGGGAAGCTAGCCAGGATAGTATAACACACATCACACATTTACAGCAGTCCGTTTCAATGCCGGACAGCCACAACTATATCGAAAAGTTTAGTATCAAAAAAAAGAAAAGACACTATGGAACAGAATTATTTCACACTGAAGCAAAGTAGACAGATAAACAAGATATATAACGAAGTACAGAGCTATATGCCTTTTGAAGAAGCCACATTTCCGGCTTTTATTTCAAAGATAATTCCGTTTGTGAGGGAATATTCCCATTACACGGAAAACAGCAAGGAATACGCAAAAGAATTGTTTATAGAAGGGATAAAAAGACTGGCAGACAAATATTATCCGAACGGATTCAAGCCCAGCAAGAAGCAACGGTATAGATTCTCTTTGATTGAGATTCCACGGATGAATTATTTTGAGGGCGATTACAAGCCTATCGAGTGCGTTGCGTGCATGAAGGTTATCAGAGCTTTCCGGGACTTCTACCGTTCAGGATTAGAGGAAGAGGAAGAGTTTGTAAAGAAATTAATCAAAATATCCAATATGCTTAGTTAAGTCAGGGGCTTCGGTCCGGCACATTAGTTGACGCCAATCAACGGGAAAGGGTAGCTTCAGGGCTGCCCTTTCTTTATTGGTGATAATCCCACAATTTGATAATTGTGTTTTTTCAAAAGTATCAAGATTATGTTTTTGAAAGGTTGATAAGTAAGTTTGCATCTAAAATATGACACTTTTCCAAGTGTCAATTTTAATCTCTGATTTTTTTAGGCTTGGAATTGGACATGAAATAAATTTGTGCATAGAAAATAATACGGCTATCCTCACGGCTGAAAGATATAACGCCATCGGTGAGAAGTGAGGAGCTTTCCTTTGGCGCTTTTTTATATGCCAAGCGTGGCAGGTCCAGCAAGTCGGTAAGGCGTGAGAGGTTCGAATCCTCGCTTGCTACAAAATCGGTCAAAAGAAAATCCTCAAAGGTAGTGCTTGACCGAGCTACCAATGAGGATAATATCAAATTCAATGATGATGCAAAGATATGAAAACAAATCAAGAAATGGTGCGATACATTGATAATTTTACAGTAGTACAGCGCACAAGTGATGGATATTTTGACGGAAGTGAACTTCTCCGGCAGTGGAATGGTGTGGAAGGAAATCCAAGAAGAAGGATGTCTGAATTTATAGACAGTACGAAAGTGAAAGAGTTTTTAAAGGCTCTTGCAGAGGATGAAAGCCATAGGGCAAAAACCGACATTGGTGAAAATCAACTACTTATAAAGATTAAAGGACGAAATACAAAAGAAGGTAAAACCCCTGATAAGGTTTGGATGAATCCGCTACTCTTTATTAAGTTCGCCATGTGGATAAATCCAACCTTTGAAGTAAAGGTATTACGCTTTGTATATGACGAAATGATCCGTTATCGCAATGATGCAGGCGATGCTTACAAAGAACTTTCATCTGCTGTTATGAAAATAGTTCCTAAGGATTTTATGCCTAAAGCTATGCAGAAGGTTGGTGAAGCGTTAAACTGGGTCATCTTTAACAGCCATGAGAAAATGCTACGTAACAAGTACGGTGACGAAATGAAACAACGTGAATTATGGCAGCTTGAAAAGAAGGTCTCAGATTTAATAAATGAAGGATTTATAACCAATTTCGATAATCTAATTAGCTATTTAAGAAATCAGTACCAAAAACGTAATAATCCACAAGTATTTAATTATGCATCTTAATTAATGCCCACGTCATTAGATTGGCGTGCGCTATTTACATAGGTGTATCATCAAAATAACATATATATGAAAGGAGATTTATTAATCAACAACCGGGATGCTTTCCTTGTATGGGGAGTAAACATGGGAGACGGTTTCATTGAGAGCTTGTACGCCCCTCTTCCTATGAAAGATGTGATTGAAAACAAATCCCGCTTACAGGATGGGAAAAGGGTTATAATTGAAAACAGAAAGGTCGATGAGCGAGATTTGACCCTTACATTTACACTGAAAGGGGATTCGCCATCCGATTATGCAGCTAAATACAAGTCATTCTTAAATGAGATAACAAAAGGTGAGTTTACAATCAAGATTCCGCCATTGGGAGAGGATGTTTATCATCTATACTATATCCGGTCAGCGTCTTTCGGTTTCAATCCTTCAAGGATATTTTCCAAGATCTCCGTGAAATTGAATGAGCCTAACCCTCCAAACAGGATATAAACACTAATTATCTGACATTTTTTTAACTGTCAATTTTTGAAGCCCAATAATTTTGGGCTTCTTTTGTTTATCTCCGAACTTTGGTGTGTTATGGAATCAATAGACATCAAAGACATATCCGGCAATCTCCGTTTTTCGACACCAATCAATGAGGGTTCGAAAAGACACTTCCTGTTGATGAAAGAGGACTATATCACATTGAAGTTCTCTCTCGACAATCCTGTGTACTTCCAACTGGGAGACGGAGTAGATAATGAACTCGGAATCTTTGAACTTGTAGACCTGTATAAGCCCTCCTACAATACAACTACAGGTGAATACGACTACGAACTCCGCCTTGACGCTTACTATTGGAAATGGAAGAACAAGAAGTTCTTTTACACACCGGAGACAACCGGACGCGAAGCAGGATGGAACCTCATCGCTACCCTTGACACGCATTTAAATGTTTTTCTTGCCAACCTGAAAGCACTCGGATACAAGTTCAGAAAAGAAGAGTTCACATACGAGATTGATAATACGGTAGCGAACACTTCCAAGCTCGTTTCATACGATAATGTGAATCTGATAGACGCTCTTACCCAAATGGCGGAAACATGGGAGTGTGAATGGTGGATCGAGAACAAGACTATTCATTTCGGACGCTGTGAATACAGCTCCCCTGTAGACTTCAAAGCCGGTGATTTAACAGACACGGAGAACGTGAATGTCAACTCCATGCGAAGAAGTGACAGTCAGACCACATACGCGACCCGTGTTTATGCTTTCGGTTCCACCCGTAACGTTCCCGCCAGTTACAGGAAAAGTCTGATATTTGACGTGAAGAAAGTCGAGGGAAGAGATATATCCGATACTGCAAGACCGTTGGATATAAAGTTCTTTCCTTCAAGTACGGTCACAAAGGAAGAATGCACTTCCGATCTCAACCTTTCAAGTCATTTGAACCGGGACAAAAGGGAGTTTTCCTATGATGAGAAAATAGCTGAAACATTGGCGGCCGGTATTTACCGTGTAAAGGATAATGAAAATGGTATCCGCTTGTATATTGGCGTACCCTATATACCATCACCCGTTCCTAGAGATTATCTTCCAGCCGGTGACTATGTTTTCCGCGCATCCTTCGTCTATTATCAGGATGGCATGGAGAAAGAGACAGTGATAGGCGGCAGCACTGTAACAGTCGGAGAGAACCAACAATACGAAATAGATACAGTCTTTCCCTTCCCCGAAACATTCTCACCGGGAGCAGGCGCTTCACAATTGAGATTGCGCAGTTACTTGTCCATTCCATATTACGACAACCCACTTATCGGAATGGGATTAGGCATATTGGGCTCTGTATCATTTGACGTATCCCTTGTTGCCGGGCAGTCAGCCGCTACCACCGTCACATTCCTTTCCGGTTCCAATGAGGGACAGATATTTGATGCTGTCTATAATCCGGATTTCCTGACAGGGGACGATTCGAATGTTCTTCGTCTTCCCGAAGGTATAACAGCTTCTTTGAACGACCGATATACGATTGGCAACATCATAAAAGGCAAGGTTCCCGACAACTATTTCAGCAAGGATGATAAAGAGCTTACTTTAAACGGAGTAGTTCAAAAACGCCTTATGCTGCCGGAAGGTATTCCCTATGTAGACGCTTACAGATACAGCCCCACAGGGGAACGAATTGACATAGGAGATGAACGTTACGACAACCCCGACAACGTGGAAATGCCTGTAGAGGAAGCAATTGAGGAGATAGTCATATTTGAGGATGAATATCCTAAGTATATCGGTAGCACTACGGTAGTTCCTGATCCTACTTGGGAGGATGAAAAGGTTGATGACAAGCCAACCGGCAATAAATATCCTATCTACACCTTCAAGGATAACGGACTGAAGAACTTTACGAAGGACTTCCTTCTGGATGAACTGCACCTGATATTCCAAACGGGCAAGCTTGCCGGACTGGATTTCGCCCTTAATCTCAAAGAGAGCGACAACACGGGTACAACCTTTGAGATAGTCCGAAACGAGGACTACGGGCGTGCACTTCCTGATGATGTGTTATTCCCGCAAGCCGCACATATGGAAGACGGTGAAGAAGTCCCGGCAGACACATATGTCCTTTACGGCTTCGATCCGGCATTCATCTCTGAACAGATGATGCCGGAATCAGAACAAGAGTTGCTTGAAACTACCAAGAAGTATGTAAAGAAGTCCATGATTGACCCGTCCACCTATGATTGTGAGATGGATGCTGATTTCATCTACAATGAGGGTAATATTCGTACATACGAAGTCGGAGCTAAAGTCAACCTGATAAATAAGGCATTTTTCCCGGAAGGCAGACAATCAAGAATCATCGGTTTCGAGTGGCCGTTGGATATTCCATACGATCATCCTATATATACAGTCGGTGAAACAGCCGCTTATTCCCGTATCGGTGAGATAGAAAGCAAGCTTGATAATCTCACATACAAAGGACAGACTTACTCCGGTTCCGTAGTCGGTAGCGGTGGTGCAAGTATCTATGTGATAGGAGTGAATGATAAGACTCTCCCATCTGACCGTAATGTGTTCTCATCCAAAAAGTCCCTTGCTACCTTCCTGAACAAGACACAGGAGGAAACAATGGATTATCTTATCCGGCTGCTTGGCGGTGTCATAACCGATAATATAGAATCACAAAATTTCATAAGCGGTGCGCTTGGTACGGGATTCCTTGTCAAGCGTGACCCGAAGACCGGACGTTCGTATGCCGAATTTGATGAAATATATGTCCGGTTGAAGGCGGTGTTTGAATCTTTGACAATCAAGGAACTACAGTCGGTAGGCGGTGAGATACTTCTTACACTAGCCAGCATTGAATGTACGAAGGTCGAGAAGATTTCCGTAGCATCCGTGTATGATTCAAGCGGGGCACGTCTCTACGACTCGGACAACGCAGCCCTGTATGTTCCCGTAGCGACAGGTGGCGTGTACCGTTGTTACTTCACTGCCGACGATGGTGAGAAAGCCATCATCAACCAGTTCACAGCCGGAGACATGGCGCAATGTCGTCAGTTTAACATCAAGGCTGGAGTTTATGAAAATGTAGCTAACCGCTACTATTGGCGGTATGTTTTATCTGTCGGCGAAAACTATATTGACCTGTCGGTAGATGACTGCGAGGAAGGCAGCGATATTCCGCAGGCAGGTGACAAAATAATCCAACTTGGTAACAAGACAGATCCCGCACGTCAGAATGCTATCCTTTTGTCCGCCTATGGGCTTACCGCTCCAACCATACAGATGTTGCAGGGTATTGATTCTTATACTTTGGAAGGAAAGGCTGTCAAGGAAGAGGGATTCGACCAGGAGACGCAGCAGTTCTATTCAAATAATTACGGACGCAGTTATACAGGTTCGCGAAATAAAAGTAATTATATCCAATACACTCCTGAAAGAGGAGTTGAAGTCAGGGGTACTGTAACACTGGAAACCCCAGAAGGCAAAGTGTGGCGTGTCGACAGCTCAGATGGTGTAAACTATATCGGAGATTTGAATGGAAAGCATATTGAACTGAATCCTAACACGTGCGACATGAAGATATATAATGACGATGGAAAGATTGTCAACGTGTTTGAGGGTAATAACTACAGGTCGGTTGATGATTTATACGCTGGGAATATTCCATCAGTAACCATTATAAACAACAGACCATTGCTTACAGTTCCCGGAAGCGACAATACTGTAATGTCTGATGAAAAGGAAGTGAATATCATTAAAGAGGATTATTTTTACGCGGATTCATTGTTGACAATGAATTTCAATTTTTCCTTTGTTTCCCAAAATTATACTGGGGCTACAGGTGCGGCATCATGCACTACAGGATACGAGCTTCACCTACTCTCTTATACGGATATCAATTCTGATCCAATATTGGACTATATATTAAGACAGGACGAACGGAGCGAACCCGGAACTACCACTATCCATTATACCGAACAGACAAAAACAATAAATCCCGGATTGTATTATAGGCTTGTATTCAAGTTATATGCTTCTGTATCCGCCAACGGTGTTTCCTCTATGGCGGAAGTTACCATAATTGACATATCCGTTTCCTTTTCAAAGAGCGGATACATATCACGTTTCTTTGCGAACGGAATGTCTTTAGGTACATCAACAGATAACATATTTGCCGTTTTCAACAAGCGCAATGCGCTCTTGGGAAATTATATACAAGCAGAAATGCATAACAAGGATGTTGGATTTAGAATTTTAGCACAGAAACTATTAGCAAAGCAGAACCCTCACGGCTTTTCCAATGAGATTCCGTGGGGGATGGTTCCCCGAATAGTCGCAAGCGGAAAGGCAAAATGTTCAAGCTCATTCGCTTCTTTCGCGCAAACGACAATATTCGATAACAGCTCATTGTCCATTTCCAGACATTCCAAAGGGAGGTTTCTGATAACCTTGCCATCGGAATGGAGCAAATACGAACTTGATAAGAGTGGGTATGTGATGGTTACCGGATATGGCTATGTAGAAGGCGGTTCACGCCCTGTGAGTGCCACTGTGACAGATTTCATAGCCAATTCCTTCTTTGTTGTTCTAAGTGATGGTGGAGCTCCTTGTGATGCGGATGGCGGTTTTTATTTTGAAATAAAAGTATATTAAAGCAATGATATTATGGCAGAAGAAACTAAAACATTAAGGCATACAGCCGAAGAGATAGACAATGCTATCGACAAGCTACCTGCTGCGGGTAATGCGGCAGGAATTTACAAATCTTCCCTGTCTTTCAGTTCCATCGTAAATGACGGTAACGTAACCCAAGACCACCTAACCGAAATAAATTCTATTTATGCGGCATGGAAATCCGGTAGAATGGTATATGTCCTGGACGAAAAAGGTGGGTATTACAATTTGGGAGTGCTAAACATGCAATTGGCAGAAGATAATTCAAAGTGCTCATTCGTGGCATTAAACCAAGATGGCGTATTATGCTATTATTCCTGCAACCCGTCTTCCGGTGTTACGGGTAAATGGTCTGTTACTCCTATTGGGAAGGATTTATTCGCACTGATTGAGCATACTCATAAAGCAAGTGATGTGACAGAGGAGACAAACAAGCGTTTCGTGACTGATGAGGAAAAGGATGAACTAAACACTCTAAGTACTACATACGCTAAAGCCGACCTCTCCAATGCCATGACTGTATCACTCGGTCAGAACGGTTATGCTAAGTTTAATAACGGTCTGCTGATACAATGGGGATATTTTAGCGCTGGTGCTTCAAATAATCAGTCTATAAATTTCCCAGTATCTTTCAAATCCTGTTTTTCCCTAGCTTTTTCTAGTTCTACGGATAATACGGATAATTCTATATGGTCTGTGAATTATGCAGCTATATATGCTTCATATTTTACGGTTTATAGAAGATATGCAAATGCGGGAAGTGTATCCCCCTCTTCGCAGTCATTCAGATGGATAGCAATAGGAAGTTGGAAATAATTAATAAAAAATAATTATGGAACAAAAAATGTATTGGAAAAACGGATTCCACGACACACCCCAAGAAGGTGCAATAGAGATTACGAAAAAGTATTGGCAAGAATTGTTAGACGGTCAATCTGCGGGAAAGCTTATTGTTACCAATGATGAAGGGTATCCTATACTGGTCGAGCATGAATATACGATTGACGAACTGAAAGAGATGAAGATAGCGGAAATCAACGCCTATGACAAGTCGGATGCCGTCAACTCATTCACGCTTGCCGGAAAACAGATATGGTTGGACAAAGACACCCGTGTCGGACTGGTCAACTCAATCGGTATTGAGAAAGAATCCGGTCGGATAAATACCACGCTTTGGTACAATGCGGAGAAGTACGTTATTCCTGTTGATACAGCCCTGCAAATGCTCAACCAGCTTGAATTGTACGCCCTTGACTGCTACAATGTGACGCAATCCCATATAGCGGCTGTGAAAGGTTTGTCTGATGCCGGACAAGTGGAAGCCTACAATTACAAAACCGGATACCCGGAACAACTCAATTTTGTATTATAAACTCAAAAACAGATAAAGCTATGATTCTATTAGTACTATTATCATTCATTCTCATCGCAGGCTATGTTTATGCGATGATTAAGAAAGGGAAAGAAATCCCTTATTCAATCAGTGCCACCTATTATGCGCTGACACACAAATTTTGGTTCGCTCTGTGCATGATTGGCTCCGGTGTTCTGCTTCTTCCGGCAGCTTTGGAATCAAGTACGGAGAACAGCCAGTTTCTTGTATTCCTTTCGGTTGTCGGTATGGTTGTGCTCGGTGTGTCTCCCAACTTCAAATCGGAGCAAAAGGTTCCTCATGCAATAGGTGCCGCCATGTCCTTAATCTTCTCCCAGATATGGGTAGGCTGTAACAGTTGGTACTGGCTTCTATTATGGTTGGGATTCATTATTTACATGGTTGTCTCCATGAAGAAGCATTGGACGGGTAACTTCATCTCCGATTTCATAAAGAGAAAGCCGATGTTCTGGATTGAGGTAATTTCATTGTTGACCGTTTATCTTACTTGTCTATGGTAAAGGGTCAGTTAACTCGTACAATCAGCTCATCCGTATTTTTCGGTGAGTTGTACGCTCTGATGTGGGATATGAGATGGCTCATGCTCTTTATCTTAATCCTTATAATCGTGGATATGTGGTACGGAGTAAGCAAGTCCATCAAGCGTGGCGAAGAGTTCCGGAAGAGCCGTTGCGTCAAACGCTTCCTGCTTAAATGCGGTGATTATATCTGCCTGCTGATACTTGGTGCCGTTCTTGGCAAGGCTATCGGTGAGCCTTTGGGAGTTTCCGCATTGGTTGTTTCTGTGATAGTTGTCCTTATCGGTTGTTTGGCGGAACTTGAAAGTATTAAATCCAACTATTGTGAGACAAAGGGAATCCATAAGGATATCAATGTGTTCAAACTGCTGCTTGTATTGGTCGGCTTCAAGAGCAGGGAGTTGGAGAAAGCGATTGAGGAATCTATAACGGATAAGAAGAAGGATGAGCTGGATAAATGAAAGTAACCGTATCAAGCACCTGCTCTACGCCATCCCGGCAGGTGCACTGTTAACCATCCTGTTTGCGGCAGGACTGGCTGTCGGCATGGAGTTCAAGGACCGTGCATACGGCAACGAATGGGATTGGCTCGATATTGCCGCCACGCTGATAGGCGGTTTTATCGGACAAGCGATTCAAATCGGAGTATTAACATTGATTTTATAGGAGGAAAGATATGGGAAAGTATTTCACAATAGCTGAAATGATAAAGAGCGAAACGGCTGACAGACGCGGTATTGATAACCGTCTGCCGAAAGCGTTAATCTGCAATGTAGATGGTTTAATAGATAACGTTCTTGATCCTCTTCGGGAAGCCTATGGCAAACCTGTCATTGTAACTAGCGGATACCGTTGCGAAGCATTAAACAAGGCAGTGGGAGGAAGTAAGACCAGCGAGCACATGAAAGGAATGGCGGCTGATATAGTTGGCACTCCGAACACAAAAGCGGAAAACAAAAAGCTATTCAATCTCGTACAAGAGCTTAACCTTCCTTTTACACAGCTGATAGATGAGAAGAACTTTTCATGGGTTCACGTTAGCTATGATAGCTGCAACGTGAAGAAACAGGTTTTAAAATTATAATCAATAGGAGGAACAATCATGGCAGATTTAAGATTTACAAAGAATAATGATACTCAGGAATATGTGGCGGAAGTAGTGGTAAATGCAGATTTTAATATTCACTTGGAGCGTGTGTCCAATGGTGGTCTTAAAATCTATCAGAAGAATGGTGAATATGCGGAAGTTGTTGACGGTCGAACTGCCACTGAGAGAGGCTTTGATATGGTAGCGGTTCCCAACATCATCCCGTATAATTCGGGGATTATCTTTGATTATGACTTCTCGGCTTTAGTTTATCCGAAAACTATCCGCATCGAGAGTGGAAGTGAAGTATTAAGTGGAACAGTAACCGAATCCGGCAATGAAGCTTAACAAGTTACCATTAAATGTAATAGGGTTGAATCGGGTTGGTTTGAATCAGATCGGTTCGCCTTCCCGCCGGGCTAATACTTCCGACCGTCCTTACATAGACCCGGAAGTATTGGCTTCTTTGGTCGCTGTCTGTATCTGTGACGGCAAGAGCAATAACGACCCTGACAGGGCTGTAATCAAGAACTTGGTTGACCCGGACAACCCGTTTGTGATTAGCAATGCGGCTTACGAAGGCATGTCCGGCCATAATGGTTATCCTGTTGTGTTTGGTGCTAATAAAACTTGGAAACAATTACCGACTTACAATTCTATATATAGTATTAATGATAATAAAATACATATTACTAAAGTATTAGGTGCGAATAGAGGTTTAATATTTAGTTATGTAAAGCAAAACGACCAATTATCCGATATAACAGAAATACCTTCTTTTAAAATTAGAGTAAGTGGTTTGAAAGGAGATAGTAAGCTAAGATATTCATATATAAAAACAGAAAATGCAGTTTATCAAAATTTATTAGACTTAGACAATGGTATTCACAAATTACCTAAATCTCTTCGTCCAACTGATTCAATTGTTAATGAATCATGGATAGGATTTACAATAACTCCTATTGTAGAAAATGAGATAACCTTTGATTGTGATATTACTATCGAAGTTCTTCCTGAATATGAAGGTGCCTTCGTCACTGACGGTAAAGACGACTTAATCACTTCCACCAAGACGGTTAAGGAAATGTTGGGAGGAAGCAATGAGGTTACGGTGGTGAGTATGATGGCTAATTTGGATTCAAGTCAAATAATGTGTAATTCTAATTTTAGTAATACTAATGGATATAATGTAAGAAATACACTTGAACCTAATGGAGTAATCAGTATGTTAGGTTATACCGATAAAAATGGTACGACTAACAACCTTAATTTAATAATGGGTGATAAGAACTCTATTAAATTAGTTGATAAGGTAAATTTCAATTCTGATTATGTTTTTTATCCTTCATCTTATAATGCATACTCTTTTAAAACTGCTTGGTACTGGACTATCATCGCCAACAAGGTACTGACCACCGACCAAATCAATCAGGTAATATCCTACTTCAATTTGGACAAGCATGTTAAACCGGATGTATACTATGACACCATCCGGCAGGGCATCACCAATGAGAACCACGCTTCTTTCAACGATGAGCTTGTGGACTTCTCCGGCAACGGGCATAATATGAAGATTTACAACTCTGCGTGGAACAAAGAGAGCGGTATCAATGATGAAGGGGCTTGGCAGACTGACGGAGTAAGCGATTACGGAAATGTTGAGAATCTTCCAATTTTGAAAGATTATACGGTTGCTATCGAAAGACGGTGGATTACTTCCCCTGTGGATAAAAATCAATGTTTGGCATTCAAAGGTCATACAAATGACTGGGGTGCTTTTGCTTGTGAGTTTAGTAATGCTGGACAACTTAGAAGCTATACGTTTAGTCCTGTTTATAACATTCTGCAAAGCTATAATGAAAAAAGTTTAGTATATCAATCTAAATATTCATATAGCGGTACTCCTATTGATGCGAAAGCAACAATAGATGGGTCTACCCTACGGTTGTGCCTTCCCAGAGGTAGTTTTCCTTTCTATGCCAACGTTGCTATTAAAATGTTCTTGCTTTTCCCTTACTCCCTCTCCGAGTTCCTGCTAGAGCGTCAATTAAAGAGGTATAAGTTGGGTACGCTGTATCCGGATATGGTGGAGTTTAGACCGATTATTAGTAGTAATATCCCTTATGATAAGATAGAGTTCTTTGATGAACAATGGACTAAGAGAATCTATCCCGGAGATTATGTTGAGATAGGAGCTACTATTAAAGCTAATCTATATTTAAATAATTATGATATAAATACTATTACTAGTTTAACTTCCAGTCAATTTGAGAGTGTGTATATTGACCGTAAAGGACAATATTATGATGTAGTTCTAAGTGGTATTAAGAAGTCTCCACAAAAGATAAACATCACGATTGACGAGTACATCAGATACGAGGATATTGTACAGCCTTATCCAGCAATAATTAATCTAAAACAAGATGGTAAAACTATCACTTGGGGAGATAAGTTGAAAGTAGGCAGTGATATAGTCTTTGTAGGAAGTGCCAACCTTTTACCGGAGCTATATACTGTATCCGAGACACGGTATAATGGTGTAACGCTTTACCCAAACACTATCATAAAGGTAGAGAAGTCTATGGTGTTTGATAATGCACGTACCTACCTAAAAGCCAATGAGCCGAGCTGTATCCTGTCGCCTAATAGGTTGAGGATTCCAAATTCTAGCTACAAGATACTAGGCTACATTCCGGACTTGACAGGTAAAGGGAATCATGGTAGATTGAATAACTTCGCCTACACGGAAGAAAGTGGAGCAAATGAGGACGGTAGTATTCGCTTTGATGGAACGGATGACCATATCATTATTCCTACTATTAAGCATGGCGGTAAAGCTTTACTTATGAAAGTGAATTGGAGATATAAGAATAACATCGCTATGGCATATGACCAACGTATTAATTGGGGTGGACTTGGAATTTCAATTTCACGAGACCAATTACCACTTGTTGCTTATAAACCATATAATAAAGTCACTTATATAGATGGAATAAAGAATGAATCTGTATTAGTTCAAGATTTAGAAGGTATCACTCATAATATTACAGGTATTTACGATAATTTAGATTTAAGTGATGAGAGAGACGTTTGTATTAGTAGAACTTCCGATGCTTCAAATAGTGGCTTTGCAGATATGTCTATGTACGAATTTATGCTCTTCCCCGATGTGCC
>OFMS01001342.1_pt1 | contig 17312 bp, 9 predicted proteins | sample 1541871 | NCBI WGS metagenome assembly OFMS01 (sample SAMN04209251, study PRJEB22552) | human gut metagenome | biome: gut; material: feces | host: Homo sapiens | place: USA: Oklahoma
TCAATTACTGTAAAACCTATACTATCTGCCGCATCTTCTATCAATGTATCATAATTCGTCGTTACAATAGATAATTTACTTGGTGTTTTTACTAAATGTGAGGCAGTATTTATAAAAGCTGAATGTTTCAAATATGACTCATCATAATCATAACTTGTGTTTGAAATAATCAAATCAAAAATCTTATTTTTTGATACTTCATATTTAGGATAATCACCCTCAGCTACATATTTTTCAAAAGAAAGCAGGTCCGATAAAAAATCCTCCAAATTAAATTTAGGATTTATTTTACTTTCTTCCACTTCTTCCACTGGAACATTATATTTACAAAAATCAGCCAACTCCTGAAGCGTAAAGCAGTTAGAATCCATCTTTAATTCTTTATTAATCAATTCTGCCAACATAGATACCGTTTTACCAAATTTCTCACATATATTATTACCATTTAACACTACAGAGGCCCCTGCACCTGCCAATACAATAATATTACCATAATTTTTATGAATAAAATGCGACGTTTCTTTTTTTATCAAAAGTTTGAACGAAGCATCATTGATACTATTCCCATCCTCATCCATAAGAGGAGTCTCATTTTTTAAGTATTTATCATTATCATATGTATACTTATTATTAACTGATTTAAAATACTCAATCATAAAAATATCTCCTTTACATCATCTAACATTCATTCAATATGTGCAATATTATTCAAACTAAACACTTTATTTATATTTCCCAAACACCTTCATTCTTACCATTTCTTTCATAACTTCCTCTATCTGCTTTGCCTTGTCATGGGATTCAATCAAGAATCCCATTTCAATATTTCCTTGCATTCCGTGATATGAAAGATTAGCTGACGACACCAGTGATTTCTTTACATCTGATACAATAAGTTTCGCATGCAATGCTGCCATCTTGTCATCTTCTTGCTTTTGATATTCATATATCTGTAAGAATCTCGAACGATATGACATCAGTCTGTCAAGCACTTCCTTCTGCTTTTCTGTATCATTCACATATAAACGAACATATACTCCTTGCTGGCTTTTTTTAATAATAACATCAAGCATTTCGACAAAATAATCTGAGATTGAATAACCAGTTATAGTAAGACTCTTTTCTGTATTCTCTATCAGATCACGCATTGTATCTTTGGTTCTTAATGCTTTCACACGGAATGAATCTGGTGCAGTAAGGACAAGCTCTGCGTGTTCAATTTTCTTTGACGAATACATTTTCATGCAAAGGCTGATTATATCTGTTATCTCCTCTTCCGAACAATTAGTAAAATGTTTTCTAAGTTCTTCAATCACACGATAAAACTGCGCACTCTCTCCATTAACAGAATAATTTTCAAGTGCATCTACAATCAGACCTGCGATATATTCGATTTTTACACTTGCATTCCACATAAATCTCTCACCAATTCTCTGAAATATCCCATTTCCTCATGCTCCGGTACTGGTACAACTAACGCTCTATCAAGTAGGCGGTTACCATTTTCACATGCAGTTTCTGATATCATAGTACAAGAATGACAGGCAGCCCCATTTAATCTCTCACTTGTCGGATTCTTCATAAAGCATTCTGGATCTGTTGTACATGTCAAACCATTCTCTAATGCCCCTTTTAAAAGCGGTAAAAACTTATTCATTCCGCCAAGTTCAACAAGTCCACCTAGTGAACCTTCCTTATCCGCCGCACCTGTGTAAATTAAAATTCCACACATATTTTCACTACTATAAATGCGTTCATGTAATGCAGATGATGAATATCCTGACTGCATAGACATTTCCTTAATCAACATATGTGAAAGTGTATGTAACAACACATACTCTGCATTTCTTGGTTTAAAATTCTCCCATCCTTTTTTCTGACAATATGCTGCATAACATTCCTCATATTTATCAGAACGAGATTTCACAGTCTCTATCTGCATCCACTGGTTTATTTTTTCCTTATTTAATTCAATAAATACACCTTCACCATTGATTTCGACTGCCGGAAGCCATTTTTCTCCCGAAGAGCACTTCAATTTTACGATATGTGACTGCTCATCCACTTCTGGTTCTGGTGCTTCCAATCTTGTAAAACCTGTCAAAACTCGTACTTCACGTAATCTATGTATTTTAATAATCCTAGAAATATACTCTTTTAAACTTTCACTCAAAGCAACTTCTTCTGCTTTGAAATACTTAACATCATGTTGATACTCGACATCCTCATGATGCGTAATAGCTGCATACTCCATTTCTTTAAGTTCAGTAAACTCTTTGATATTTTGGCTTAATCTATCATAGGCAGCTTTAAAGTCTTCATAAGAATATTTATCTCCAAAATACTTCTGATAAGCAAATGAAAGACCTGCCTCTTCTCCCATAGCCTCTACCAATGTTTCAATAGTTGCTCTTTGTGCACCCATGATATCATTAATAGGATTTGTCCAAGGTGGAATTGATATTGCATTTCTTGTGACTGTAAAATACACATTAGATGCACCACGCTGGCTAGGTATTACACTTTTCTTACAAATTTTCGCCTTTGCTCCTGGTCTATGAGGATGGTTTCCTGAACAGAATAGACCAGCAAATTTTTCCTTCTGCATTGCTCCAGACATAACTCTCCTTGCACCGCAATTACACTCAACACGAAGTTCTGCAAGTGATGAAGTATTGCCCATTGATTTTAGGTACATATCTTCTTTACAACTTGTTTCTCCATGATGTACCCACCATCTCCAAGGGAAATCGTCCATATGCCCATCTTCGCATACTGTTATAAATCTCGAAGGGTATGCTGAAAATCCACACTTAGGGCATTTCACTTCACCTTGATTCTTTTTGTACTGGTCCATATCAAAGTAATCTCTCATATCAAATAAGAATTTACATGTTCCCTTTGAGCACACATGGTAGTATGGAAATGACACAACTGGAATATCCTCTTTTCCACCTGTCTTTGGCATAAAGAATCGTCGAACATTCATATAACTAGCCAATCTTGCATCTCTAATTTCTTTACCAATATTGTTAGTATCCCAGTACTCTATATCTAAAACTGTCAATGAATCATTTACAGCATCCATTATCGAGCCTGGTCCATATGTAGTTATTAACTGATTCGGACGAATCTCGCCCAATTTTTTATAAAAATTCATCAGACACCCTCCCAATAAAAAACTGTTGATGATTGCTCAACATCACGCATAGAACTTAGTGTTGGTTTTTCTTTGTCTCCATAATATTCGCCATAGTATGTAAGCAGCCTCTTCTTATCATCAGCTACTGCTGGAACAAAATAATATAGCTTTTCGTCTTTTGCAATGTTCTTCCAAGTATTGATAAACTCATCCATTTCTTTCTCTGTATCTACATAAGACGATGGTGCAGTTATCTTAACTCGCTCAAGAATTTTGTCTTTTATATCTTTGATTTGTTCATCAGAAATATCATTAATGTTTGATGCTCCACCATTATCAGCCATCGTCTCTACCTGTAATCTTAGTAAAGAAACTACCAATGCATGTAATACTCTGTCTCTAGCTCTAGCCGCAAATGGCGTTGCTGTAGTTCCTTCTACATATCTATACATCTGTGAGTGGAAACCAACAAAATTCTCATAATTAGACAAATCCCTTGGTCTGTAAGGATTATAAACAGTAAAAATAATTCCAGGATGCTGTCGACCCACACGGCTTGTTGCCTGAATATATTCAGAATTCTGCTTTGGCTGACCTACAACTGACATAAGTCCTAAACGGTCAACATCCATACCTACCGCTATCATATTAGTTGCAATAACAACATCATAACAACCTTGCTTCTCCTTGTTTTTATCATAAGAAATTGCTAACTTTTCAAAAACCTGCGCAATCTCCCATGAAGGTATGCGAGATGTAATTTCCTTCTTTCCCTCAAAACTGAGATACCTCTGTTCTGAGCTATTATATTTATTCTTTACAACGCGAATACGGCTTGCTATATCGTCGTCAAGAAGGCGCACTGCACCACCCAATTCTCGAATACTATTAAAGTACCCAATCAATGTGTAATATGGATCAATATAATCCTCATATTCCGGATCCTTTGCTATATCTAGTGCTGTTTGCAAAATAATCGAATACAAACGAATAAGCGTTGTTTTTACAGATTGTCCGCTCGCACATATACCAGCATATTGACGAAATGGCTTTTTTCCATCACTAATCATTCTACTGATTTTTTCTTCTGAAGCATCAACTAAATTTTCAGTTGGAAGCGGTACTTCCTTAATAAAAAATGAATCTCTTGTATCAAAGCCACTTGGCGGAAATTGTGCAAATTCATTTCTCCCATAAAGAAACTTAATCTGTTCCCCAGCATTTCTAATAGTTGCTGTTGAAACAATATACTTAGGTCGAATCTTCTTTCCATTCTTCTCAATACAGCACATCTCTTCTACAACAGTTTCATATCCACCATAAATCGTTCCAAGAGGACCAGTAATTAAATGAAGCTCATCCTGTATAATTAGCTCAGGAGGATAGAATGGTTTACATGCAACCGTTTCAGCCCTTTCCAATCCCGCTGCGACATCTGCATTATGTCTTCCTGCATGCTTTTCTCCAATAGCAATATGTCCACATCTACTACAATATCTATCTGTTCTGCCAAATAGCAAACCAACTCGTTCAGACCATGGAAGTCTCGCAAATTTATCTACAGTAGAAATAATCACAGTAGGACACTTTGCATAAATTTCCTCATCAACAAGATAAACCGGTATGGTTCTTCCTGTTTTTAACGAAAACATACAATTCTTATCTGCACAATGAATTTTAACATACTTTCCCTTTTCATTGATGTCATATTCATCCCGTGTGATTTCCTTACCACAATAAGGGCATTTAATAATCTGCTTTGTAAGCTTCCTTATAAATTCTTTCTTCTTAAATTGATCAGAATCACTGTATTCGCTAAATTTATTTGGGGTAACATTACCTCCAACCCAGAATCCAGTTGAAATTCTTTCCTTACCATATAATTTTTCATTCTTCTCACGCAATTGTTCCATTGCAACAATAAGACGCATCAGTCTGTCTCTCTGCTGAGTTGTAAGTAAACGAAGCGTGTACCTTAAAAATACTGTTACTCCACCATCTTTCTCATAATCAGTTTCATCTGAAGCTGTCAGTCTCCTATATGCTATAGTAAAAGCAATCAGCCCTAAATATGCCTCTGTCTTACCACCACCAGTAGGGAAGTATAATAAATCAACAATATTTCGTTCCGGAGACTCACCATCCATAATCCCATACAAATTCAAAAGAACAAATGCAATCTGGAATGGTCTCCACTCACTGTGATCTTTCTTTCTTCCTTTTTCTGGCATATCAGTCATATAATCTCTTAAGCTGCAAGGAATGCCATTACCATAATCTTTTGAAAAAGCTGTAATACTTCTCTGTAAATACATTGCTTGATTCATAAATACAAACGCTTGATATACCTTATCATTGTTTTCAATCAAATCAATTCCATCATTCATCCTACGATTTGCATCATTGCATTTATCAATAATAGTCTGACCTGTTGCCTTAAATTTATCATCATGCATAGCTTCGTCGTTTGTCAATGCATCTGTAATCCAACTTCCATACATTTCTGTCAATGTACGAAGATTCTGAATAACTTCTGACTTTTTCTTTGGTGAGCCCATCTGAAGCATCGAAAAGGCATACTCCGGCATATCATCTATCTGTGCACTTACACTTGGAATTTCATAATCTGGAATAAATGATGATTTTATAGCAATTGCATTTATCTCTTCTGCTTTCTTTTCCCAAGTAGCAGCACAACCTCTTCCTCTTGCATAAACTGGTCTGCCTTTATAATAATATTCATCCTCTAATTCAACTTTTCTACAGAGATATTCTGGTACAAAAATAGGACTCATCAAATCATCTGCTATGAGCATCTCCACCTGGAACATTACCTTTGCATATTCTTTTTCATCGCCATCTGACTTATCATTATTATGCAAGTAAACCGATACCATCTTGTATCCATTGTCTAACTGCATCTTCATGACATAAATATAGATGTTTCCATTAGACTCAAGTGGAATCTGCTTCGAACGCCCCATCAGATTAAAATCGATTTCCACAACATCATTCATCTGCTCACGAATATATATGGTATATTTCTTCTTTTTCTTATTCTCTGCATCTTCTTCTAAGGTTTCATCTATTACTTCACCCTGCACCTGTTCTGCATAATACTTTCCCCAATTAATATAAGCATTAACCTTTTGAACATTATCAGAGACATAGAAAGACACACCTATAGAAGACGGCTTCTGAAAACCACCTTTTACTCTATCCTCTGGTTCCTCTTCTTCAAAAATTCCTGCCTCCAAAGTTTCTCCATCAGCATCGAAATTCTTTTCTGTAAACTCTACATCATTGTAATTTTCATCTTCCGTTACATCTGTATCAGCAGGATATAATAATCCCGTAATATAACTACTCGTTGGTACTTCATTCAATTGTTCACAATCTGATGTTGGTCCTATTAAGTCTTTTCGTACTGCATCTAAAATCTTCTGTCGAACAATAGCATGTTTAAAATCCTTTATATCAGCCATCTACAACCTCCGTTTATTCTCCGTCTACTCCAACAGGAATTGCCATACCAATTACATATTTGAATGTATTACCTACTATAATCTTATCCCCTGGCACTAGGCGGTACTCCCAAGTCTTTCCGTCCGCATCCACCTGCGATGCACATTCGCACCACTTAATTGCAGCCTTTGCTTTTTCCTGTACATCTTCATTATCTGTTTGATTTGCAGCCTTCACTTCAATCATATATTTCTTGCCAGCCGTCTCTACTAAGAAATCAGGATTATACTGTTTTGCCGCCTTATAAAATAGTCCTAACTGATTCAAGGGTGGCTTTATAAATCTAATAACTTCTGAATCCTCTTCTAATACCACAGACAACCTTCTCTCATCATCACTATCAAATGCATTCTCTGCATAGTATGATTTCTTATATCCTTCAAACAAATATTGCTTAATATTTTTCTTATCTGGCACTTCCTTCTTAAAATTCAATCGTCCATTTTCCTTCATATTCTTCGCAAATGATTTGAATACAATAAGGTCTTTCTGAACGTTAAATACAAACTCAGTGCTTTCTTCCTTTGACGCATATATCTGTTTTTTTAAGTCCTCTACTATAACAGTTGCATATCTACGGACAATCTTCTTTTTTTCTTCATCCGTACCTTCGATTAATGCGAGATACTGATCAACCGCATCAAGAATAAATTCTGCATCATCAGAACTAAACTCTGGAATACTCTCCAATAAAGAAACTGCAAGCATATTCTCAGGATTTTCTACAATAAGTGCGTCTGCATCCAGCACTTGCAACAACCTACCATTTACAGCGTCATACCTCTCGATTCTCGATGCCGCAACATCAAAATCCATAATGTTTCGCTTAACAGTAAAAGGGTTAAATATAATTGTTGAACTATAACTAATTCCAATTTTTGGAACAGATATAGCAACTTTCTTTAACTCTTCAACTTTCTTGATAAACTCTTGTTTTGCATATGGCAATACATTCTTACTACCAGATGACTTCTGTAAATCAATCTGCAATGAAGTATCCCCCTGATGTACAGTAAATGATGCATCAACTGCATCAGTACCAATGCTCGTCTGTGTCATTTTGTGATCTGATGCTGTGCCATCACTTGTTTCTTTTCCATCATCGTTAGCAAAATAATCAAAAATAGACATCTGTCCACTATCACTTTCGGACTTCTTGGGTACTACTTTTTTTACAAATGCTTTCTGATACTCAGCAAACAGATTCTCCACTACATTTTCATTATTCAAATCTTGGTATGATTTCACTTTACTTTCGCATAACGCTTCATCAAATAATGAAATCTGCTGGTTTTCAACTGCTGGCTCTACCATAACTGTTTTTGTATTCGGTATATCTTCTTCATCAAGATTTCTTTTCTTAAATACAGGGTTATTCTTGATATCATCAACAATTTCTCGATAATGGTCGTGAGCAACAATATCCAAGGTGTCTAATTCCTCAATACCTGTTATCTCACCAAAAGGAAGCCTTAATCCTCTACCAATAGTTTGAAGTGCCAATATGTCACTCTTTGCAGCATTAAGGGGGATAATCGTAAACAAATTATTTACATCCCAACCTTCTTTCAGCTTATATACATGCAGCACAATCTCAATTGGATTGGTATTTTTCTCAATGGTTAGTAATTTCTGAATGTTTTCTTCTGTCTCTGCACCACTTGTGCTAGAGTCAATTTCAATAACCTTACCAACATAACAACCTCCAAAAAAAGCATCGGAATCTATTTTTTCTTTTATTTTTCTAGCATGTGTTGTATCTTTACAAGCTATCAAAACAATTGGCTTTACCTGTTCTAATTGATTATCTATACAATATTTATATACGATGGACTTTCTTCTCTCATGAAGCTTGATTCCATCTTTCAACTTCATTTCCTCTATATCATCATCTGAATATCCTGCTGTATTTGTTCTTCCCATAACAACCGGAATCTTCAAAAACTTCCCAGCTCCATCCTCTAATCCGTAGTGATAAATAATATTCTTATTTGTACTCTTAGGTGTAGCAGTATATTCCAACCCCAACACTGGATTCAGATAATTAATCGCTTTCTTTGATGCTGGGGCATAGTAACGATGCGCTTCATCCATACAAATAACCAAGTCATCAAACGAACGTAACACATCCGCAAAAGAGCCACCCAAATTTTCATTAAACTTGTGAAATTTAAATTCGATATCTCCCCTAGTAAAAATCTTTGAAATATTAAAGATAAATATCTGAATATCAGATGTTTTTTCTACCACCAATTCCTCTTGGATATATCTTACCGGGTATGATAAATAATTTTCCCCATCATAAACTTTGGGTCTTCCCATCTCTGCTTCAAGTCCCTTAAACATGTATTTTGGATGTCCCGGGACCGCCTCTCGACGCATCTTGTCGTAAATCGTATTTCCTGGTGCCAGAATAAAGAAATGTTTGTACCCTTTTGTTTTGTATAAATAATAAATACATGCACCCATTAAACGGGACTTACCAATACCGGTTGTCATATCAAAGCAGAATGATGGAAAATCAAATTCCTTATCTACAGATATTGTATGTGGAGCTTGGCAATTCTCTGATGCTATTTTCTCTGCTTCAGCTTTTGAACTAGTTCTATACTCAATCTTGGAACTGATTGCATCAAAGTATTGTAGTGCTTCATACTGAGGATCACGCAGGCTCATAGCCCATTTGATTTTATCTACTGAACTCATTATTCCTGCACCTCACTTTCAAAATTACATGTATCCAATAAATCCTTTGGTATTTTTTTCACTTCCACATTCTCTGGAAGAATCATGTCAGCTTGATTTTTCTTACAATAGATAAGTAAACTCTGCTTATCCCCTAAGTTCTTCATTATCGACATCACATACTTTGTATTAACAAATTCTTCTGTGATATGTATGAATCGATTCTCTGATGAATGTCCTTGAAACTCCCCGGATGGTTCATAGGTAAATCCTTCTATCTTGCAAATAGCTTCGCATACCATATCCCATGTATAGGATGGATTTATTTGATAAACAGGAAGAACTTTGTTCTTTACAAGTAATGGTTCTGCAAGTTCGTAGAATTTATATCCCCCGCCACCTTGCCAACCTACTTCTTTAGAAATTCCTCCTTGCTCACCTGCTATAACATTATCTAGTCTAACTTTGCAATGCGTATATGCGTGTTCGCCCATTTCAATTCCAATCCATCTTCGACCCATTTTATGTGCTGTTGCTGCCGTTGTACCTGAGCCCAAAAAGCTATCCAAAACCAAATCTCCCTCTTCTGTTGCCATTTCTAACACTTGTTTTATCAAGCTTTCAGGTTTTTTACCATTTGGAAATAAAACTGATCCTTCTTTTGTTACATTAATCCAACTGAAGCCATCCCAATAAGTTCCTATTCTCTCTTTTTTATATATTTTGCCTTTTATCCATTCCGCTGTATCTTTTAACCAAATAACTAATACTTTCTGTTTTCCCATCAAAAGTAATTCAGTTTTTTTTCCTTTATTTTTACCAGTTCTCGGAACATACACCGCTTTATACATATTATTTTCGCTATCTGTTGCATCCCATATTCTTGTTCTAATAGAGGTCTGCGCGTTTGTTGTTGTCATTATTTTTTTATAATATTTACTATATACTTCTGCTTCAGTAATTCCTTCTAATTGGGCTACTTGTTTAACACTTTTTATTTCATAATCATTAACTTTATATATTTTAATGTCATCGCCAGCGCCATCCTTTATTGTTTTAAATAACTCGAATCCATCACAATGATATAATACAGATGTATATTTATAACTTTTTCCATCTTCTTTCATTTTTCCAATGTATTTCATCAATTCAGTTTTTTTATAAATAGGTTTGAATCCTGAAAAAGAATCCATATTTTTACAATAAATTAATATATATTCAATATTCTTTTTTAGTCTCTTATCCTCTCCACCGCCAGATGCACCTGCACTCACCTTTGCATTTATTGAAATCATATTCAAGAAATTATTGCGTCCAAATATTTCATCACACAACACCCTTAAATACGCTTGCTCATTGTCATCAATCTGAATAAAAATAGTTCCGTCTTCTCTTAATAGTGTTCGTAAGCATTTCAACCTTTCAGCCATCATACTTAACCACTTAGAATGCTCTATCCCATCATCATAATGTTCAAATGCAGCCCCTGTATTATATGGTGGATCAATATATATGCATTTCACAGTTCCAGCAAATTGAATTTCTAACGCCTTTAATGCCAACAAATTATCCCCATGAATCAACATATTCTGATTTATATCGCCATATACTGATTTATTTTCCATTTCTATTAAAATCCTAGGTTCTAGTTTTGAATCTAAATATTTGCCTGTCCATGTCAACTCTAACTTACCCTTTTTCTCCATGGTATCCTCCTAAAACTTAATCACTATCTTTGTTGCCAATTGTGTTTTTACCAATATGCTTTCTACAAACTCCTTCTGCATATTTGCAACCTCTTCTTCCAATGCTGACATTTCATCATGAAATGCCTCTATCATTTTTTGTTTCTGTTCTTCTAAAATTTCTATTTGCTTTTTTAATGCAATCTTCTGTCCAAAATCGCTTTCGTTTACATATTTATCTTTAAGTTCATCTAATTCTGATGTATCCTTGACTCTGAGCAAATATTCCTCTTTTCTTAATTGCAGCCAATTATCCAATTTTTTCTGATTAGCAATCAAAACTGTTCTTTTAGATTCTGCATATTTCTGCTGCATAAATTCATCCACTTTATCAATATATAAAAGGATTTCTTGGTTATTAGGAGTCTTTTCTTCTAAGCACAGCTCCTGCAATTTTTCACAAAGCTCTCTAGCCAACACATCTGAAGCGCCATATATTTTTCCTGTTATATCAATAATTTCAAATACTGCATCTTCAAGAATCTCTCCAACATAAGAACCACCAACAAGTAAATACCCGTGTTGAATCCCCGGAATTTCCAAGTCTATATTAGTTTCATAGTACTTTGGATATATCTCATTTTCCTCTTCACTTCTACTATTCCAATACTTAAACTGTGAATCATATTCCGCAATTTCTTTCATAATAATATTAAAATGAGCCTTATGTTGTTCCTCAGTCTCATATGAAAATATGGATTTCAGTTCATCCATTTTCTTGTTTCGTTTCTTTTCTAATTCCTTCTCCAAATCCTTAAATTGCTTTGTAAAATCTGATGTCGTTTTACATTCCTGATAAATAAGTGTAACTCTTTTTTCAAAATCTGCTCCACTTTCTAATAATCCAATAGCTTTATCTGATGCACCAAATACGCCTTGGAATAGCTCAAATTTTTCAGAAAGGATTTCATATACTCTCTTATCTGCTACATTCTGAGTATTAAGCAAATTAATAACCACAACATCGTTCTTTTGTCCATAACGATGACAGCGACCAATTCGCTGCTCTATCTTCTGCGGATTCCAAGGAAGGTCATAGTTTATAATCGTATTACAAAACTGAAGATTCAATCCTTCCGAACCAGAATCTGTTACAAGCAAAATCTTGTATTCATCCCTAAATGCTTCTACGATGGCATTCTTCAATTCAACATTTCTACTACCCACATACTTTCCATAGTTTCTAGCTTTCCACGCCTTATAAATCTGTTTAGTAACAGGATCATTTGTACTACCATTAAACTTAAGTATCTGGCCTTCATATCCGGCATGAGATAATTCTTCAAACATGTATTGTTGCGTTCTAATAGATTCAGTAAACACAACTATTCTTTGTTTTATGCCAGCTTCATCTTGAAATGCAAAAGCTGTCTCCACCGCCTGTTTCAATGCTGTCATCTTCGCATTTCTTTTTATACTTTCAGCTTTATTAATAATGGCTGTTACCTCATCTATTTCATGCTGAATAAATTCATTTACCTTTTCTCTTGTGTATAATTCATCCTGCTTACTATCATCATCTGTCTCAATTTCATCATCATCAAAAAAACTAAGGAAAAAATCAATACTTTCATCCGCCGATTCAGTTCTAGTTGTTTCCTTCAAAGTTTCAAGTCTGCCTTTTAATACCTTGAAGGTTTCTGCAACTGCCATACTTGATGATGCAAGCAATTTTCTAATAACAGATGTAATAAGTGTTCTGTGTGAATTGGGCAAAGCATACAAAATTTCCTTTTTCAGATAATTATTTATCATCACATAAAGTTCTATCTCCATTGGCGATAGTTCAAAGTCAATTGTCATTTCTTTACGCTCTGAAAATTGGATATACTCTGCTACTTCTTTTCGTAAAGTTCTTTGCACAACAGGTTCTAAACAAGCCTTCAAATCATTGTAATCTTCTCCTCGCAAATATCTTTCGGAAAATATCTGCTTACTATAAAAAACTCTATCATCGATAAACTGAACAAGTCCATATATATCAAGTAAAGTATTCTGCATAGGAGTCGCAGTTAATAGAATCTTCGGAATTCCCTTTGTTAATTCATATAATGAGTTAGCCATCTTTGAACCATTCTTATAAACATTCCTAAGCCGATGTGCTTCATCAAATACACAAAAATCCCAAGCTATCTTTCCGAACTCTGTTTTTCTTTTTGAGGCAAAGTGGTAGGAAACAATAATTACTGCTTGTCTACTCTTTACCTCTTCGAGATAATCCTCCCAGTTAGAACTATCCACAATTAATGAATCAATATCAAATTTCTCTTCTAATTCAACTTGCCATTGCTTTCGCAGATTTGATGGCATAATAAGTAGTATTTTATTTTTTCCACTGCATAGCAAATACTTGATGACCAAGCCAGCCTCAATAGTTTTTCCAAGACCTACCTCATCTGCAAGAATTGCTCCACCAAGCTCTAATGAAGATAGTGCAAATGTGAATGCTTCAACCTGATGAGGATTGATGTCAATATCAGCCATATGCAAACAACTATATGGATTATTTTTCAGTTCTTGTTGCTTTAATTCAGCATATGTATTTTCAACAATACCCATTTGCGAAACCTCCAATTTTATTTTCCTAATTGTTCTTTTATTTTATCTGCTATTACCTTTGCCATCATTGGTGGAACCGCATTCCCCACCTGAACAAATTGTGCTGTCCTTGGTCCTTCAAAATAATAATTATCCGGAAACGACTGTATTCTTGCTGCTTCCCGCACTGTAATTGATCTATGTTGCTCTATATCTGGATGAATGAAATAATGTCCATCTTTCGATAAATGAGCAAGTATTGTGTGACAATGATCCATATCACCCTCAACAACTTTAAATCGATCTACGAATGAAGTTCTATTTTTATGTGTTTTCAAATCTTCTGGTAAATCATCATATTTCAAACGTTCATGCTGTTCGTTTTCAAACCACATGTCTATTGTTCTCTTATATATTTCAATATCCTGTGCAGTATGTGGTCTTGCAATATGTCCTGTTAACACATCCGATTTTACACGAATGTCATTATCTTTTACATATTTTTTTAATCTGCGCATATCAGTCATAGTATGCTCTATAGCCTCTTCACCAGGCTTTAACACTGGCAAATCGTTAAGTAAATCCCATACTTCTGCTTTACTATGAATTACATCAAATGATGGATATTCATATCCTGTGCCTTTAAGCCAACCTACTATAATTACTCTTTTTCTACTTTGTAATACTCCAAAATCCTGAGCATTCAACTCATGATAATCAATTTCATAACCCACACGTTTCATATATGTCTGGAGATTTTTAAATGCTACCCCACCTCTCGCAGTCTTTATTCCGGCTACGTTCTCAAACACAAACATTCTTGGCTTATACTTTTTAAGAAATTGAACATACATTTTATACAATTCATTTCTTGGATCATCTTCCATCGGAACAATCATATGACTGCTCTGTGCTCTTCCCACCAAAGAATATGCCTGGCATGGAGGACCACCTATAATTACATCAATCTTATCAATTTCTTTTTCCCTTTTGATATCATCAATTGTGTTGAAAATTCCCTTAATTGTGGCTTCCGACATTTCTTTATTAATTACAGTCTTAAGTTCCTCTTTGGGTATTTTTTCCAAAAGTTGTTCTCTGGTTATTTTTCCTTTTTCATAATCATAATAACTTTTAATTTTGCCATTATCTTTTAAGTAATAATATGCTATTCTTGTTTCTATTGTCTTTGCTGCATGCTCATTCATTTCCACATGCGCAACCGGTCTATAGCCACTTTGAATAAATCCTTCTGAAAGTCCACCGGCACCAGCAAAGAGATCAATATAATTTAACCCATTTTCATTCATGGTTGTTCTACCTCATTATCTCATATTAACTGTCCCATTATCTGGACTTATATTATCATTATGAATTTTTTTCTTTACTTCAGCTAAATCAGTAAACTCCATAATATCAGATATATCACATTCCAATTCAGCACATATTTTTTCTAATACAGTCATAGCAACCATCTCTTCATTTGTCATTTTAGCCATAGTACTACTGCTAATTTTTATCTTTTTACACAGTTGGCTCTTATTTATTTTTTTATCGATCATTAATTTCCATAATTTATTGTATGATACAGCCATATTATCCTCCGTGCTTTTAGGAATACAATTTCACTATTTTATTATATATTATCTCAATTTCGTTGTAAAACATTTTATTTGATTTCTCGAACACTTTTTTCAAGTTGTAAAATAAGTCAGCAGAGGAATCATCTCCCTCTGCCCCTATTCCACATCTTATCTTCCGCCTTATCTTTACCAGCATCTCTGCCAACACTCTCATCATAAATATCCTGGAACTCCTCATAAAGCCCATCTCCATCCAGTTTTATCCCCAGCCTTTTCATTACATCCGAGAACAACCTTATGCTTCCACTGATATCAGCAATATCAAATCCGAATATATCAGCCTTAACAGAATCACTAATATTCTCATAACCACCAAGCTCTGATATCCTCCTGACAATCCAGCCAGCTTTGTCCACAGACACTTTTTCTTCAGATTCCATAAATTCACTTTTACCTGTTACATCAGTAATATCTTCATCCATTCTTGCCGTATTTACATCAGACACATTACGAATATCTGGCATTACAGACGTATCGTTCTGATTATTGTCTGGATTCACTACCTCAACATTCGTCTCCGGCTCAACAGCCACATCTTTCTCTGACACAGCCTCCTTTTCCATCCCCGGTATCTCAACATCCCTGTCTGCAACGATTTCTTCTTTCCCAGACACCGCATAATAAGCCGTATACAAATCTTCTCTCACAATGCCATCAGTAAGCTTTATCTGCCTCTTAATTTCCCTTTTCTCCTGCTTCAGTTCGTCCAGTTCTTCCTGCACTTCCACATGCCATATCTGATATTCCCGGTACTGCTCTTCATTCTTAATACTGCGTTTCCGTCTTGAGCTTTCTCTGTATATCTCATGCTGTCTGTCCTCAATCTGCTGAATCTTTTCTTCCTGCTCACTTCTAAAATTCACCAGTTCCACAACATCTTTAATGTCATTATTCACAAGCAACAAATATTCGTCCTGTAACTGATGAAATCTCTTCAAATCTTCCGTATACTTTGCTCCGCCAACTACAAACCGCTTCTGTTCAACAATCCTTAGCCTATATAGCTTTGCATAAAACTTCTTCTGGAATGGTGACAGTTTCGCCTTGTGCAACCCTCTAATATCAGACGAATAAAAGTAAGGCTTTGCCATCCAAGGCATATCCACATGATGCCTTAGCATATCTTCTGAAAACATTTCGTCTAGCTTTGCAAGTTTATGATAATACCGAAATCCCGGTGCCTGCACCTCCATCCACGCATCTTTCTTAAATATATATCCAAGACTTTTCATCAGATATTTAAAATGCTCCACATTTCCTGCAGCATATGCACACATCTTAGCATCACGAAGAATTATTTCTTTCATGGACATTTCCTTTTCCCACTTGTCCCTGCTGATATTCTTTGGATTCCTGCTGTACTCTGCCGGTATGATAGCAAGCCCCAGTTCATCACAATATTTATTTGTGATAGGCTGGAGATGGTTCTTCCAGTTGCTTTTCGGTGAATTGTATTTCTTACCGGTTGTCATGCTTACACTGTTCCAGATCAGATGCCCATGCATATGCTCTCTGTCAGTATGGACTGCATACACCGCCTCATAATCATCACCAAGCACATCCTTTGCAAAGTGTTCCAGGACATACATTGCCTGTTCTGCTGTTACTTTTTCTTCCGGTGAAAATGATATGATCACATGATACCCCTGCCTTTTACCCGTCTTATGAAAAATGTTCTTTGTCTCTTCCATCTGCTCAAATGCTGTATCCGGCAGGCAGTTAATACCGCCCACCAGTACACATTCTTCTGTCTTATCTGGATTCTGAATATATTCCAAAGCATTCTTTAGGTGTGATGCTGGATTTCTACCTTCCGATTCCATGATATTTAGGATCTTTGTAATCGCCATACTTCCAGCACCTCCCCGAATGTTTTCTTTACATCATCCAGACTGTTCTGCAGTTTATCAATATCGCTGTAATATAACTTTCCCTGTGAATTGCCAAGCTTTACTGCCTGATTAATATTATTTGCAATACCGGCAATAACACGTATTACTCTTGCCCTGTCCTCTGGATAACTTGTATCTATGT
>OFMS01001349.1_pt1 | contig 17259 bp, 12 predicted proteins | sample 1541871 | NCBI WGS metagenome assembly OFMS01 (sample SAMN04209251, study PRJEB22552) | human gut metagenome | biome: gut; material: feces | host: Homo sapiens | place: USA: Oklahoma
TTAAGCCGATTACTGGCAGCGTTTAAGCCGATTACTGGCAGCGTTTAAGCCGATTACTGGCAGCGTTTAAGCCGATTTTATGGTAGCGTTTAAGCCGAACTAAGCCTTTCTAAGCCTCTCTACGCCTTGGCTTAGAAAGGCCTAAGAAGGCTTAGTTCGGCTTATTCTTAGAAAGGCTTAGCTCGGCTTAAAGCCTAAAAGCCTTAAAGTTTCCTTAGTACCCTCTATATTCCTTTCTGGCTTTCGTCATTTGTTCCTTAACGCCACCATTCTCCACAAACTGTATCTCCAGCTTCTCTATCAGCTTATTTAGTAGCCAATCGGTTTGGTGAATAAGCGTGATGGCGATGTTGGCTATTGTCTCGGCAGACCGCTCCGGCATCGCCTTCCGATAGTATTCACTATCATTATGAGCTGCGCAGGCACGTTTTGTTTGCGCAAGACGTGCGTCGTCAGGTTGCCATTGTTTCAACCCTCTTACACGAAGGAAGTCTTCGTAGTCTACAAGCAGTTCTTGTAGACTCGCTTTTGCCACATTCGTTAGCTTTATCTCCGTCTCTTTTGATGTGTTGCCTGCTGCAGCACCTTCTGCTATATTCTGTTTACCCGATCGAGCCGCCTGCACCATCTGGTCGATTGTGCGGTCGCCCTTTTCAAGGTAGTGGTGAGCAAAATAGAATGTGACATCATACACACACTCCGCCTTTTGATAGGCAATGAGGTTTTTGTAGGAACCACCATGAGGAAGAAATGGTTGTGGGGTAGGCATAAGGTTGTAGGTTTTAAGGGTTGGTAGGATAGTTTTTTGGGGGAGCTTTTTTGCGAGTAGGCCTTTCTAAGCCTTCTTGGGGCTAAGCCGAGCTAAGCCTCTTTGGGACTAAGCCGAACTAAGCCTTTCTAAGCCTATTTAAGCCAAGGCGTAGTAAGGCTTAAGAAGGCTTAGTTCGGCTTATTCCTAAGGAGGCCTAAGAAGGCTCAGCTCGGCCTATTTCTTAGAGAGGCCTAAGAAGGCTTAGTTCGGCTTAAACGCCGCCAGAAGGAGCCGCCAGAAGCAGGCTTTAGAAGAACTTAATCTGTTCGCCCTTCAGCTCGCTGAGGAGCATGTTTGCGAGGCGTGATGTGCCGAGGCGGAGCCACTTGTTGGTGAGCCACTTCTCGCCCAGAACCTCCTTCACGATGGTGTAGTAGGTGATGGCGTCCATAACCGTGTTGATGCCGCCAGCAGGCTTGAAACCAATCTGTATGCCAGTCTGCTCGTAGTATTCCTTGATAGCCTGACACATTACGTATGCAGCCTCCGGAGTAGCGGCAGGCTCCAACTTGCCGGTAGAAGTCTTGATGTAGTCGGCACCAGCGTACATGGCGAGGATAGATGCCTTCTTGATGTTAGAAGCGGTCTTGATAGCGCCAGTCTCGAGGATAACCTTCATGGCTACGTCCTCACCGCAAGCAGCCTTCTGCTCCGAAATCTCGTCGCAAACGCCCTCATAGTCGCCCGAGAGGAACTTGCCCACCGGCATTACGATATCGATCTCTGTAGCACCGTCAGCCACAGCGAGCGATGCTTCAGCCACCTTCACCTCGATACGAGCCTGAGAAGAAGGGAATGAGCCGCTAACGCAAGCAATCTCTACGCCGTCTACCTCCAAAGACTCTGCAACGGTCTTTGCGAAGCACGGATATACGCAGATGGTAGCCACGTGGGGCAGTTCCGGATACTCGTTGTCGAAGTCGTTCACACGCTCTGTAAAGGCGAGTACGCTTGTCTCTGAGTCGGTGGTCTTCAGGGTTGTCAACTCGATACTGCCGAAGAGGAATTTCTTCACTTCCTCTGTGTCGTTCTGTGGCACCTTCTCAGCGATAATCTTGCGTACAGCCTCGCGAACAGCGTTGTCGTCGAGGTCGGTGTTGTACTTTGCGAGAGCCTCGTCGTACTTGCTCGGCTCCTGCTTCTTTGCCTCCTGGTCGTGGAGGATAACGTCTTTAATGATTCCCATTGTTGTTAATATGTTTTGGTTTGTTGTTGTCTTTATTTCTAAGCCTTTCCAAGCCTCTTTAAGCCTTTCTAAGCCTTGAGTAGAGGTTGTTTTATTGCTTTAGCTTGGGGTTTTTCTTGTGGCGGTCGTGGTCGCGTTTGGTCTTTTTCTCGAAACTCTTCCGTAGAGCTTCCGTAAGGTCTACGCCGGTCTGATTAGCCAGACAGATAAGAACCCACAGAATATCCGCCATTTCTTCGGACGGATCGTGCGATTCGCCCTCTTTGAAACTCTGGTCGCCGTAGCGACGAGCCATGATGCGAGCCAGTTCGCCCACCTCTTCAGTGAGGCAAGCCATGTTCGTAAGCTCGGAGAAATAGCGCACGCCGTACTCCTTTATCCAACGGTCTACTGCCTCTTGTGCTTCTTTTATTGTCATATCGTTATATGTGATGTTATATCTCCAACGACTGTCCCATAAGCTTCATGTATAGGATGTATACAAGCCAAATGGCGAGTGTCGCGATGAAACAAATACGGAATTCTTAATAGCCTATTCCTTGTTCTTCGTGTCCATGCAGATAGTTACTGGTCCGTCGTTAAGAAGCTCCACCTTCATGTCTGCTCCAAATTCGCCCGTTCCCACCTGCTTTCCGATTGCATCGCTCAGTTTGCGGCAGAATTCCTCGTAGAGCGGCACGGATATCTCGTGACGAGCCGCGCGGAACCACGACGGGCGGTTGCCCTTTTTGTATGAAGCGTAGAGCGTGAACTGGCTCACCACTAAAGCCTCGCCCTCCACATCCACGAGCGAACGGTTCATAACGCCGTTCTCGTCGTCGAAGATGCGCAGTGCTGCCACCTTCTTCACGAGCCAGTCTACGTCCTCAGACGTGTCGGCTTCCTCCACGCCGAGGAGCAGAAGGAGTCCGTTTCCGATAGATGATTTGATGCTGCCGTCAATGGTTACTGATGCGTGCTGCACGCGCTGTATTACTGTTCTCATTTCTTGTCTCCGATAGAGTAGTATTGTTATTGTTTGCTGAGCGGTTATCGGCTCTGCAAAGTTGTTTGATTATTTTCCACAAAGTTAATATAAATACTTGAGAAAACGGTATTTATTTGCCGAAATGCGCTGCAATAAGCTTTGCTTTTGCTGTGCCGACCGTTGCTGCGAGTTCCTCTTGGCTTGCCTCACGCACACGTTTTACGCTCTTGAACGCCTTCAGAAGTGCGTCGCGCGTTGCCGGACCGATGCCCTTGATATCGTCCAGTTCGCTGTGCAGAGCGTGCTTCGATCGCTTGTCGCGGTGGAACTGTATGGCATAGCGGTGCACCTCGTCCTGTATCTGCGTCAGAACATGGAACAGTTCGGAGTTGGTCTTCAGCGCGATGGTCTGCGGCGGATTGCCGTAGAGCAGTTCGTTCGTTCGGTGACGATTGTCCTTTGCAAGTCCGGCGATTGGTATGTGCAGTCCCAATTCCCCCTCCACGACCTCTCTCACGACGCTCATCTGTCCCAATCCACCGTCGGTGATGATAAGGTCGGGCAGGGCAGCACCCTCCTCAATCATGCGCGAGTAGCGGCGGCGCACCACCTCCTGCATCGAGGCATAATCGTCCGGGCCCACGACGGTCTTTATGTTATACTTGCGATAGTCCTTTTTCGACGGTTTCATGCCCTTGAACACCACGCAACCAGCCACCGCATCCGTGCCCGATATGTTAGAGTTGTCGAAGCATTCTATGTGATAAGGCAGTTTCTCGAGCTGCAGTTTCTGCTGCAATTCCTTCATCAGGCGTGTCTGTTTCTGCTCGGGGTTGAGCTTTTCGGTCTGCTTCAAGCGGTCGAACTTATACTGCTTACAGTTCATCTCGCCCAACTCCAATAGGTGTTTCTTGTCGCCTCGCTGCGGCACGAAGAACTGCGCATCGTTCAGTGTCCACTCCATCTCGAACGGTACGATGATCTCCTTCGCCTTGCTCTTGAACCTCTCCCTAATTTCCGGAATAGCGGTTAGCAGCAGCTCCTGGTCGGTTTCATCGAGCTTGCGCTTGTATTCGAACGTGAAACTCTGGTTTACGGCTCCATTCTTTACGTGTATATAGTTGATGAACGCCGTGCGGTTGGTGTCGTCGTCCACGATGGTGAACACGTCCACGTCAGCGATGGTATGGCTCACAACCTCACTTTTGGCGCAGAAATTCTCTATAAGCAGGTACTTCTGCTTCAGCTCCTCCGCTTCCTCAAACTTCAGTTCGGCTGCTTTCTGTTGCATCTGCTCGAACACATGCTGCGAGAGTTGGCGCGTGTTGCCCTTCAAAATCTCCCTTGCTTGCGCTATCGCCGCCTGGTAATCCTCCAGCGACTGCTTTCCGCAGCATGGTGCTTTGCAGTTGTGTATGTGATACTCCAAGCACGGCTTGTATTTACCCTGTTCGATGCCTTCCTTGGTTATCGTCATGCGGCATGTGCGCGGTTTGTATAGTTTGTGGATAAGTTCGAGCACGGCGAACATGCTACCGGTGTGCGAGTAGGGACCGAAGAATGTGCCGTATCGCTTGTTTACCTGTCGTGTCTTGAACACACGTGGCAGATACTCGTTCGTGATGCAAATGCTCGGGTATGTCTTGCCGTCTTTCAGCAGCACGTTGTAGCGCGGGTTGTACTTCTTGATAAGACTGTTTTCGAGGAGCAGGGCATCCTCTTCGGTGTTCACCACCGTGTAGCTTATGTCCTCAATCTTCGACACAAGCACCTTTGTTTTGAACCTGTCCACCTCTTTGTGAAAATAGCTCGACACACGCTGCTTCAAGCGCTTCGCCTTGCCTACATATATTATAGTGTGGTCGGCATCGTAGAACTGATAGCTGCCCGGCTTGTCGGGTATGTTCAGCACGATGTTCTTCAACCGCTCAATGCGCTTTTCGTTTTCTTCCTTTGTCATATAACTTGCTTGAAACTAAGTGTTTTGCTATTATTTGTTTCACGTGGAACTTAAAAGGCTATGGCGCGAGCCATAGCCTTGTGTTGGGGGCTTTAGGGGGTGCAGTGGTCTCCACTGCACCAACCAAGTAGAAAGTGCACCAATCAAGTGGAGATCCTCGGATTGCTTTGTTGGTGCAGCTGAGACAGCTGCACCCCCTTTAGAATGCTGTTTGTTTTGTTGGTGCAGTTCTCAGGGGGTGCACTTGTCTCAAGTGTACCAACCAAGTAGTAACTAAAGCAAGAAGTGCACCAACCATGTAGAGACTCCTATATTGCTTTGTTGGTGCAGCTGAGACAGCTGCACCCCCTTAATGCCTCTTGAGTTAAATCTTGATAAGCGATGTTATTTCGATGTCTTCGTCGAATCCTTCGCGTCCGTTGAGACCTTCGTTGACGAGCTCGATGATGAAGTTGGCGTAAACCTTCTTCGGGTGGAACTTCTTCACGAGGTTGCACGCAGCCTTCATTGTTCCGCCTGTGGCGAGGAGGTCGTCGTGCAGTAAGATTACGTCGTCTTCACCGATAGCGTCCTTGTGGATCTCGATGGTGTCCTTGCCATACTCCTTAGCGTAGCTCTCCTGCACGGTGTCGCAGGGCAGCTTACCCGGCTTACGGCACAATACAACGCCGGCACCGAGACGCAGTGCGAGTGCCGACGACATTACGAAGCCGCGCGACTCGATGCCCACGATCTTAGTGATGCCCTTGTCTTTGTACAGCTCGTACATCTCGTCGCAGATCTCCTGCAGGCACTCGTTGTTCTTGAATAGAGTAGTAACGTCGCGGAAGTTCACTCCCTTCTTTGGCCAATCTGGTATGCAACGCAGATTGTCAAGCAATAGTTTGTTGTTCATTTTCAAATATTTAATTGTTGTTTGTTTACTTGAATGTTTCACGTGTAACGAAGCGACGGCGTGCCGTCCTTATCGTTTCATCAGCACCAAGAGTACGTTGATGTCGCTGGGCGACACGCCGGGGATGCGCGCTGCTTGTCCGAGTGTCTCGGGGTTGATGCGTGTGAGTTTCTGTCTGCCCTCGGTAGATATCTCGTGCAGTTCTGCGTAGTTGAAGTGCCCTTTGATGTGTATGTCCTCCAAGCGGTGCATCTTGTCAGCCACGAGTCGTTCGCGTTCGATGTATCCCTTGTACTTTATCAGTATCTCCGCAGCTTCCACAATCTCAGCCTGACGCGCGTCGTCGGTCTGCAGCGCAGCCTGTAGGGTAGGGAGTGCGGATGCTATCTGCTCGATGCTCAGTTGCGGACGCGCCACCAGTCCTGCTATCGTTGTGCCGAACTGCATCGGTGTAGTTCCGAAGCGTTCGAGCGCATCGTTGATGTCGCGCGGTTTCACGTTCGTTTGGTCGCAGTAGCGTACGATACGCTCTATCTCCGTCTTCTTCTTCAGCCAGTGGTCGTAGCGTTCGCGCGTTGCGATGCCCAGGTCGTACGCTTTCTCCGTGAGACGTGCGTCGGCGTTGTCCTGGCGCAGCAGTATGCGATACTCGGCACGCGAGGTGAACATACGATACGGCTCGTCCACACCCTTCGTGGTGAGGTCGTCGATGAGCACGCCGATATACGCCTCGTCGCGTTTCAGGACGAACGGGGCGGAGCCGCCACAGTAGAGTGCAGCGTTCACGCCAGCCATCAGTCCTTGTCCGCCTGCCTCCTCGTAGCCCGTCGTGCCGTTCACCTGACCGGCGAAGAACAGTCCGCCGACGAGTTTCGACTCTAACGACGGCTTCAGCTGCGTAGGGTCGAAGTAGTCGTACTCTATGGCGTAGCCCGGTCGGTAGACGTGTATGTCGCGGAACGCCGGAATCTTCTTCAGTGCCTCTATCTGCACCTCCATCGGCATCGACGACGAGAAGCCGTTCAGGTACATCTCGTTCGTGTCTTCGCCCTCCGGCTCCAGGAACAGCGGGTGCTGATCCTTGTCTGGGAAGGTCATCAGCTTCGTCTCTATTGATGGGCAGTAGCGTGGTCCGGTCGACTGTATCTGTCCGTTGTAGAGTGGGGAGTCGGCGATGGCTGCTCGCAGCGTGTCGTGCACCTCCTTGTTGGTGTATGTTGTCCAGCACGGCAGCTGCTTGAGGTGTCTTGGTGCGGTCATGTACGAGAATCCGTGGTAGTCGGTCTCGCCCGGCTGCTCCTCCATATCCTCGAAGTGCACCGAGCGTCGGTCTATGCGCACCGGCGTTCCCGTCTTCATTCGCGCTGCTGTGATGCCGTGGCGTGTGATGCTCTCTGTGAAGTGTAGCACAGCCGGCTCGGCGCATCTGCCTCCCGGCACCTTACGCTTGCCCACGTGCATCAGTCCGTTGAGGAATGTTCCGGCGGTGATGACCACTGCCTTTGCTCTGAGCGTAACGCCCCACACCGTCTCCACGCCCACTGCCTCGCCGTTCTCCACGAGCAGCTCGCAGGCTTCGTCCTGCCAGATGTCGAGGTTGTCGGTGCGGTCGAGTTGCGCGCGCCATTCCCAGATGAACTTCTCGCGGTCGCATTGTGCTCTCGGGCTCCACACCGCCGGTCCTTTGCCTCGGTTGAGCATACGGAACTGTATCGACGTGGCATCGGTGACGAGTCCCATCCTTCCGCCCAGTGCGTCTATCTCGCGCACTATCTGTCCTTTGGCGATGCCGCCGACGGCGGGGTTGCAGCTCATCTGCGCCAGTTTGTTCATATCCATCGTCACGAGGCATGTCTTTGCGCCCATGCGTGCTGCAGCAGCTGCTGCTTCGCATCCGGCGTGTCCGCCACCGATGACGATAACGTCGTATTTCAATATCATATCTTGTTGCGTTGTTTGCTTTGCTGTTGTTTCTTGCTGTGGTCGTGTTCTCCCCACGGATTTCTCTTGTAGGAGGGTATGGCATCCTGCCATACCCACGCCACCCTCTGCCAATCCTCCCACAGAATTCACAGAATTCACGGAAGTTTCTGGCGTAGGATATTCTCCCACGGATTTCACAGATGCTCACAGATTTTTAGGTTGCGTTAGTTGCTCCTAATCTGTGCACATCCGTGCAATCTGTGGGAGTTTTCGTAGGAGGGTATGGCATTCCTGCCATACCCACGCCGCCCTCTGAAGTCCTCCCACAGAATTCACAGAATTCACAGAAGTTTCTGGCGTAGGATATTCTCTCACGGAATTCACAGAATTCACAGAAGCTTCTGGCGTAGGATATTCTCCCGCAGATTTCACAGATGCCCACAGATGGTTAGGCTGCGTAAGGTTCTGTGGCTTCTGTGGGAAGATAGTTTGGTGGGCTGCGTGGGTATGGCAGGGATGCCATACCCTCCTAATCTGTGTACATCCGTGAAATCCGTGGGAGAATATCTTGCGCCAGAAAATTCTGTGAATTCTGTGGGAGGCTCTTCTCCGCCAGAAACTTCTGTGGGAAGATAGTTTGGTGGCTGCGTGGGTATGGCAGGATGCCATACCCTCCTAATCCGCTATCCGTGGGAGTTTTCGTAGGAGGGAATGTGCGTTTTGTGTGAGTTGATAGTGTAAAAACTTAATAAATTTGTGAAAATTTTTGCTGCTATACATATTTTTATTAAATTTGCACCGAAGAGGGAGTGCGTAGTGCCGGAGTGCGGCGCGTCACTCATACACGCCAACACAAGCAGCAACGATCCCCCGGCAACTGAAAACCGAAAGAAACCGATTTTAAAACCGATTTATTCAAACAGAATTTTTTTAATTAACTTAATTCAATAACAATTTATTAACAAACAAAAGAAAGGATTTAGTATGAAAAAAATCTTATCTCTTCTTTCGATGTTGATGATTACCGTTATGGCATTTGCTACTGACTATAAAGGTCAGTTGGACTACACTGTGAAAACAAGAACCAGTGATTTAACAGGTCCGAGCATTGCACAAGGTACTCTCAAAATCGAGGATTATGCCGGTGGCAAATATACAGTTACTGCCACAGGTTGTGATTTGTCTTCACTTGGCTTGGGTAATTGGGACGAAATTATCTGTGAAGGTGTTGAAGCAACAACCGACGCAAATGGTGTCACAACTATTGATGTAACCCCTTACGCTTATCGTTCAAGCGATTACGCAGAGTTTAAGAGTACAAAACTCTTCGTTAAGTTCAAGGGTGGTAAGGCTTATGCTACATTTGAGGGAACTTATGCTCCTAATTCTTTCGCCAACTATACGCTGAAGTACACCTTCGGCGTTGACGAAGGCTTCGAAGGCGGCGGTTCTACCGGCGGTGGCGAGACTGGTGGCGAGGTTGCAGCAGCTTTCGAGAAGGTTAACTTCGTAGGCGATGGTACTAACTTCGACTGGAAAATCCCAGTAAATTGGGATACACAGAAGATCGTTATGTCTATCGATCCATCTACATGTACTGGTGGTTGTGAAGATATTATTGGTCTTGGTGAAGTTGCAACAGCTTGGGATAATACTCTCCACTTATATCGCAAGCCTAACGGCACCCTTCAGGGATACTTCCAGGTACCTGGTGGCAGCAACAACAACACCAATCCGTTCGATGAGGCCAATCCAATTAAGGTTGAGGTGTCAAAGGCTAAGGGCTTTGTTGTTAATGACGTGGTGAAGATTCCTGCAAGCGAAATGAGTGCTCTCTTCGCTCTCTCAACAGTTAATATGGGTACTGGTGAAGGCTCTAACGACAAGTCACGTGCTACATACAACTACGTTAAGGTAGTTGATAAGGATTGGACAGAGGTTCCTCCAGTAACTGTTGTTGACACCAAGGAGTTCAAAAACGTTGCTTACACCACTTCAATGGGTGGTAACGGAACTGCAACTGTAACATTCACTGAGATGTCTGACGGTACATTCCCGATGACATTCGTTTCTGACGATTTAAATGTTAAAGCTGAAAACCTCACAAAGGGTACAGACGAGAAGGGTCGTACTACTTACACTGGTACAGCAAAACGCACAGATGTTGATGTAACATTCACTGTTAAGGCAGTTGTTTACACAGAGGGTACAGAGGAAAAACTCTACATGACAATGGATAACGGCTCAAGCTTAGTTGTTACTGTTGGTGAAGACCCAGACGCTCCGAAGGTAGTTGCTACTGTTCCGTTCACTGGCGTTACACTCTCTGCTTCAAATGGTGTGACTGGCACTGCAGATGTAACATTCAATGAAATGTCTGACGAAACAGTTCAGATGACATTCAATGGTGCTGGCTACGGCATTTCTGCTACAAACCTCACAAAGGGTACAGACGCTAAGGGTCGCACCACCTACACTGGTCAAGCAGTAAATGATGCTGCGTCGACTGTTACCTACACTGTTAACGCAGTTGTTTACACAGAGGGCGCAGAGAAAAAACTCTATATGACAATGGTGTCAGTTGACGGCACAACATTCACAGTTGGTGAGGATCCCGACTACGTAGCTCCAGAGCCAGAAATCGAGGGCACAGTAGTAGAGGGTTCTAAAAACTATGCTGCTAATGGCTCTAAGTTCGAGTGGTCTAACATCGCTATCAACTGGAATAAGCAGAAGCTCGTTGCAGTTATTGACCTCTCTTCTTGTACAGGAACGAGTGAGAACATTCTCTCTGTAGGTCAGAATATTGGTTCTTGGAGCATCGGTGGTTGGCACTTCTACTACACTGTAGCATCAAAGAAAATGAAGTCTGACTACCTCGCAACAGATGGCGCACACCCGGTTTCTGATCCTAAGACAGGTGTTGAGCCTGGTACAGTACGTATCGAGCTCTCTAAGGCTGAGGGTTGTACAATCGACGGCGTATCATACAACGCTCTTTACGATAGCAATGTAACTGGTACATGGCAGTCAAATACAGAAGACTTCTGGAATCTCACAAGTGTGAACATCGGTTCTAAGGAAGGTGCTAACCGTAGTAACGCCGTTATCAAGTACGTTACTGTAGTTGACCTCCCAGTCACTGTTAAGGAAGAGAAGACCTTCAACGAGGCTCTCTATATGGTACAGGGAACTACATTTACAAAGGTTGCTGACGCTAAGGTAGTAGTTAAGGAGATGTCTGACAATACAGTCAATATGTCTCTCCAGTTCAACGGAAACGAGTACACATCTACTGAGCTCGTAAAGGGTACAGACGAGAAGAATCGTACTACTTACACTGGTAAGGTATCTAAAGACACTCAGACATTCGATGTAGCAGGTGTTGTTTACGAAAAGGAAACTGCAGATCGTCTCTATATGACAATGACAGCTACTGGTGTGACATTCGTTGTTGGTGAGAACCCAGACGTTGTAACTCCAGAGGTAACTGAGGTTTCTAACAAGACATACACAAGCAACCTCCGCATCCTTGATGGCGAAACGACAGTTGTTGAAGAGGCTGAAGCTAATGTGAACATCGTTAAGTACTCTGACGAGTCTTATAAGGTTACTCTTAAGAACGTTAATATGCTCAACAAGACTCAGGACCTCGTATTCGTAGGTAAGGCACTCATTGAAGAGGCTCCTACTGAGGCAACAGAGCCGCTCACAATCATTGCTAAGTCGGATGCTGCTACAACAGAATTCTTCGGCGAGGAGATGAGCGCAACATTCGAGATCACAGAGGTTTCTGCTGAAGAGATCAAGATGGGCTTTGTTCTCAATAATACAAGCTTAGAATATCAGGGCGAGTTCAACTACACTGAGGAAGAAACACCTGAGGTTTACACAAACAACCTCCACATCTACGACGCTGCTGCTCCTGAGACAGACCTCTTCCAGGCTGACCAGGCTAAGGTAGAGTTCTTGGCTACTGCTACAGGTGGCTTCAAGCTCACTCTTAAGGACGTAACTCTCAACGAGAAGACTCAGGACCTCGTATTCACTGGTACACTTCCTACACCACAACCTGGTGGTCAGGATCCGCTCGCAGAAGAGGGTGAAACAACTCCTGCTGAGCCAGCAATGGTTCTCAACGCTACTGCTGACGATGCTACAACAAGATTCTTTGATGTCGCTACTTATCCAACAGCTGTGTTCAATGTCTCTTACGATAAGAATGACAACTTCATGATGACATTCACTATCACAGCAGGTGCCAAGAACTACGGTGGTGAGTTCAACTACGAGAAGAAGACTCCGGATACTCCAGATCCAGAGCTCTTCTGCAAGGAGAACTACGTAGCTGACGGCGAAGGCTTCGAGTGGGATATCAATGTTGATTGGGATACTCAGAAGATCGTTATGTCTATCGACCCGTCTACATGTACAGGTTCTTGCGAGGATGTAATCGGTCTCGGTGCTGTTCCAACAGCATGGGATAACACTCTCCACTTGTATCGCACAAGCGCAGACCAGATGCTTCAGGGATACTTCAATGTACCTGGTGGCAGCAACAACAACACTGGCAAGTTCGCTGAGACAGCTCCGTTCTTGGTAGAGGTTTCAAAGGCTCAGGGCTTTGTTGTTAACAACGAGGTTAAGATTGCTTCAAGTGCAATGAGCTATCTCTTCACTCTCCCGACCGTTAAGATGGGTACTGGCGAGGGCGCTAACGACAAGTCGCGTGCTACATACAACTACGTTAAGGTTGTTGATAAGGATTGGACAGCACCTAAGGATCCTGACACAGGCATCAACGCAACAACAGTTGCTGAGGGTGAGGTTGAGTTCTTCACAGTTAACGGCGTTAAGCTTAACAAGCTCCAGAAGGGTCTGAACATCGTTCGCACTGCTGACGGCAAGGTTAAGAAGGTACTCGTTAAGTAATCTTTCAGGGGGGTGCTTATTAGGGGGTGCACTTGTCCCCAAGTGCACCAACCAAGCAAACGGTGCACCCACAGAATAAACTCATAAGAGGGCATGGCATTCCGCCATGCCCTCTTTGCGTTGCTACCCCTCCCACGGATTTATCGTAGGAGGGTATGGCATCCCTGCCATACCCACGCCGCCCTCTCAGGGGGTGCAGCGGTCTCCGCTGCACCAACCGAGCACTCGTGCACCAACATTGTAATCCTCCCACGGAATTCACGGAATTCACAGAAGCTTCTGGTGGAGAAGAGCCTCCCACAGATTTCACAGATGCGCACAGATGGTTAGGCTGCGTAGGGTTCTCCCACAGAATTCACGGAATTCACAGAAGCTTCTGGCAGAGAAGAGCCTCCCACGGATTTCACAGATGCCCACAGATGGTTAGGCTGCGTAGGGTTCTCCCACGGAATTCACAGAATTCACAGAAGCTTCTGGCGTAGAAGAGCCTCCCACGGATGCGCACAGATGCACACAGATGGTTTGGCTGCGTAGGGTTCTCCCACGGAATTCACGGAATTCACAGAAGCTTCTGGTGGATAAGAGCCTCCCACAGATTTCACAGATGCCCACAGATGGTTAGGCTGCGTAGGGTTCTGTGGGAAGATAGTTTGGTGTCTGCGTGGGTATGGCAGGGATGCCATACCCTCCTAATCTGTGCACATCTGTGGGAGAATATCTTGCATCAGAAACTTCTGTGGATTCTGTGGGTTCTGTGGGAAGATAATTTGGTGGCTGCGTGGGTATGGCAGGGATGCCATACCCTCCTAATCTGTGGACATCCGTGCAATCTGTGGGAGGCTCTTCTCCACCAGAAGCTTCTGTGGTTTCTGTGGCTTCTGTGGGAAGATAGTTTGGTGTCTGCGTGGGTATGGCAAGGATGCCATACCCTCCTAATCTGTGCACATCTGTGCAATCTGTGGGAGAAAATCTTGCGTCAGAAACTTCTGTGGGTTCTGTGGGTTCTGTGGGGAGATAGTTTGGTGGCTGCGTGGGTATGGCAGGGATGCCATACCCTCCTATAGTTTGCACTGTCTGCTTTGTTGGTGCAGCGGAGACAGCTGCACACCCTTGAAAGAGATAGCAGCAAAAAAGTTTGTGGGACTATCACTTTTTTATTACTTTTGCACCAAATAATTAGACACGACACCCTTGCATACGATAGACTTAATTCAATAATAGTTAATAAATAAAAGAAAGGTTTTAAAGATGAAGAAAATTTTATCTCTTCTTGTTATGATGGTGATGAGCATCACCGCGTTCGCACAGACAGACGGTTTGTATAAGGGTCAGCTCAACTACGAGTTGCTCGTCGGTTCTGAGGTGAAAAAGCTCGAGTTGCCGGAGGGCACCTTCAAGCTGGAGAAGCGCGTTGATGGCCACTATAACGTGGAGGCTAAGGGCTGCGACTTCACAGAGCAGGGCTACGACAACTGGTACGAAATCATATGCGACGACCTTGAGGGAAAAGTGGACGAGAACGGCGTTACAGTAATCGACGAGACAGACGTGTACGTACTGCGCTCAAGCGATTGGGCAGAGTTCAAGAACACATCGCTCACCGTAAAGTTCAAAGACGATAAGGTGTACGCTCACTTCGAGGGCGACATTACGCATAATGGTAAGAAGGTGACACTGAAGTACACCTTCGGCACCGACGACTTCGGCACCACAGAGCCTTCAGAGCCAGAGGTGACAGAGACATCGAACAAGACATACAAGAGCAACCTCCACATCTTCAACCTTGAGTCGGAGGACGAGTCTCTCGACCTCTTCAAGACCGACAAGGCAGAGGTGAACATCATCAAGTACTCTGACGAGTCGTGCAAGGTGACTCTGAAGAACATCACTCTCAACGGTAAGACTGCCGACCTCGTGTTCGTTGGTAAGTTTGATACCGATGAGCCTGCTCTCGACCCGCTCGCAGAGGGCGATGATGAGAATGGAACAGTAACACCGGAGGAAACATTCTTAATGACTACTTCCGACGACGCTACAACAGAGTTCTTCGGAGCAGCTATCAGCGCAACGTTCGAGTGGCAGGAGCTCTCTGAGAACGAAATCAAGATGTTCTTCAATCTTGAAGGTGGTTCTATCTCTTACGAGGGTGAGTTCAACTACAAGGAGAATTCGGAGACAGCTATCAACGGCATCCACGCTGCTAACGGTGAGGCACAGCTCTTCACAGTTGACGGCGTTAAGCTTTCTAAGCTCCAGAAGGGTCTGAACATCGTTCGCACCGCTGACGGCAAGGTTAAGAAGGTACTCGTTAAGTAATCTTTCAGGGGGTGCACTTGTCTCCGCTCGGCTTTGCCGCTTGCCAGAGCAAGAAGTGCACCAACCAAGCAAGTTGCACTATTTTTATGGGGTGCAGCTGTCCCAGCTGCACCAACCAAGTAAACGGTGCACCCACAGAATAAACTCATAAGAGGGCATGGCATTCCGCCATGCCCTCTTTGCGTTGCTACCCCTCCCACGGATCTATCGTAGGAGGGTATGGCATCCCTGCCATACCCACGCCGCCCTTCCAGGGGGTGCAGCGGTCTCCGCTGCACCAACCGAGCACTCGTGCACCAACATTGCAATCCTCCCACGGAATTCACGGAATTCACAGAAGCTTCTGGCGTAGAAGAGCCTCCCACAGATTTCACAGATGCGCACAGATGGTTTGGCTGCGTATGGTTCTCCCACGGAAATCACGGAATTCACAGAAGCTTCTGGCGTAGAAGAGCCTCCCACAGATGCGCACAGATGCCCACAGATGGTTTGGCTGCGTAGGGTTCTGTGGGAAGATAGTTTGGTTGGCAGCGTGGGTATGGCAGGATGCCATACCCTCCTAATCTGTGCACATCCGTGCAATCTGTGGGAGAATATCTTGCGCCAGAAACTTCTGTGGGTTCTGTGGGAAGATAGTTTGGTGGCTGCGTGGGTATGGCAGGAATGCCATACCCTCCTATAGTTTGCACTGTTTGTTTTGTTGGTGCAGCGGAGACAGCTGCACCCCCTTGAAGTTTGCAACAAGGTTGCAGAATATTTTTCCGAACTTTGTCAAAGATTATTTTTCTCTTAGTGATTAACAACAAATGAAATATGATTAGAAGAATATCCTATTACTTATTATCAGCAGTCTTCGTGGCGGGAATGAGCGCCTGCGGAGGCAATGCGCACGACGGTCACGACCATGCAGACCATGAACATGCTGCCCACGATCACGACCACGAGCACAGCGAGGCGGAGGGTCACGACCATGAGGCTGAGCTTGCAGGCAAAGAGGCGAAGGGCGCACATGCCGACGAGATAATACTCTCTGCGGAGAAAGCCCGTGCAGCCGGAGTGAAGGTGGAGGTGGTGAAGCCCAGCACGTTCCACGGCGTGATACACACGAGTGGAAAGGTGATGTCGGCATCGTGCGACGAGACCACCGTCGTGGCTACTATCAGCGGACGCGTGCAGTACAAGAACCACGTGAGCGAGGGACTGAAGGTAGCAAGCGGCACCACGCTCTTCTCCATCACCTCCGCCGGTATGCAGACCGCTGAGGGCGACCCCGTGCAGCGCGCACGTATCGACTATGAGCGTGCCGAACGCGACTATACACGTGCGAAGATACTCATTAAGGACCGCATAATCAGCGAGAAGGATCTCGCCGTGGCGAAAGCCGAGTACGAGGCGGCGAAGCTCACATATAACAGTATGCAGCGCACGCGCAGCGCGGGTGGAGTAGTGGTGACGGCTCCGCGTAGCGGCTACGTGAAGCAGTGTCTCGTGAACGGTGGCGACTACGTAGAAGCCGGTCAGCCGCTCGCTATCATCACGCAGAATAAACACCTCTACCTGCGTGCCGAGATACCCGAGCGCCACTTCAATGAGCTGAACAAGATACGCTGCGCGAAGTTCCGCACGAGCTACAGCAAGCGTCTCTACGACATCACAGAGATGGGCGGACGCATAAAGTCGTACGGTCGCTCGGCAGAGGTGAACAACTCGTATCTGCCCGTCATCTTCGAGTTCAACAACACCGGTGACGTAGTGCAGGGTTCTTACGCCGAGATATACCTCATAACCCAAGACCGCCCGAACGTCATCACGCTGCCCCTCACCGCCCTCACCGAGGAGCAGGGCATCCACTTCGTCTACGTGCAGATAGACGCGGAGGGCTACCGCAAGCAGGAGGTGACGCTCGGCGAGAGCGACGGCGAGCGTGTGGAGATACTCACGGGTGTGAAGCAGGGCGACCGCATCGTGACGAAGGGTGCCGTGCAAGTGCGATTGGCTTCGGCTGCAAACGCCATCCCGGCGCATAACCATAATCATTAATTTCTGAAGTAGACGAGGGACGAGTATACAAGCAGTGCGTGTCCTCCCACGGAACACACGCACGGAAGGTTAGGGTGCGCAGTGTCCTCCCACGGAATGCACAGAATGCACAGAAGGTTAGGGTGCGTGGTGTCCTCCCACGGAATGCACGGAATTCACAGAAGGTTAGGGTGCGTGGTGTCCTCCCACGGAATGCACGGAATTCACAGAAGGTTAGGGTGCGTGGTGT
>OFMS01001416.1_pt1 | contig 16426 bp, 11 predicted proteins | sample 1541871 | NCBI WGS metagenome assembly OFMS01 (sample SAMN04209251, study PRJEB22552) | human gut metagenome | biome: gut; material: feces | host: Homo sapiens | place: USA: Oklahoma
GTCGGCCGGGCAGATGCGCGGCACGGAGATCGTGTGCGGACCGACGCCCCAGACGGCTTCAAGATGCTCGGCGTGCATGAGCAGGCCGACGAAGTCGTAGCGGCAGAGATCAAGCCCGAAGAGTACGCCGAGACCCACGTCGTCGATGCCGCCTTCCATGGCGCGGTCGTGCGCCTCGGTGTGGTAGGCGTAGTCGGACTTCGGTCCCTTCGGATGCAGCTCCTCGTAAGCCTTGCGGTTGTAGGTCTCCTGGAAGAGCTGGTAGGTGCCGATCTCGGCCTCGTGAAGCTTGCGGTAGTTCTCGACCGTCGTGGCGGCGATGTTCACGTTGAGGCGGCGGATGGCGCCGTTCTTGTGCTTGATCGAGTAGATGGTCTTGATGGACTCGAGGATGTACTCGATCGGATTGTGCTTGGGGTGCTCGCCCGCCTCAAGGAGCAGGCGCTTGTGGCCGAGGTCCTGGAGCGCGATCACCTCGTTGCGGATCTCCTCCTGCGTGAGCTTCTTGCGCACGATGCTCTTGTTCTTGGCATGGTACGGGCAGTACGTGCAGGTGTTGACGCAGTAGTTCGAGAGGTAGAGCGGCGCGAAGAGCACGATGCGGCTGCCGTAGATGTGCTCCTTCACCTTGATGGCGGTCTCGAAGATCCTGTCGTTGACCTCCTTGACGTCGCAGGCGAGCAGCACGGCGGCTTCGCGGTGGGTCAGGCCCTTGAACTGGGCGGCCTTGTCAAGGATGCTCATGAGCAGCGGAACGTCCGACTTGTGCTCTTCGGCGTAGGCGAGCGTGTCGCGGATTTCCTGATCGTTGATGAACTCTTCCGCTACGCGGGACTTGGGGTCGTAAATGGCCATTTTTTTCTCGTCGAGTTGACTGGGGTCTTGTGGGATGTGCACTCCGCCTCAAAAGCAAAACGGCCGATCAGATGTCCTCTGAATCGGCCGTGTTGCTTGTGTTTCGGAGAGTTGCAGGCTGGGTGTCTCAGGCCGTGCCTGCCGTGTTGGAAGGTATTTTGCCTTATGCCTTTTATTTTGTAAAATGCAAATATTGCACGGCAGATTGCGGAAAATGAAATTGTCGGTGAGGTCCGGAAGGAGGATGAAATGGAACTGAAGGCAAGGTCGATCAAGCTCTTTTGCGCGGTGGTGGAGACGGGGTCGCTCCTCTCGGCCGCGAACCAGAACGCGATGAGCGCGCCCGCGGCGAGCAGGGCGGTGAGCCAGCTCGAGGACAGGCTCGGCTGCAGGCTCTTCGACCGCTCGACGAAGAACCTGACGCTCACGGAGGACGGCAAGGCGTTCTATCGCGTGGCGAAGGAGTCGATGCGCGCCTGGCACATGCTCGAGGACTTTCCGAAGCAGAGGGCCTCGACGAAGAAGCAGCTGCGCATTGCCGTGCTCGCCCGCCACTGCAGCAACGTGATCATTCCCGCAGTGGCGAAGATCCTCAAGGCCCACGAGGAGACGCTGAGGATCACGATGGACGTGCACCAGAGCCGCGACATCTACTACTCTAAGTTCTCGCATCCCTTCGACGTGGGCTTCGGCACGCTGCTCAGCAGTCACGACGACCTGCAGAAGGAGGCGATCGCGCACCTGCCCTTCAGGCTGGTGGTTCCGAAGACCAATCCCATGAGCCGGATGGAGAAGGTGAGGCTCGAGGACTATGCGCACGAGAACTTCATCCTGCTTTCCGCCGACAAGCTTGAGCGCGAGTACATCAGGAGCCTGCATCCCGCGCTCACGCCCGACAGGATCGTGGCCGAACTCTCCTCGACGCAGGTGGCGCTGAGGTTCGTCAAGCGCGGCATCGGCGTACACATCACGGACGAGCTCGCGGCGATGAGCGTCTCGGACGACTGCGCGGCGGTCCCCCTCGAGAACCCGCTCACGATTCCCTTCTACGTCTTCTGGCCTGTCACCTCGGAGAGCCTCTGGCCCGAAATCAGGCAGTGCATCGCCGAGATCGCGGGCAGCATCCGCGCGGCGGGCATCCCGCTCACGGAGGCGGGCGAGAGCTATCTGAAGGCCTGATGAGGTCCTGGGTCGAACGGCGGCCGAAGGGAAGCGGAAAGGAAAAATCCCACGGCCGGCAGCGGCGCGCGGGATTTTTTTCAAGGCGTCGCGGGACGGTCGTCCCGCGGCGGAAGGCTCATCGGATCAGACCCAGCCCTTCCGGCGGAACTCCTTGAGCTTCGCGGCGAAGTACTTCATGTCGTCGGGTGTCGAGAGCGAGACGCGGCACCATTCGACGGCGGGCGGGAACGGGCGGCCGACGAGGATGTTCTCCGCCTTCATGCGGTCCTGGAAGGGCTTGAGCGGGGCCTTGAGGTTCATGAAGATGAAGTTCGTCTGGCTGTCGAGGTACTCGATGCCGAGTTCGTCGAGGGTCTTGCAGACGATCACGCGGGCGTCCTCGTTGGCCTTGCGGGAGTTCGGGATGAAGTCCTTGTCTTCGAGCTCGACGAGCGCGGCGGCGATGGCCGAGTTGTTGAGCATGATGTCGTAGGCGACCTGGGTGCGGACCTTGTTGACGACGGCGGGCGCGGCATAGGTGAAGCCGAGGCGCATGCCGGCCATGGCGAAGATCTTCGAGAAGGTCTTGAGCACGCACAGGTTTTCGAGCCCCTCGTCGACGAGCGTCTTGCAGGAGACGAAGGACGGATCGCGGACGTATTCGGCGTAGGCCTCGTCGATGACGAAGAAGACGTCGGCCGGACGAGAGCGGATCCAGTCGTGAAGGGCCTTCGAGTCGACGATGGTCGAGGTTGGGTTGTTCGGGTTGACGAAGTAGACGATGACGGGGCCGTTGATGCCCGCGACGGTCTTCTTCATGGCCTCAAGGTCGACGGACCACTTCGCGCCCATCGGCACGGTGACGACCTTGACGTTGTTCTTGCGGGCCGTGTCGGCGCCGTCGCTGTAGGTGAGTTCGGGACAGATGAGGCAGACGCCGGGACGGATGTGGGCCTCGATGCTCGCGCGGATCGATTCGGCGGAGCCGTGCGAGAGCATCACGTTCTCGGGCTTGCCGCCCATGAAGTCGGCGCAGGCCTTGCGGAGCCTTTCAGCTGCGACGAACGGGTAGCGGTTGGCGTCGGGCAGGGCTGCGATCGCGGCGTCGCGGGCGGCGGGCGTGAGGCCGAGCGGATTTTCGTTGAAGCAGAGCGCCATCGGCTTTTTGGCCGTGGGCGGCGTGAACTTGGGCAGGGCGGGCGCAGGCGCGGCCTGCGCGGAGCCGAGCATGAGGGAGCCCGCGCCAAGGGCGGCGGCTCCGAGGAAATTGCGGCGGTTCAGGGGCATGATGCTCTCCGGGTGTCTGTGACTGGGGCCGGTGCGCGGCACCGGCGTTTCAGTCATTGTGACTCGAACGAAGGCTCTTGATGTCTCCTTGATGCGCTCTGCAAGAGGGAATTTCGCACTTTGTTGAGCGACTTCAGAGCGCTTGGGCGGAATGCTTTAGGGAAAACGGATTAGAACGGTTCTCAGGAGGGCATTCTGCCCGGCTGCGCCCTACGGCGCGACGCGCGGCCAGGCGGACTGCCAGGGGCCCGAGAGGAGAGCCGTGAGCCTCGCCTCGTCCTCCGCGATCCTGCTTCGGGTGCTGAGCGCCCCGTCCCTGAGGCTGCAGAAGGTGCGTGCGCACAGAAGCGCACGGGCGAATGCGGTCCAGCTCGCGCAGCGCGCGATCGCCTCGCCCGCGATGCGGCGTCTCAGGCGTTCGATGTCGGCGGGCTGGACCATCTCGACGTATAGCGCGGCCTCGAGAAGCGCTGCGCTCTGGGAGAGTTCGAGGGCGCGCAGGCGCGTCCAGTCGAAGTCGTTGCGGAAGGCGTCGACGAACATGCGCCTGCGGCGCATCGTCTCCTGCTCGGCGGGCGAGAGCGCGAGCATGTCGAAGCCCGACCAGCCGAGCGCCATGGTGTCCTTCATCAGGCGGCTGACGGTCTGGGCGTCGGAGATGCGGCGGTAGAGCCTGGTGACGGGGGCGCCGTCGACGATCACGCGGAAGCGTTCCTCGAGGTCGTCGGGCGACATGATCTCAAGCTCGGTCGAGAGGCGGTGGCCGACGTCGCTTGCAGCGTTGACGTCGCCCGCAGGGATGACGCCTTCATCCCATCCCTCCGTCCAGAGCGTGAAGCGCGCGATGTTCGCGGCCGTGCCCTCGAAGTCAATGTTGTCCCAGACGCGAGGCGCGGATCTGGTCTTCACGTCGCCGAGGCGCACGAGCGCGGCACGCAGGTCCGAAAGGACGGGCTGCATGGCGGCGGATGGCATCAGGAGCTCGATCGGTTCTTCGTCGTTCGTCATGGGTTTGGGAGCCGGAGGATGGGGCGACCCTTCATTTTATCCCGCTGAGCGGGAGCCGCTCGCGTCGTCGGCGTGCGTGATCGTCATGAAGCAGGGATCGGCCTTGCAGTGGAAAATCGCCTCGAAGCGCTCGCCCGACGAGTTGACGAGGACGAGCGGCTCGGGCCTGAAGGCTTCGCGCGGCGTCTTCTCGAGCAGTTCGGGGAAGGCCTTGAGCATCTTCGGACAGCGCTTGAGCGCGGCGCGGATGCAGTGGCGGCAGGTCATGAGATCCGCCTTCTCCACGGGCTTGATCTCGAAGGCGGGCGCGGTCACGCGGGCGCCGTGGCGCTCGTAGAACTCGCGCGCGGCATCGTTGGCGACGTTGGCGGCGAAGCCGAGGATGCGGTCGGGATAGGGCGCCTCGTCGTCGACGGGGGCGCGGCCGGGACGGACCCGGGCTTCCTCGCGCATCTTCGTGAGCGCGTCGACGGCTTCGCGGCGCATCATGTTGACAACCGAGGCGGGCACGAAGACGTCGAGGTCCTCGGGCACGAAGATGTCGGAGGCCGTGTAGAGCGTGTCGCCGAGCCTGCTGAGGTTCCTGATGAGCGTCTCCCTGTTGCGCTCGGGGTTCGAGGGGGCGTCGAGATCCATCGCCACATGAGCTTCGGCGCATTCGCGGCCGTCGGTCACGATGAGCGTGAGCGCGTCGTCCTCGACGAGGAAGGTCATGACGATCGGAATGCGGCGCACGGCGGACTCGCCCGAGAGCTCGCGCACGAAGGAGCGGTCGAGGTTGCGCATGAGCGTCATGCCGCGGCGAAGCCCCTCGGGGAGTTCGCGGCGGTTGCGCAGCGTGAGCCTGACGAGGCCCCTGCCGGCGGGATCGGCACGGTTGACGGCAAGGCCGTGGATCTCCTCGTCGTCGCCGAGATAGGTGAGGCCGTCGCCGTTGGCAAGCGAGACGCCCGCAGCGGGACGCACGAGGATTTCGCCCGGCTCGACGCGCTCGCAGCAGCCGACGGGGCTGCCCGTGTTCTTGGGGCTCTCGAGCTGGGCGAGCTCGTAGGGCTTTGCAAACTGACGGCCGTGCACGAAGTAGTCGGTTCGGCTCCTCTGGAAGCTCTTCTCGGGATCGGGCGTGAAGCTGAAGGTCGAGACGCCGTCGGAGGTGCGGGAGAGTTCGGGGCGTCGCGCGATGATGGCATCGAGCTGCTGACGGTACCAGGCCGTGATGTTCTTCACGTAGACGAGGTCCTTGAGGCGGCCCTCGATCTTGAAGGACGAGACGCCCGCGTCGATCAGGGCCTCGAGATTGTCGGTCTGGTTGTTGTCGCGCAGCGAAAGCACGTGGCTGCGGCGGGCGATCTGCTCGCCCGACTCCGTGTAGACGTCGTAGGGCAGGCGGCAGAGCTGCGCGCAGGCGCCCCTGTTGGCGCTTCGTCCCGTGATCGCCTCGCTGATGTAGCACTGGCCCGAATAGCTCACGCAGAGCGCGCCGTGGATGAAGTACTCGATGCGCGCCGAATGGAGCGCGGCTCGGCAGGCGGCGACCTCGGCGAGCGAGAGCTCGCGCGCGAGCACCATCTGCGAGAAGCCCGCCTTCTCGAGGAACGCGGCCTTTTCGGGCGTGCGGATGTCGCACTGCGTCGAGGCATGGAGCTCGATGTCGGGCAGCGGGCCCGCCATGAGGCCCATGTCCTGAACGATCAGGACGTCGACTCCGGCCTTGGCGGCGTCGAAGGCAAGCGAGCGGGCGCGCGGAAGCTCCTCGTTCGTGAAGAGCGTGTTGAGCGCCATGAAGACGCGGGCGTTGTAGCGGTGCGCGTACTCGGCGAGACTCGCGATGTCGTCCATCGTGTTGCCCGCGGACTGGCGGGCGCCGAAGGCAGGGCCGCCGATGTAGACGGCGTCGGCGCCGTGATCGATCGCGGCGATGCCGGTGTCGGCGTCGCGGGCGGGGGCGAGAAGTTCAAGAGCGGTGAGGGGAAGAGGCGTGTGGGACACGAAGGAATCCTCGGGATTGTCGTGGAAAGGCCGCGCGGGCGTGCGTCCGGTGGCCTGTGCATGAGGGGACGAGCGTCAGTGACGGAGCGTGATGCCGGCGGGTTGCCTGTAGAGCTCGGGTCTGGCGGGGCCCGTGACGGCGCAGGTCTTGACGGCGAGGTACTTGGCGAGCTCCTCGTCGCCCGCCTTTTTGGCGAAGTCTGCGGCGGACATGCCCCTGTCGGTGCAGTAGTCGCGGTAGGCGCCTGCGCGAAGGAGCATCATGACGGCCTCGCGGCTCGGTTTCCTTGCGGCCATGTCGAGCGCGGTGATGCCCGCCTTCGTCTGGGCGTTGACGTCGGCGCCGAGTTCGATGAGGCGCTTCATCATGGAGGTGCGGCCTTCGGTGGCGGCGTAGTGGAGCGGCGTCCAACCGCGGGTCTTGTTGACCTTCGCACCGAGCTTGAGCAGCCTGTCGAATTCAGCCTCGCGGCCCTTGATCACCGCAAGCATGAGCGGCGTCTCGCCGTGGCGGTTCTCCATGTTGACGTCAATGCCCTGGGCGTCGAGCAGCACGCGGGCGAGATCCCACGACTCGCTGCGCAGGGCCCAGGTGAGCGGCGTGTCGCCGTTTTCGAGCACGATGTTGGGCGTGATGCCCGTGGAGAGAAGGCGCCTGACGTCGGCGGCGTTGCCGGCGGCGATCGCCTGATTGAAGTCGTGCGTGTTGCGGGCCATCTGATCGACCTCGGCCTCGGAGAGGACGAAGGCGCCCGGGTCGCCTGCGGACGACGCGTCGGCGGACGATGCGAGGGGCGCGCAGAGAAGAAGCGGGGCGGCGGCAAGAAGAACGGCGAGCTTTTTCATAGACTGATTATGCTTCCTCAAGACGGATGGGCAGGCGGAAGAGCCTGACGGCGTTGGCCGTAGTTTGTCGGGCGACGTGCGCTTTGTCAACGCCGAAAAGTCCTGCGAGACATTCTGCGACATATTCGACGTACTGAGGCTCGCATCGCTTGCCGCGCTTGGGCACAGGCGCCATGTAGGGACAGTCGGTCTCGAGCAGGAGGCTTTCGAGCGGAAGCGCCCTCGCGGTCTCGCGCAGCGCCTCGTTTCGCTTGAAGGTGAGGTTGCCCGTGAAGCTTACGTGGCCGCCCGCGTCCACGACGGCGAGCGCCGTGTCCGTGTCGCCGCAGAAGCAGTGCATCACGAAGCCGACGTCGCCCGCATGCATGTCGCGGAGGATTTCGAGGGCCTCGCGCTCGCTGTCGCGCGCGTGGATGATGAGGGGCTTGCCGATGGCCTTCGCGGCCTCGATGTGGCGGCGAAAACGTGCGCGCTGCCAGTCAAGCGGCTCCTTGCACCAGTAGAAGTCGAGCCCCGTCTCGCCCACGGCGGCGAACCCCGGGCGCGAACAGATCTCGGCGATCCGCTCGACGGTGGGCTCGGGCTTGTCGGGAAATTCGGGATGAAGCGCCCAGGCGCCGAAGAGCCAGCCCGGATGCTCCGCGAGGAGCGCCTCGAGCTTCGGGAGCTCGTCGTCCTCGCAGGCGATGACCATGGCGGCCGCCATGCCCGCCGCCTTCATGCGCGCGATGACCTCGTCGCGGTCCTCGTCGAAGGCGTCGCTGTTGAGATGGCTGTGTGAATCGATGAACTGCATGTGCTGTTGCCTCAATAGTCCCAGTCGGAGGGCCGGTCGGTCTTGACGAAGGGCTCGCGCCTGAGGGCGCCGCGGCTGTAGGCCTGTACGGCGTCCTCGCGCCAGTCGCGGCGGTGCACGAGATGGAGCGCCGTCGAGAGATAGAAGAGCGTCTGAATGCCGAGGATTCCCCAATAGGGAAGGATGGACTCGGTGAGGGCCCCGTCCTGCGAGGCCGCAAGGAGCGCGGGCACTGCGGGCGAGGTCGGAATGAAGAGCGAGAGCGCGAAGACGGGCTCGCTCAGCACGTTCGTCATGGGCCAGATGCCGCCCGAGATGAATACGGCGGGGGCCGAGATCATCACGACGGCCTGGCTCGACCAGCGGTTCGAGCCCAGAAGGATCGTGACCGCCATGCCGAAGGAGGCGACCGAGGCCGAGAAGAGCAGGCCGGTGCCCAGCGTCGCGGCGACGCTGCGCATGGAGCCGTACTCGTGCCACCAGAAGTCGAACCCCTGCATGTAGACGAACCAGAGGAAGGTGATGAGCGTGAAGGCGAGCCAGACGGCCGCGCCCCTGTGGAGCGGACGGTCGAGCGCGGCCTCCACGAAGGGCTCGCGCCTTGCGGCGACGAGCCAGCCGCCGAGCGCCATCGTGATGGCCATGAGCATCACGGCCTGAATGATCACGGGACCCACGACGGGCACGGTGTAGTTGCCGTAGCCGCCGATCTCGTTGTACATGTACTGCACGCGAAGGCCGGGCGCGGCCTGATGGTGCGAGTGCACGCTCGTGCCGGGGAGCCCCGTCGCATAGACGGCCGCATCGTCGAGGAGCTTCGTCTTGTCGGTCACGACGCCGCCCAGCGCGGCCTGAACGGCTCGGGCCTTCACGGGGAAGGCGCCGTTGCCGAGCACGTGCACGGTGACGTTCTCGCCTCGGGTGAGGGACTTCTCGAAGTCCTTCGGAATCGTGATGAGAACCGAGAACTCCTCGCGCCTGAAGGCCTCCATCGCCTCGCCTTCGTCCTGCGTGATGCGCACGACGCTGATGGCGGGCGAGGCGTCCATGGCCGTGACGAGACGGCGGGCGGCGGCCGAGCGGTCAAGGTCGAGCACGGCCGACGGGACGTGCTGGATCTGCTGGTTGCCGTAGGGCCAGGCGTAGAAGATCAGGTAGAAGGCGATCGCGCCCGCGAAGATGAGGATCGTGTCGCGGGAGAGAAAGGAGGCCTTGATCGTGTGTAGGAAGGTGTACCAGAAGCCGGGCGCCTTCATCTGCTCAGCCTGATTGTTCCTGTTCATCGTGCGCCTCCCTGCGTTTCGTCGGTGATGAGGCTCTCCTTGACGAGGAGTGTGCGGATGCGGTCCTTCTCGGGGTCCTTCGAACTCCAGGCGCGCAGGCGCACGCCGAGGATCGGAAGGCCGGCGGCCATGGGCACGACGATGAGGAGCGCAAGGGGCGCGAGGCGCGTGAAGACGTGGTCGAGGGGCGAATTCAGGATCCAGCACTCGCCCTGGACGGCGAGGTAGTGCGTAAGCGGCAGGAGCTGCCCGAAGAAGGCGGCGCCCGGCGTCATCGACTCGAGCGGATAGGAAAAGCCCGTGAACGGAAAGGACGGCGCGGCAAAGCAGATGAGCGCCGAGACGGCGATCGGCCAGCTGAGCGAGACGGCCGTGAAGAGGATGGCGATCGCGGCCATGGCCGCGATGAGCATCACCGTGGCGCCGATCCAGACGCCGACGGAGCCTGCGGCCGTCCAGCCGAGCACGCCCGTGAGGCCGAACACCCAGCACAGGCCGAGCACGACGTAGAAGACGAACCAGGGCAGGAGTTTGCCTAGGATTGCGGCGGACGCGAAGTCGTTTGCGGCCGCAAGAAGGCGCGTCGCACCTCCGTCGCGCCACTCGCGCACGAGCACGCCCGAGAAGGTGAGTCCTGCGGCAAGCGCGATGAGGCCGGGAATGAGCGTCGGCAGCAGGTAGGCGCTGAAGTTGAAGCCTGTGTTGCCGAGGAAGTAGACCTCGGGCGAGGCGATGCGCAGGTTGTTCGACTCGGCCTTGAGCGAGCCGCCGCGCGCGGCGGTCATCCTGATCGTGCCCGCGCTCTTCATGACGGCGGCGAGCGCCGTCTTCACGTCCACTTCCAGAATGGTGCCGACGGCGTAGTAGCTTTTGTTGATGATGAGCTCGAGCGTGCTGCCGCGTCCGTTCAGGCTGTCCTTCGTGAAGTCCCTTGGAATGATGATCGTGCCGTAGGTTTCTGCGCGCGAGAGCGCGGCTTCGGCTTCGGTCGCGGTTTCAAAGCCCCTGAGGCCGAGGCTCGGTACGGCATCGAGGACCATGACGAGCTCACGCGCGAGCGGGCCGCCGTCCTCGTTGACGAGACCCACGGGGAGCTTCGTCATGAGGCCGGTGCCGAAGGTGTTCGCCACGAAGAGCAGCCACATGACGGGCAGGAGTGCGCAGATCACCCACTGCTGCGGGTGCCTGCGGGTGTAGCGACATTCGATGCGGGCTGTGTTGACGAGGCCCTCAAACCAGTGCTTCATGGCGTGCCGCTCAGCGCTCGACGATGACTGTCATGCCGGGACGCAGGGCGGGAAGCTCTTCGACGGGACGAGCGCGCACCTCGAACGTGCGCAGGTCGTAGCCCGTCGACTGACGCGTCGCGCGCCAGACTGCGTACTCGCCGCGAGGATTGATCCAGTTGACCTTGAGGTCGACCGTGCGGTTGACGGCGGGGATGAAGCCCTTGAGGACCGTGCCCACCTCGACGCCCGGAAGCTCGTCCTCGCGGATGTTGAAGACGACCCACTTGTCGCTGAGGTCGGTGACAAGCACGAGCGGGAAGCCCGCGGGTGCCACTTCGCCTTCCTCCATCACGATGCGGGTGACTTCGCCCGCGGCGGGCGCCTTCACGATGCTTTCGGAGGCGAGGCTCGAGACTTCGGAGACGCCGCCTCTTGCCTGGTCGACGAGGGCCTTCGCGGCGGTTTTGTCCTCGACGCGGGCACCTTCGTCCACGGCGGAGAGCTTGGCGGCAGCGGCCTCGGTCACCTTGCGTGCGGCTGCAAGCTGGGCGGTCGCCTCGTCATGGCGCTGGGCGGGGATGAGGCCCTCCCTGTAGAGGGCGTCGACGCGTTCGTAGGTCTTGGACGCAAGGGTGAGAGCTGCCTTGGCGCGCTCCCAGTCTGCGCGGGCCGCATCCTTTTCCTGAACGCGGGCACCCGTGTTGGCGAGGTTCTCCCTCGCCTGGGCGGCGCGTTCCTGTGCCTTCACCTGTACGAGCTTGGCCTCGATTTCAGGAATGGCGATCACGGCGACGGTGTCGCCCGCCTTGAGCACGTCGCCCTCGCGGACCTTGAGTTCGGCAAGGCGTCCCGGCACCTTGGCGGAGACGGAGATCGTGCGGGCGTCGACCATGCCCTGCAGGGGCACGGGCGCGGGATGAGTGGCCTCCCAGACACCCCATCCGAGAAAAGCCGCGATGCCTGCGAAGAAGGCGCCTCCCACGAGAAGCGGGACGGAGGAGGCGGGGCGCTTGGGTGCCTGCGCCTGAGTCTGCTGAGCTTGAGTCTGTTCGATCATTTTGTTCCAACCGGTGGAAAAGCGTTGTTCTGAGTCACTTCACGACCACGAGGTCGCTGCGAGTAAGGGAGTTGACGAAGTCGGGCATGGCGCCTGCGGACGCGTGGAGCATGGCCCAGCTCACGACGAACTTGTAGGCGGCCGCGCGTCGGGCGACTTCGGCGCCCGTGAGCTTCGTGCGGGCCGTGTCGACGTCGACGGCGTTGGAGAGTCCTTCCGCGAAGCTCGCCTCGCGCAGTCTGAGGTTTTCGCGCGCAAGTTCGACGGTCGAGCCCGTGAGCTCGAACTCCTCGCGGGCCTGCATCACGCGCAGGAAGGCGACCTCGACGGCTGTGGTCACCTGGTTCTTCGCCTCGCTGCGCGCAGCTTCGGCCTTCGTAACCACGCTTCGAGCGGCGTTGAGCTTGTCGAAGCGGTCGTGGTTGTCCCAGAGCGTGAACGTGACGCCCACGCCGGCCATCCAGTCGGGCTCGGGCAGTGTCAGATAGTGCTTGATGAGGTTCTTGGTGCCGAAGGCGTAGACCTTGGGCTTGAAGCTCGCCTCGGCGGCGGAGATGCCTTCGTTCGCCTGAGCGCGCAGCGCATTCATCTTCCTGATGGCGGGTGACTGCGCGTCGGCGCGGTTCTGCCACTGCTCAAGCGTGCCCAGATCTCCCGTGAGGACGAAGAGCGGCGAGGAGAGCTCGGGAAGCGAGGTTTCGCGCAGCTGGCGCATCAGCTCCGCTTCGGCCACGCCGACGTCGGACTCGGCCGAGACGAGCGTGCGCTTCGCGTTGTCGCGGGCCACCTCGACGGCCAGGCGCTCGACTTTGGCGATGAGGCCCTTCTGCTCGAAGCGCTTCGCGCGGCGAAGCTCCTCGTTCTGATCCTCGAGCACGCTCCTGTGCAGGGCTGCGACGCTGCGCGCGAGCTGCACGCCCCAATAGCGGGCCGCAAGCTCGGCGTCAAGCGTGTTCTCGCGCATGTCGCGGTCGGCGCGCGTCTCGCTCACCTTGTGGTTGAGCGCGTTCTGCTGCGCGGTGATGAGGCCGCCCGTGTAGATGGGAAGCGTGGCCGTCACGGCCGCACGCGGCCCGCCGATGTCTTCCTTGAAGTGGATGTCGATGTGGTTGTACTTCTGCGCCAGATCCGAGATGATCTGTCCAGGCACGCCGCCGATCGGGCCGCCGAGGCCGGAGAGCTGTCCGAGCCCCGTGTCGATGCCCAGGTCGACGGTCTTGGTGCCCCAGACCTGCTTGACGTCCATCTCGACCTTCGGGCCCGAGAGCGACTTGGCGGCCTCGGCCTCGGACTCGGCGCGGGCGATTTCGGCGCGGTCGGCGGCCATGATGTCGGCGCGCTCGTGCAGCAGGACTCGGGCGTCGCCGAAGCCCATGGGGGCGGTGGTCGACGGTGCGGCAGACGAGGCGCCTGCGGCGAGGGCGGCCATAAGGCCGAGTAAGACCGCGGCTGTGGGACTAGGACGGAGCATGTTCAGGAATCTGGTTTGAAAACGGAATCTGTAATGGTAACACCAAGTACTGCGCCCGACGGAAGGAGCGGAGCCTCTGGCGAAATGAAGGGAATGTTTTTTCGTACGTTTCGTAACGGCGGGAGCACGGGGCCCTGCGCGGTGTTACCATGAACCGAGCTTGTTCGGACCGCCGGAGCGCATGGTGCGCTGCATGCGGTCCCTTCAAAGGAGGCTGAAATGAAGTACAAGGACATCTATACGGAAGCGCCCGCCAATCCCGATACGCTTTCGATGCTCGGGCCCATTGCTCCTCTGGCCGGCAAGTGGTTCGGCGACGACGGCGTCGACACCCATCCGCAGGCGGGCGGCCCCGAAACGGAGCCCTACGTCGAGACGTGGGACTTCGAGGTGATGGATCCGCAGAACAACGGCCCGCAGGTCCTCTACGGCCTGCGCTACCACGTGCACATCACCAAGCCGGGCGAGCTCGCCGCCTTCCATGACCAGGTGGGCTATCTGCTCTACGAGCCCGAGACGCACAAGATCTACATGACGCTCGCCATTCCGCGCGGCCAGATCGCGATGGCCGAGGGCACGGCCATGCCCGGCGACCGCGAGATCCGTCTGCATGCCGAGCGCGGTCAGATGGTCAACGGCATCTGCTCGAATCCCTTCCTCGAGGAGGCCTTCCTCACGAAGTCCTGGGACGTTGTCTTCAAGTTCCATGAGGACGGACGCTTCAGCTACGAGCAGGTCACGAAGCTCGAGATTCCCGGCGTCAAGGGCGAATTCGAGCACACGGATGCCAACACGATGCGCATGATCGAGGCCCCGCGCCCGAATCCCGCCATGATCGAGGAAGGACTCCTCAACCGCTGCCCGAAGGCCTGACGGGCGAAAAGCCTGCATTTTTCTCATTTCGACGTCGTCTGAAAGCGTCAGCGAGCCGCTTCACGCGCTATTATCAAGCGTATGGAGCGGCCCGATGGATTCTCGGAGAACGGACGGCCGCACTCCGACCCAAGGAGCCTGCGGCCGTCTTTCTTTGTGCCGCAGGTCTGCATTCCGGACTCTTCCCAATTTTTTCCCCGACATCGACGACAAGCCCATGCAATTGAAGAAGATTGCGATATTGACGCTTGCGGCCCTCGGCCTTGCCGCAACCTGCACGCAGCCCCTTGCCAAGACGGCGGACGAGGTCCGCGCGCGATGCCGCGCCGAGCACCGTCCCTGCGTGGGCCTCGTGCTCTCGGGCGGCGGCGCCCGAGGCTTCGCCCATACGGGCGTGCTGGACGTGATCGAGGAGCTCGGCATCAAGATCGACGTTGTGACGGGCACGTCCATGGGCTCCATGGTTGGCGGCGCCTATGCGGCGGGCTATTCGGCCGCCGAAATCCGCGACATCGTGCTCGGCGTCGACTGGGATCGCATGATGGCGCCCCGCGCCGACCGCGAGGAGCTGCCCTGGCGCCTCAAGGTGGACGACTACAAGAATCTGGCCGTCTCGGGCATCGAGTTCGGCAAGGACGGCCGCGTGAAGCTCCCCGACAGCGTCATCCCGTCCGAGGAGCTCGACCTCTTCCTCAATGACAAGACGGGGCCCGCCAACTACGTGAATGACCTCACCGAGCTGGCCATTCCGTTCGGCGCCATCGCGACCGACCTGGTCTCGGGCGAACGCGTGGTGCTGCAGAAGGACGTGAGCCTCGGCATGGCGATGCGCGCCTCAATGTCGCTGCCCGGCGTCTTCGCGCCCGTCGTGATCCACGACCGCATGCTCGTCGACGGCGGCCTTCTCGACAACCTGCCCGTGTCACTCGCCCGCGAAATGGGCGCCGACGTCATCATTGCGGTGAACGTGGGCACGCCGCTTCTCAAGCGCGAGGAGCTCGGCAACGTCGTCACCGTGATGGCGCAGATGGTGAACCTCCTCACCGAGCAGAACGTCAGGCAGTCGCTTGCCGACCTCGGCCCCGAGGACATCCTGATCACGCCCGACCTTGACGACTTCTCGAGCGCCGACCTCAAGAAGAGCGACAAGATCATCACCCGCGGCTACGATGCCGCGCAGAAGGTCCGCGATCGCCTCGAGCGCCTCGCTTCGCCCGACCGCGCCCAGTGGATCGCCTGGGACGAGACCCGCAAGGGCGCCGTCATGCCGCACACGCGCCGCGACATCCACGAGATCTCCACCGTGAAGGTCGAGGGCCTCAAGGTCGCCAATCCCGAGGCCATCCTCAACGAGCTCGACATCGACACCTCGCGTCCGGTCTCCAATGCCGAAATCGACGCGGCGAGCCGCCGCGTCTGGGCCGACGGCGCCTACAGCTCGGTGCGCTACCGCTTCGAACCGGGCCCCGAGGGCACCGAAGTGCTCGTCTTCGAGCCCAAGGAGAAGAAGCCCGGCTACTCGAGCATCCGCATTGGCGGCTCGCTTGAGACCGACTTCCGCGACGAACACACGTTCACGGTGCTCCTTGCGCACACCTGGGGCTGGCTCAATCCCTGGGGCGCCGAGCTGCGCTCCGAGATCCAGGCGGGCAAGAACCGCAGGGCCGGCGTCGAGTTCTACCAGCCCCTCGGCCCGGGCTCCGACTGGTTCGTCAATCCGAGCTTCGAGTACTCGGTCTCGCCCTTCAACGTCTACGAAAACGGTGAGGCCATCGCGCGCTACAAGAACGAGACCAGCACGGCCCAGATCGGGCTCGGCTACTCGATCGAGCGCCTGGGCTATGCGCGCGTGGCAGCGGGCTACTTCTCCCAGGCCTCGACCCGCACGATCGGCGTGACCGACCTCAGCACGCCCGAGGTCGAGTCTCCGTTCGTGAGCGCCGAGCTTCTGCTCGACACGCTCGACAGCGTCAACTTTCCGACCAAGGGCTACCGCTTCGCCCTGCAGGGCCAGCGCATCTTCGACACGGACGGTCCCGGCTACAAGAACATCTATGAGGCCAACGTCTACGTGCCGATCACCTACGGCCGCTGGACGACGCTCTTCTCGGGCAAGCTGGGCCGCTCCGCCGTGCCGAGCGTCTTCTCGCTGGGCGGCGCTTTCGAGCTCACCGGCAGTCCCTACGGTCGCTGGACGGGCTCCGACATCCAGCTCGGCTCCGTGCGCATCTCGCGCAACATCTCCGACTGGTTGGGCGCAGGCGAGCGCACGGTCTGGCTCGGCGCATCGGCCGAAGCGGGCCGCGCCTACAACCGCGACGAGGAAGGCGAGTCGGGCAACCGCGACTGGCACCGCGCCGTGGGCGGCTACGTGGGCGTCGACAGCATCATCGGCCCCCTCTACCTGATGGCCGGCCGCACGATGGACGAAGGCTGGGGCGTCTACTTCTTCTGGGGCCGCAAGATGTAAGTCCGTCGCACAAAGACGGCATCGTCAGGGCCGTGTCTCGGGATCATGCACTAGAGGCGCGGGTTATACCCCCAAGACAGGGGCGGTTTTTCGAAACCACC
>OFMS01001417.1_pt1 | contig 16422 bp, 10 predicted proteins | sample 1541871 | NCBI WGS metagenome assembly OFMS01 (sample SAMN04209251, study PRJEB22552) | human gut metagenome | biome: gut; material: feces | host: Homo sapiens | place: USA: Oklahoma
AAAAAGTAAAATTGGCTTTGGCTAACGGTCTGACTCCGATTTTCTGTATCGGTGAAGTGTTGGAAGAACGCGAAGCTAACAAGCAGAACGAAGTGGTAGCTGCACAAATGGAATCTGTATTCTCTCTGTCGGCTGAAGACTTCTCTAAGATTGTATTGGCTTACGAACCGGTTTGGGCTATCGGTACAGGTAAAACTGCTTCTCCTGAACAAGCACAGGAAATCCATGCTTTCATCCGTTCTATCGTAGCTGACAAGTATGGCAAAGAAATCGCAGACAATACTTCTATCCTTTACGGTGGTAGCTGCAAACCTTCTAACGCTAAAGAATTGTTCGCTAACCCGGACGTTGATGGTGGTTTGATTGGTGGTGCTGCTCTGAAAGTATCTGATTTCAAAGGTATCATTGATGCTTTTAACGCATAATTAAAACTTCTTTCAGGCACGGATTTCACGGATTACACGGTATAGTTTAGTCCAAGAGATTTCGAAAACTGTGTAACCCGCGTAATCCGTGCCTAAATATTATTTATAGAATGAGAAAACTAGCTTTACTTACTTTGTTGTTGGTATTGGCAGTTGTCGGTGTACAGGCACAGGGCATTGTCAAAAGTCTGGAACGTAACGTTCCGGGACAAGGAAAGGTGACTATTCATCAAGATCCCCGTATTGAGGCTCTGATAGGGATGGAACGTCCTGCAACAGGTGAACAGAAAGTAATAAAGACTTCCGGATTCAGAATACAGGCGTATGCCGGTAATAATACTCGTCAGGCTAAGAATGATGCTTATCATGTAGCATCACGCGTTAAAGAGTATTTCCCTGAATTGACAGTATATACTTCGTTCAATCCACCTCGTTGGCTTTGTCGTGTAGGTGATTTCCGGAGCATTGAAGAGGCGGACGCAATGATGCGTCGGTTGAAGTCTACCGGTGTGTTCAAAGAGGTTTCTATTGTAAGAGACCAGATCAATATTCCTTTATAATCGTATCATGTTAGAAAAAGAAGAAATTATTTCTCCGAATCTGGAGGAGTTGAAGAGTCATTATCGTAGTATTATAACTTTGTTGGGTGAAGATGCCGAACGGGAAGGGTTGCTGAAAACTCCGGAACGGGTGGCTAAAGCAATGTTAAGCTTGACGAAAGGGTATCACATGGATCCTCATGAAGTGCTTCGCTCTGCTAAATTCCAGGAAGAATACAGTCAGATGGTGATTGTGAAAGATATCGATTTCTTCTCCCTTTGCGAACATCACATGTTGCCGTTCTACGGGAAGGCGCACGTGGCTTATATTCCTAACGGCTATATCACCGGGTTGAGCAAGATAGCCCGTGTAGTCGATATATTCTCTCATCGCCTGCAAGTGCAGGAACGCATGACACTGCAAATCAAAGAGTGTATTCAGGAAACACTGAATCCATTGGGTGTAATGGTGGTAGTGGAAGCCAAACACATGTGTATGCAGATGCGTGGTGTAGAAAAACAAAACTCTATTACTACTACTTCGGATTTTACCGGGGCTTTCAATCAGGCAAAGACTCGTGAAGAGTTTATGAATCTGATTCAACACGGGACTTTGTAGAGAAAACCTGGTAAGAAACGCTATTGGGTTTCGGTATCGGGGAAGACAGGCTTCGGTACCGATGAAGAGGGGGGGCACCGATGAAGACATCTCTCGGCACCGATGGGGAATCATCGCAGAACAACCCTGTCACCCAGTCGTTTTGCCATGATGCTTTGTACGGTCTTCAACTCATTAAAGCGTTTCATAAGCGAATCACATTTTTCATTATCATGGGCGAGAGCAGGATCTTGCAGGGCATAAAGCATGTGCTTCAATTCCTCCGTTACGATTGCATATTTGAAGTTAATCATTAACATCGGAACCATTTCATAGAGACGCTCTTCATCCGTTACGATCTTTTGGGATTTGGAGTGGTATTTACTAAGCTGATACCGCACATTAATCAAATCCACACTCAATTTACTGATTACCGGATCAGGATGTGCCAGGAAATAACGTTCAGCAATGAAATTGGAATCATGCATGTGTGCAGCAGCTTCCGATAACATTTGGCGGTGCAACGGATTATGAAAAGCTAACTCATCTTCTTTCAAATCATTAATCACATATTCTATAACGGTTACCGGAATCTCGTTTCCTTCTTCATCAGTCAGGTTACACATGATTTTTTCTCCATAACGAACTACTGCCTGTAATATCAGCCGTTCGAATTTGTAGAATTCTTGTCCTTCCTTTCCTTCCTGGGGGATAAAAGATGCATAGTTGTCTTCCTGCAGAGAGGGAGGAACCTCTGTATATCCGTTATCTATTTCAGGAGGCAACGGAATATCTCCGTTGGGCATCGGAGCATTTTCAGACGGTGTCCCTTGAGACATTGTAGCTGTTCTTTCAGCCATCCGGCGTTCCCGTTCCGTCTGTTCAGCTCGTTTCTCTGCTTGAGTTTCCCGTCTTTTGGCAACTTCCGATACCAACAGCTTATCTTCTACATGAAGTAGCTGTGCACATTCTTTGATATAGACATCTCTGACAATCGCTTCCGGGATAACAGAAATACTTTGCACCAAGTTACCAATCAGTTCCGCACGCTTGATGGGATCTTTTCCTGCATCCTCCAGCAGCAAGTTTGTTTTGAAGCGGATAAAGTCCGTTTCATGTTCAGAGATGAAAGCCTGGAATTCCGTTGAGTTATGTTTGCGGGCAAAAGAGTCCGGGTCGTCCCCATCGGGAAGAAGACAGACTTTGATATTCATACCTTCCTCCAATAACATGTCAATTCCCCGGATAGAGGCCTTGATACCCGCTGCGTCACCATCGTAAAGCACAGTCATATTGTTGGTGAACCGGTGAATCATACGGATTTGTCCCGGTGTAAGGGCTGTTCCCGAAGAAGCAACCACATTCTCTATACCGGATTGATGCATGGAGATTACATCCGTGTAACCTTCAACCAAAAAACAACGGTCTTGTTTTACAATAGCCTGTTTGGCAAAATATATACCGTATAATTCGTTACTTTTATGATAGATTTCCGATTCGGGTGAATTGACGTATTTTACTTTAACCCCTTTCGTTGCACTGGCAAGTACACGTCCGCCAAAAGCCACCACTTTACCGGAAAGCGTATGGACAGGGAAAATCACACGTCCCCAAAAACGATCCCGCAATCGGTGGTCATCCGTTTCGTAGCAAAGTCCGGTTTTTACCAGATACTCCTTCTTATATCCTTTTTGGATTGCCTCTTTGGCGAATGCATCGTGGCTTTCAGTACAGTAACCTAGTTGGAATTTCTCAATAATGTCGTCGCGAAAGCCACGGTTGCGGAAATAAGCCATACCGATGCTACGCCCGTCTATATGATTTTTTAGTATGTTTTGGAAATAATCGCGCGCAAAGTTATTGACGATAAACAGACTTTCGCGTTCGCTTTGCACAAACTTCTCTTCATCGCTTAATTCCCGCTCCTTGATTTCAATATTGTATTTCTTGGCAAGGTACTTCAGCGCTTCCGGATATGACATCTGCTCGTGCTCCATAATGAAATGCACTGCGTTTCCACCTTTTCCACAAGCAAAACATTTGCATAATCCTTTGGCGGGAGAGACATAAAAAGAAGGGGTTTTATCACTGTGGAACGGACACAAACCGACGTAATTGACACCACGTTTGCGCAGGGTGACAAAATCCGAAACGACATCCATAATTTGTGCCGCGTCCAATATTCGGTCTATGGTAACTTGATCTATCATTCTTTCTCCTGTGAATCCGTTTTTGCGGATACAAAGGTACACATAAAAAAATCCCCTGCAAACAAAAAAGTATGCAGAGGATCGTTAAATCTTGCCTCCCTCTCTATATAATAGATGATGGATTATTTAATCTTCTCCCGAATCTTAGTCAGATACTTTTTCATTCCTTCCGCATCTTTGTTCTCGATAATTTCGAGAAGATTCTTCAACTCCGTGCGGATATTGGCTACCTGTCCCGGAGTGCGTGGGTTGAACAGGATTTCCTGAAGCAGGTAGTCGTCTTCGCTTAATAGGCCTTTGGCAATTGCCATGTGCTTTTTGAACGTAGTTCCCGGAGCTTCCTGATGTTTCATGACGGCAGCAAATACAAAAGTCGATACGAACGGAATAGAAAGCGAGTAAGCTACTGTTTCGTCGTGTTCGTCGAACGTATATTCGAAGATGTTCAAACGCAATGTCTGATAGAGATCTTTGAAGAATATTTTTCCCAGATGGTCTCCTTCACTGATGATGATGGCATTCTCGCTGCTTAGATTACTAAGACTAGCAAAAGTAGGGCCAAACATCGGGTGGCTGGAGACATAACGGAAACCGCTTTCTTCATAAAACTTCTTCAGTCCTGTTTTTACAGAGGCAATGTCACTAATGATACAGTCTTTCGGTAACACAGGCAATACTTTATGAAAGGCATCCAGCGTGTACTTCACTGTAACGGCGTTAATAACCAGTTCCGGTTCAAAGTCCTTAATCTCCTCCAATGTGGTGAAACGATACGTGTTATAGACAAAACGCAACTGGTGCGGGTTGACGTCAAACACGGCTGTCTCATGTTGAAAGCTTAATATATCAGTAAAGAAAGAGCCCATTTTGCCGGCTCCAAGGATTAATATTCTCATAATGTTTATTTAAAAATCCTTTCCCTAACCCTCTCTTAAGGAGAACAGACTGAAAGTTACTCTTGTCAATATGAACAGGAGGTTACTTTCTTTCCTCTCTTTGGAAGAGGGTTAGTGGAGAGGCTGCTTTTTATTTATTAATAATTTCCATCTGTTGACGAACCGATTCTTCGTGGATGGCTTCGAAAATCTTCTTCATAAACTCGCTGTCCATACCGCATTGTTCGCCCTGCGCGCCACGTTTTTCCAAGATTTCATTGTAACGTCCGGCTTGAAGAACGGTGATTCCATGCTCTTTTTTGTAAGTACCGATTTCGCGGGCTACGCGCATTCTTTTTGATAGTTCCTGAATGATATTGTCGTCACATTCGTCAATTTGTTTACGGAGTTGTGCCAGACTTTCGGTAGATTGCGTTTCAGTACGGATCACCAACAGATTGAGGATATAGTCGAGTACGTCCGGAGTAACTTGTTGGGAAGCATCGCTCCAAGCGCAGTCCGGGTTACAGTGGCTTTCTACGATCAGACCGTCGAAGTTCAAGTCCATCGCCTGTTGGCAAAGCGGAGCTACTAATTCACGTTTTCCACCGATATGGCTCGGATCACAGAAAATCGGAAGATTAGGGATACGGCGGCGCAGTTCGATAGGAATATGCCATTGGGGAAGATTACGGTAGATCTTCTTGTCATAGCTGCTGAAACCACGATGGATAGCACCCAGGCGTTTCAAACCAGCGTTGTTGATACGTTCCAGTGCTCCGATCCATAATTCGAGATCCGGGTTCACCGGGTTCTTAACCAATACAGGGATATCAACACCTTTCAGCGCATCAGCGATTTCCTGTACGGCGAAAGGATTGGCAGTGGTACGTGCGCCTACCCAAAGAATATCGATTCCCGCTTTCAGACATTCGTAAACATGTTTGGCTGTTGCTACTTCCGTAGAAACATACATTCCTGTTTCTTTCTTTACCTCTTTCAACCAGGCAAGACCTTCTACGCCGATACCTTCGAAACCTCCCGGTTTGGTACGCGGTTTCCAGATGCCGGCACGATATATTTTCTGTCCTTTTGCAGCCAGTTGTTTGGCTGTATCCATTACTTGTTCTTCAGTTTCTGCGCTACAAGGGCCGGCAATGACAATCGGTCTTTTAGCTTCAATGCCCGGTAATAAAATTGATTCGAGTTCCATATTCTTATTTGTTTTTATTCTTTTAATAACTTGTTTTCGTTGAAATTATTCTGTCTTATTATGCTGCTGTTTTCTTCTCTTTTTCTTTGAAGAGAGAACAACAGAAACCTATATTCTTTTTATTCTTTCCAGTGCTTCCGCCAGTTTATTGTCTTTGCAACAAAGAGAGATACGAATATATCTTGCTCCGTTACTGCCGAAAATAAATCCCGGAGTGATAAACACTCTTGCTTCATGCAGCACCTTTTCCGTCAGTTCCTCTACATCCTTGCAGGAAGCGGGAATCTTTCCCCAAAGGAACATTCCTACTTGCTTTTCGTCGTAGGTGCATCCCAATGTTTTCATAATCTCACCGGCGAGGTGACGACGGTTGCGATAGTTTTCGTTATTGCCTTCATACCAGTCTGCTTCTGCTTCAAGAGCAGTTGCTGCAGCCAGTTGCATGGCACGGAACATACCGCTGTCGATATTACTTTTCACTTTCAATATCCATTGCACGAATTCTGCGTTCGATGCCAACATACCGATACGCCAGCCGGGCATATTGTGACTCTTGCTCATAGAGTTGAACTCGATGCAACAGTCTTTGGCTCCCGGCACACTTAGAATACTGATAGGCTTATCGTTTAGGATAAAGCTGTACGGATTGTCGTTCACAATCACGATATTCTTTCGGCGGGCAAAATCAACAAGACGCTCATAGATTTCCGGAGTAGCATTGGCTCCTGTCGGCATATTCGGGTAGTTGGTCCACATCAGTTTTACACGACTAAGATCCATCTTTTCCAGTGCCTCAAAGTCGGGCATCCAACCGTCTTCTTCTTTCAGGTCATAGTTGATAACTTCCGCGCCAAGTATTTTACTTAAAGAAGTATAGGTGGGGTATCCCGGATTCGGGACTAACACCTGCTCACCCGGATTGACAAATGCCAGCGTAACATGGAGGATTCCTTCTTTCGAACCGATCAATGGTTGTATTTCCGTATTCGGATTCAGTTCCACTCCGTACCAGCGTTGATACCAATTGGCGAAACCTTTGCGCAGTTCGGGGATACCTACATACGGTTGATAACCGTGTCCGTTGGGATCATGAGCATTGTTGCACAATGTTTCGATGGTTTCCCTTGAAGGAGGCATATCGGGGCTTCCGATACCGAGGCTGATGACATCTTTTCCTTCAGCATTCATCTGTGCTACCTCTTTAAGTTTCTTTGAGAAGTAGTATTCGCTAACACTTGCCAATCTGTCGGCAGGAGCGATTTTATACGTTTGACTTTCCTTCTGCATATTCGCCTAATAATTTAAGTTCTTTGGTTAATGGAGTGATTGCGGCAATAGATTGCTTGTATCTTAGATAATCGTTGAAAGCTACATCTACGTAAAATTGGTATTCCCATTCCCGTCCGATGATTGGCAACGATTGGATTTTTGTCAGATTGATATTATAGAACGATAGAATAGACAAAACCTGTGACAGACTACCTTCTGTGTGCGGAAGAGTGAATACCATACTCGCTTTGTTGGTTGCGTTGACATGATGTTGGCGGAGTTCGTCCACTTGCCAGGGATCGGCAACTACCAGAAAACGGGTGAAGTTGTGTTTGTTCGTTTCAATGCCTTCCTGAAGAATTTTCATGCCGTAACGTTCGGCTGCTGCTTTGGAGCAGATAGCGGCATGGCCTTTCAGACTTTCATTCTTGATGATTTCCGCGCTGCGTGCCGTATCCTCACCCTCTACTACTTTCAGTTGCGGATGTTGGTTCAGGAATTCGCGGCATTGCATCAGGGCTACCGGATGGGAATGTACCTCGGTGATGTCCTCCAGATTGTCGTCGGGGAGGCAGAGCAGGCTGTGGGAAATGCGCAGCTTATGCTCGCCCACGATGGTCAGTCCGCTGTCGCAAAGTAATTCGTAATTGTGCAACAGGCTGCCCGCAATGGTATTTTCGATGGCAGCCATGCCGAGTATCATACTGTCGTCCTTTACCGTGGCAAAGACTTCTTCAAACGTGGAGCAGCAGATAAGCTCGATGTCCTCGTTGTGGAAGAAGTAATGAGCGGCCATGTCGTGGTACGACCCTTTGATACCTTGGATTGCAATTCGTTTCATTGTTCTTGTTTTGTCGTTTTCACAAAAAAGTCCCGCTTCGGTGGGAAGCGGGACCTCATGTTTTATTGGGTTAGTATAATTTTCTGTTTGGTACACATACGAACTCCCGCTTCACTTTATGGCTAAAGTAAAAGTAAAAGAAGAAATAAAAATATGTGTTGAATAATTCTTTCATCTTCGTATTTCTGAATTTGTTGCAAAATTAGGGATTTTTTCATTCCCGGCAAATGTTTTCACCGCTTTTTTCCTCTTAAACGGGAAAAATGTGAAAGAATACCTGATTTTGATTACATTTAGAAACCGTAAGGGTTGCGGTTTTTGTATTGTTCGTTCATCTCTTGTTCTATGTTGCTGAACTGTCCTTCGAGGGCTTTGGCGGCTTCCGGCGAGGTCTCCAACGCTTTTTTCAGGTCGTCGGCCGCCCCGGCTTTGTCGTTGAGCATCAGTTTGATGCGTCCGCGTTCTTTGTATCCTTCGCTGAAGTCCGGTATGAGTTCTACAGCTTCGTCCAGTGTGGACAGTGCCCGGTCGAGCTGACGGTTGGCGGCGTATGCCGTGCTGAGCCCCACGTATGCCTTGCCCATCAACGGGTTTTGCGTCTTTACCTTATTATAATAGGTGATGGCCGTGGGGGCATCCCCTTGTTGCAGCCGCAGTGCGGCCTTCAACATCACGGCTTCTTCGGGTGCCGGTTGTGCCTTCTCGTCCTCGAGTAAGTGGTCGATGTCGGCCTCGGCCTCTGTCAGGCTACCCATGTCGCGGAGAATTTCAGCCCGCAACAGGTAAGCTTCCGTCAAATGTTCGTCCTGCACGATGGCCTGTGTCAATAGGGCCACGGCGTTCAGCTCGTCGTGCAAGGCATGTTTGGCTTGGGCCGAGCGGTAGAGTGCTCCGGCATGGCCGTTGTCGATTTGCAGGGCAGCCCGGCAGTCTTCGTCCATGCGCGTATAATCCTGCATCATTTCATCGGCACGGGCCATGGCCAACCGTACACCGATATGGTCCGGCAGTTCTTCGGCTAGTTTTGCCAAAATGCTCCGGGCTTCTTCAGCTTGTTTGTCGGAGAGCAAAGCCTCGGCCAGGTAACTCGCGGTTTCGGAATCGTTCCGGAGGGCGAGTGCTTCCCGGAAACAGCGTATGGCGTATTTGACCTCTCCCATTTTACGGGCGCGTACACCGTCATATTTCAGTACGTCGAATTCCCGTTCGCGGCGTTTTTCGGCTTTTTCTTCCGGAGATTCTTCCCGGCCGCCGAACAATGTTTTTAGAAATCCCATTTTATTCTTATTCTTTTATGCGCACAAATATAGTGAAAGGCGAGCGCAGAGACAAGTGAAAACGCAGTTTTCTAATTTGGCTCTGCCGAGCCGTATCTTATTTTCATGGTCGTAAATATACTAAAATTGCTTAAAATAACGTACATTTGTACGATAAATCATGTTTAAGCGTTTATACTTTACTAAGTTTGCTTTTGGAAAAATAAATGGAATATGTGTGGAATTGTCGGATATATAGGTAAGAGAGAGGCTTACCCCATTTTGATAAAAGGACTTAAACGTCTGGAGTACCGTGGTTACGATAGCGCCGGTGTGGCTTTGATCAGCAATTCGGGTGATTTGAATGTGTATAAGGCGAAAGGCAAGGTCAGCGATTTGGAACGATCGACGGAAGCAAAAGACGTGAGCGGGCATATCGGTATCGCCCATACGCGTTGGGCCACGCATGGCGAGCCGTGCGCCGAAAACGCCCATCCCCATTACTCGGCATCGGGCAATCTGGCGTTGATTCATAACGGTATCATCGAGAATTACGCCACGTTGAAGGAACGTTTGCAGCAACGTGGTGTGAAGTTCCGCAGCCAGACGGACTCCGAGGTGTTGGTGCAACTCATCGAATATATCCAGATGAGCAATGACCTGGACTTGTTGGGTGCCGTACAAGTGGCCCTACATGAGGTCATCGGTGCCTACGCCATCGCGATATTGGACAAAAGGCATCCCGAACAAATCATTGCCGCACGCAAGAGCAGTCCGTTGGTGGTGGGCATCGGGCGCGACAATGAGTTTTATCTGGCCTCGGATGCCACCCCTATTGTGGAATACACCGACAAGGTGGTGTATCTGGAAGACGGAGACATCGCCGTCATCCGTCCCGGAGACGAGCTGAAAGTGGTGGATATGGACAACACGCGCATGCACCCTACGGTGAAAACGGTGGACATCAACCTCGGCCAATTGGAAAAGGGAGGCTATCCGTATTTTATGCTCAAGGAGATTTTCGAACAGCCGGATTGCCTGCTTGATTGCATGCGCGGGCGTATCAATATAGATGCCGACAACGTGACGCTTTCGGCGGTCATCGACCATAAGGACAAGCTGTTGAGCGCGAGCCGTTTCATCATCGTGGCGTGCGGTACGTCGTGGCACGCGGGGCTTATCGGCCAACAGCTTATCGAGAATTATTGCCGTATTCCCGTGTATGTGGAATATGCGTCGGAGTTCCGCTACCGCAATCCTGTCATTTTGCCTACCGACGTAGTGATTGCCATATCGCAGTCCGGCGAGACGGCCGACACGTTGGCCGCCATCGAACTGGCACGCAAGCAAGGGGCTTTTGTGTTCGGTATCTGTAATTCCGTGGGGGCCTCCATCCCCCGGGCCACGCATACCGGGGCTTACATCCATGTGGGGCCGGAAATCGGCGTGGCTTCTACAAAGGCGTTCACGGGGCAGGTGACGGTGTTGGCCATGTTGACGCTGGCTTTGGCCAAGGCGCGTGGAACGATTTCCCAGGATGAATATGTCAAGATGGTGCGGGAACTGGTGGCCATACCCGAGAAAATGAAAGAGGCGTTGCAAGCAAACGAGCAGATTGCCCAAATGGCCAAGATCTTCACCTATGCACACAACTGCCTCTACCTGGGCCGCGGCTACTGTTATCCCGTAGCACTCGAGGGAGCCTTGAAGTTGAAGGAAATTTCCTATATCCATGCCGAAGGGTATCCGGCAGCAGAGATGAAGCACGGTCCCATCGCGCTCATCGATTCGGAGATGCCGGTGTTTGTCATCGCCACACGTAACGGGATGTACGAAAAGCTCATCAGCAATATCCAGGAGGTAAAAGCCCGTCAGGGACGTGTCATTGCGCTCGTGACGAAAGGCGACACGAAGATACGGGAGTTGGCCGACGAGGTGATCGAGTTGCCCGAGACGATGGAATGCTTCGACCCCTTGGTGGTGTCCGTTCCTTTGCAGTTGCTGGCTTATCACATCGCCGTGTGCAAAGGCAAGGATGTGGACCAGCCCCGCAATCTGGCCAAGTCGGTGACGGTGGAGTAATCGTATTCCGGCTTTTCCCGTTTCCAAGCCTTTTCGGGAGAAACTTATATACAAAAATCAATCTGCGCCAAACGTTTTTTCAATCTCCTTTGATTGATTTACCGTTTGGCGCAGAACGTTTCATCATTCTCCGCAGATTGATTTTGAGGATTCAAGTGCTTGAAAATCAAGTGAGTTTTTGTTTTTCTGAATCTTTACGTTTTTTCGGCCTTGGGCAGGCGTTTACGGCTTGTTCTTCGCGCGGAAAGCCATGTTTTTCCGATATAAATCCCTTTATACTCGCTGGTGAACTGTGTTGGGCGCGTACACATCGTTAATTTTTGTTCTTCTGTTTGCAAAAACGACAGACTTTTACGAACTTTAATGTGAAACCAGACGGCATTTCCCCGTGGTAGAAGGCAAGGAAATGCGGAAGCGGTTCTTTAAAAATAATCACAACCTAAAAAACTTAATTTACAGTTTGAAACATGAAGAGGAAAAGCTTATTGTCAATGTTGTGGCTATGCCTGTGGACTTTTGCGGGCAGCGGGCAGGCTAAAAGTGTGTCCACACGCATTAATTTGGGGGAGACTCCATGGAAATTTACGAAAGTGGTGCGTCAGGAAATCAATTTGGCGAAGGATGCGCAGGTATTTCTTGACGGAAAGGCCGTTTCTGTGGTTCACGACGGTGACGTCCACTCGGAATGGAAGCCGGTGAATGCGCAGGAAGGAGGTTTTTGGACTGTGGACTTGGGTAAAGCCGTCCGCCTGTCTTCCGTGAAATTGTGGTTCGACACAGACCGGACGAGATTTGCGGAAGTCAAGTTGGAAGTATCTGCCGACGGCAGCAACTGGCAAACCCTTTCGGAAGGCAAAAAGCTCTGTGTGCTTCATAAAGAGGGCGACTTCACGACTGTGGGGCATACCGGAACGGTGGGGTACACCGAGACGGTGACGGCTACTTATCTGGATTTGTCGGTCAAGGCCACGGCCCGCTATGTGCGTTTCTCCGGACTGAAGTGCAAGGCCGAACAGGGGCAGGACGTGCCTGTGACGTTGAGCGAGGTGGAAGTGAATCCCGAAACAGAGCAGGATCAAGGGCAGGCCGAGGCCATGGCTTCGCTTTCATTCGACGATACCGGATGGCAGACGGTAGGGATTCCCCATTGCTACAATGAGCAGGACACCTACCTGAATACCAGTACGGGTGAACGTTGCTGGCGCGGAGAAGCGTGGTACCGTAAGAAAATAACCATAGACGGAAAAGACCGCGGCCAGATGTTCTTCTTGGAGTTCCAGGGAGTGAACATCGGGGCGGCGGTGTATGTGAACGGTACGCCGATAAGAAGCAATACGAAGGTGGAGCAGCCGGAAGCGGTAACCCATGTGGGGAGCGCGCTTCCTTTTGTAGTGGACATCACGCCTTATCTGCGTTATGGAGAAGAGAACCAGATAGCGGTAAGGGTGTCCAATGCCGAGGGTACGTTTTTCACTTGGCCCGGTTTCGGGACCAACGAAGGCTTCGGTCAGGCCATGGGAGGTATCGTCTGCCCCGTCTACCTGCACAAGAAGAACAAGGTGCACATTCCTTTCGATTCTTATTCTCCTATGGGCAAGTGGGGAACTTATTTCGGGACGGTGTCGGCTACCAAAGACAAAGCCGAAGTACGTTTTCAGGTGAACGTGGAGAATGCGGGCACGGAAGCGTGCGACGTGGAACTGCGCACGTATTTGAAGGATGCGAAGGGCAAGACGGCCTTGGCTTTCAAGGATACCCGCCGTGCCGCAGGCGGACAGACCGTATTGTTCGACCGTACGGGAGTGGTGGAGCGTCCCCATTTGTGGTATCCGATAGGGACTTCCGGTACACCTTATTTATATACGGTGGAGAATGAAGTTTACGTGGACGGACGACTGGTGGACAGGCAAAGCCGTCCGTGGGGCATCCGGCAAATTACGTGGGACGAGGATTTTTGCTATGTCAACGGTGAGAAATGTTTTTTGCGTGGCTTCGGTTACCGGAACAATTACCCGGGATTGGGGGCTGCCGTTCCTACGGCTTTCTGGTGGAACGATGTAGCTCGGATAGCCCGGTGCGGCGGTAATACGCTGCGTGTGGGGCACCAACCGCCTTTCCCTGAAGTGTTCGAGGCTTGCGACCGCTACGGCATCTTGTTGGTCGTCAACAGCGGCGACAATGAATGGGCGTTGAAGGACGAACCGGCTATTACCTATAAAAGGGAGTACGACCGCGATGTGATGGTGACTTATCGCAACAATCCGTGCGTGGTCATCTGGGAGTCGAATAATGGTTTGGCGTACGACGGGGAGAAATACCTGCCGTCTTATACGTTGGAGCAGGTGAAGAAATGGGATTACATCCAGCCGCGCCTCGTGCAGAACCGCGACGGTTATCCTCCGGAGTGGGACAAGGACGAACCGGTCGTGATAGGCTACACGAACCGTTATGAGAAGGTGGAAGGGAGTCCTTCGTGGAACACGGAAGTCTACGGGACGAACTGGTCGGGCTTGCCCAGTTGGTGCATCGCCCGTTTCGACTACGATAATGAAAAAGAGTTCTCGATGGACTATGTGGAGAACTATTTCGACAACATGGACAAACGCGCATGCGGATGGATCAACTGGATGTTGGCCGAGACGTACGGGGAGGGGTACACCATTTACCTCAACGGCATGCGTAACCAGAAGAGCCTAGGTTCGTGCGCCATGGACGGCAACCGCTTCCCGAAATTGCTGTACCGGATTTTCGAGAAAGCCGTTTGGGTGCCTTTCGACGAGCGTCCCGGTGTGGCCTTGCAGAGCCATTGGAACTTCCGGGGATTGCAGGACGTGGATGCGTGGAGCAACTGTCCTTATGTGGAACTCTTCGTCAACGGGGTGTCCCGTGGGATTGTGGAACCGGAGGCACGGACGCGCCGCTGCACGTGGAAAGGCATCCTATGGGAGCCGGGTACGGTCAAGGCCGTGGGGCTGGACGAACGGAAACGTCCCGTTTGCGAGGATGAGATCGCCTCTGCCGGCGAGCCGTACGCTTTGGAAGTGGAAATCGAAGAACCGGCTCCCAAACCGGACGGGGAAAGATTTGAATTGAAAGCCAATGCTTCGGATGCTTTCGTCGCTACGGTGCGCGTGGTGGACAAGGAAGGGCGTTGGTGTCCTTTTGCCGACAACCAGTTGAGGTTTGAAGTGGAAGGCGAAGGGGTGTACAAAGGCTCTTACAATTTCTATGTCACGGAAGGAAAACCTTTGGAATACCATGCTCCGGGCGATACGGAGTTGCAGGCCGAAGGAGGTTTGATGCGCGTGGCGGTGCGAACGACATTTAATCCTGGAAAAATTACGGTTAAAGTCTCTTCAGACGGGTTGCGCTCTGGGGAAGCTTCCGTCCGGTCGAAGAAAATTTAAGCATGGCGTGTTCGGAAAGATGTGGCCTTCCGCTCCTGTTTGCAGGAGCAGAAGGCTTTTTTATGTTTAAATTGTGCAGGACAATGGAATATATTCCATATATTTGGGCAAAGAATGCAAGGTGTGAAATTTTTAAATGGAAAATATATGGCGAAAAGCGTAAAAGAGTATATCGAAGAAAATGAAGCCCGTTTTTTGGAAGAGTGGTTCAGTCTGATTCGCATTCCGAGTGTGAGTGCCGACCCGGCACGTAAGACAGATATGGTGGCTTGTGCCGAACGTTGGAAGCATTTGCTGTTGGAGGCCGGAGCGGATGAAGCCCGGGTAATGCCTTCTTCCGGAAATCCTTTGGTGTATGCGGAAAAGCGTGTGGGCTTTGATGCGCCTACGGTTTTGATATACGGCCATTACGATGTGATGCCTGCCGAACCGTTGGATTTATGGAAAAGCGACCCTTTTGAACCGGAAGTGCGTGACGGACATGTATTTGCCCGGGGAGCGGATGATGATAAAGGGCAGTCTATGATTCAACTGAAGGCTTTTGAATATATGGTGCGGGAAGGGCATTTGCGCCATAACGTCAAATTCATATTGGAAGGGGAGGAGGAAATCGGGTCTCCCAGTCTGAATGCTTTCCTGCAGGAGCACCGTGAGCTGTTGGCTTGTGATGTGATTTTAGTGAGCGACACCAGCATGCTCGCGCCCGACCTTCCTTCGCTTACGACGGGACTGCGAGGATTGGCTTATTGGGAAATCGAGGTGACGGGGCCGAACCGTGATTTGCATTCCGGCCATTTCGGCGGGGCGGTAGCTAATCCTATTAATGTATTGTGCAGTTTATTGGCTCGTATGACTGACGAAGACGGGCGTATCACAATACCGGGTTTTTATGATGAAGTGGAAGAACTGTCGGAGGAAGAACGTCGGATGCTGTCTGAAATTCCGTTTGATGAGGAACGTTATAAACAAGCTATCGGTGTACGTGCTTTGAAAGGAGAGAAAGGATACAGTACGATTGAGCGGAATAGTTGCCGTCCGTCGTTCGATGTGTGTGGTATTTGGGGTGGTTATACGGGAGAAGGTTCTAAGACCGTGTTGCCGTCTAAAGCCTATGCCAAAGTGTCCTGCCGTTTGGTTCCCCATCAACAGCATGAGAAGATTTCCCGGATGTTTGTCGATTATATCGAATCCATAGTTCCGGACTACGTGCAGGTGAAAGTGACTCCTATGCACGGTGGCGAAGGCTATGTTTGTCCGATAACCTTGCCGGCTTACAAAGCTGCGGAAGAAGGTTTCACCAAGGCGTTTGGGCGAAAGCCGTTGGCTGTGCGCCGTGGTGGCAGTATCCCTATCATAAGTGATTTTGAAAAGATATTGGGAACAAAGACTGTTTTGATGGGATTCGGTTTGGAGAGTAACGCTATTCATTCGCCTAATGAGAATTTTCCGTTGGATATGTTTCGGAAAGGTATCGAGGCTGTGGTGGAATTCCATGAATCCGTGACGCTTTGAACACGTGAGACGTAAGCCTGGACGATTTCATATATGGGTATGCGGGGAAAAGGACGCGATTCAAACGTCGGAATATATTAAATATAATAAGGTGTAAATTAATTCGGTTGATTTTTTTTCGATTTTTATTGGTGAAACGCTTGGCTATTACGGTAAAAGTGTCTACCTTTGCACTCGCTTTCGGGAAGCAAGGCC
>OFMS01001422.1_pt1 | contig 16392 bp, 10 predicted proteins | sample 1541871 | NCBI WGS metagenome assembly OFMS01 (sample SAMN04209251, study PRJEB22552) | human gut metagenome | biome: gut; material: feces | host: Homo sapiens | place: USA: Oklahoma
CCGCCATCTAGCCGATCATGCCTTTTTCGACCAGCTGGAACGGAAGCCTTGGTTTATCAACAGTTGCAGAGGTGCCGTACATGATACGCAGGCCTTATTGCAGGCCAAACGAACCGGCAAGGTCAGCGAACTGATCATCGATTGCTGGGAGAACGAACCGGATATCGACCGGGAATTACTGTCGGAAGCCACGATCGCCACTCCTCATATAGCCGGTTTCTCCGCTGACGGGAAGGCGAACGGGACACGAATGTGCCTAGAGAATATAGGATGCTTTTTCGGTATCCGTATCGAAAAGATCAAGGAAGTCATTCCGCCTGCCCCAACCAACCCATTCATCGACTTGGGACAATTCAAGGAGCACCGGGTGGAAGGAGCCATCTTGAGAAGTTTCAACCCAGAAGTAATCGACCAAGCACTAAGAGCGAATCCTCATCATTTCGAGCGATTTAGGGCAGCGTATGATCATCCCCGTGAGTTCCATGCTTACCAAGCGATCAAAGCTGACCCGGAAGAATTCGCCGTACTCCAGAAACTAGGTTTTCAAGTAGGCTAATGACAAAAAAGCCTTACAGTAAACTTTCGATCACATGAGGATAATGCGCATACTCCAAGGCATGCACTTTCGCGGCTACCTCATCCGGCGTATCCGAAGGTAATACCGGACAAGAAGCCTGGAAGATGATAGCGCCCTCATCATAATGCTCATTAATATAATGTATAGTAATACCCGACTCCCGCTCACCAGCCTTCACGACCGCCTCATGCACATGCATGCCATACATCCCCTTGCCGCCATATTTAGGGAGTAACGCAGGATGGATGTTCACGATCTTTCCGGGAAAAGCCTGAAGAATAACGTCTGAGATCTTATTCATAAAACCGGCCAACACGATAAGGCAGACATCATATTCCGCCAACTTTTTCAAGATCGGCACACCGGCAATAAATTCCTCCCGTGAAAACACGAAAGAAGGAACGCCCAACTTGTTTACCCGCCCATGCACGCCAACATTACGGTTATTTGATAAAACAACCGCAACATTAACGTTTTCACTGTTAGCAAAATATCGGGTGATGTTCTCGGCATTCGTACCAGATCCGGAAGCAAAAATCGCTATGTTTTTCATATTTTCAGATGTTTAAATGCACAAGAAAAGAAAAAATGTGCAGTTTTCCGCATTTTTAGCTTATTAAATTTGCTTTGTAACATAAAAAATTCTTTTCTTTGCACTGCAAATTTAAAAAGTATATTCGTATTTATTAATCTAAATTGAAAAAGTTATGTCTGAAGTTGCTGAAAGAGTAAAAGCTATCATCGTTGACAAGTTAAGTGTTGAAGAAACAGAAGTTACAAACGAAGCAAGCTTTACTAACGATTTAGGAGCAGACTCTCTTGACACTGTAGAATTGATTATGGAATTCGAAAAAGAATTCGGTATCTCAATTCCTGACGATCAAGCAGAAAAGATTACAACTGTAGGTGACGCTATCGCTTACATCGAGGCTAACGCGAAGTAATCAATCCTTTTAACTAAAGGTATGGAATTAAAAAGAGTTGTAGTAACAGGTCTTGGAGCTATTACTCCTCTTGGTAATACCCTCCCCGAAACATGGGAAGGTATTATCAACGGAAAAAGTGGCGCTGGACCTATTACTCAGTTTGATGCATCCAAATTCAAGACACAATTTGCATGCGAAGTTAAAGGCTTCGATCCGTTGAAAGTTATGGATCGTAAGGAAGCCCGCAAGTGTGATCGTTATAGCTTATTCGCGATCGATGCGGCGAAACAAGCGATCGAGGACGCGGCAATGGACTTGGATAAAGAAGATAAGAACCGTATCGGCGTTATTTTCGCTTCAGGTATCGGTGGTATCAAGACATTTGACGAGGAAGTATTGAGTTATGCGAAGATCAAGGATACGATCGGTCCGAAGTTTAACCCGTTCTTCATCCCGAAAATGATCTCGGATATCGCGGCCGGACATATTTCCATGCTTTATGGATTCCACGGCCCGAACTTTGCGACCGTCTCAGCTTGTGCATCTTCTACAAACGCTATCAGTGACGCATTCAATTATATCCGTTTAGGCAAGGCTAACGTCATCATCACCGGTGGAGCGGAAGCTGCTGTTTCTGAATCGGGTGTAGGTGGATTCAACTCCATGAACGCGTTATCGACACGTAACGATTCTCCCGAGACCGCATCTCGCCCGTTCAGCGCTAGCCGTGACGGATTCGTGATGGGTGAAGGTGGAGCTTGCTTGGTATTGGAAGAAATGGAGCACGCATTGGCTCGTGGCGCTAAAATATATTGCGAGATCGCAGGAACCGGAATGTCTGCCGATGCCTATCACTTGACCGCTTCTCATCCGGATGGTTTAGGAGCGAAGCTGGTTATGCGCAACGCATTGGAAGACGCTGGAATGGCTCCGGAAGATATTGATTACATCAATGTTCATGGAACATCGACTCCCGTAGGCGATATCTCAGAGGTTAAGGCGATCAAAGATGTGTTCGGAGAACATGCTTATCAACTGAATATCAGTTCCACAAAGTCAATGACCGGTCACTTGCTTGGTGCTGCCGGAGCGGTAGAGGCGATCCTGTGTATTATGGCTATAAACGATGGTATTATCCCGCCGACCATTAACCATGCGGAAGGCGACGATGATCCTGAAATAGATTATAAACTGAATTTCACATTCAATAAGGCTCAAAAGAGAGAAGTGAAAGCCGCTTTATCGAATACGTTTGGTTTCGGTGGACACAACGCTTGCGCCATTGTTAAAAAATTCGTGAAATAACGTGTTTAGAAAGCTATACAAACAGCTACATAAAAGAATAAGGCTCCTGCATAATAAAGGTAGGGAGCCTTATTTGTCTTTATCAAAGATTCTAGGTTTTTATCCGGATAATCTCCAGATTTACGAGCAGGCCTTGTTGCATAAATCATCATCGGTAGAGACGGGTGATGGTAAATGGCTTAACAATGAGCGTCTTGAATTTTTAGGAGATGGAATTTTGGATGCGGCGGTCGCCGATATTGTCTATAAGCGCTACCCAAATAAGCGGGAAGGCTTTTTGACAAACACACGCTCCAAGATCGTACAACGGGAAACGATGAATAAGGTCGCCGTACAACTCGGCCTCGATCAAATGGTAGTCTATTCAACCAAGATAAACTCTCATAACAATCATATGTATGGTAATGCGCTCGAGGCTTTGATCGGCGCTATTTATCTGGATCAAGGTTATGACGTTTGTTATAAGTTTATCCGTGACGTGATGATAGAAAAGTATATCGATGTAGATACACTCGTCCGGAAAGAGATAAATTTCAAGTCAAACTTGATTGAATGGAGCCAAAAGAACAAAATATCGATCTCGTTCGATCTAATAGAGTCTTTTACAGATCATGATGGAAATCCTGTATTCCAAAGCGCGATTAAATTGCTCGGCGAGCAAATTGGCATAGGTATCGGTTACTCCAAAAAAGAATCCCAGCAAGCGGCTTCTAAAATGGCGGTCAAAAGATTGCGGACAGACAAAGAACTCCAGCAACGTATCTCTGCCACAAAGAAAAAGAAGACTGGTGAACTAACCGATGAAAAAGAGTTTTCTGACCTCCCAGAGGAAGAAACTGTATGATAAATAGCAGAACTTGGGTATATCGTTTGATATACCCAAGTTCTTAGTTCTATAAGAATAAGCTCATATAAAGTTGTATGTATGAAAAAACAGTACAGTAAATTTCTCCGAATATTAATAACCGGCATATTATATATCGGCTATTTCTCGATTTCAAGTTCGTTGGCGCAGATCAGCGAAGGAGGACTCCCCCCCAGCTTTCAATTCGCAGGTTCACTTCGAAGTGAAAAGCTAGCAGAACAAGTTCCAGTGAATTTCAGTGTGGAAGACCTCAAGACGGTCGATGCGTGGAGGGTCAGCCAAGGCGCTCCGTTGCGTGTAGCCAAGTCGATCCCAACCAGCTTCGACATCGCCGATAGCGGCGATTGGATTTCACTACCCGACGGTAGCCAAATATGGCAACTTCACCTTCAAGCGAAAGGAGCGATCGCCTTGATCCTGTATTACTCCGATTTTTATATACCCAAAGGTGCCCGGTTATACCTGTATAACGCAGCGAAAACCCAAGTATTGGGTGCCTATACGCATCGTACGCATCCTAAAAACGGACCGTTCGCAACCCAAGCCGTAGCAGGCGATGAAGTGATCCTCGAATATGTACCTGCACCATCCGGCGAGACACCTCGACTACGCATCCGGGAGGTCGGTTACGGGTATAATCATCTTGAAGCGATCATGCCAGAAGTACAGGAAGCGCCGGGAGCCGGCTATTCAGAAGCTTGCGAAGTGAATATCAATTGCGAGGAGGGAGCCGATTGGCAGGAGCAAAAGAAGGGGGTGATACAAATGATTCAATACATCCGTAATAAAGAGGGAGAAGGAGGAAGCTATATTTGTACGGCTTCTCTGGTAAATAATACGGCCCGTGACAAAAAGCCTTATGTATTATCCGCCTTCCATTGTTCGCAAGATATACTGGGCGAACAGACGGTTACTCCCGAGGAATTAGCGGTCTGGTTGTTTTATTTCCACCAAGAACATGTGGGCTGCGATAATGAGTCACCCATTTATCCGATAAAAACCATGGTAGGATGTACACGGAAAGCCTCTACCCCTGTCGAAAACGGTTCCGACGGACTGTTGCTGTTGCTTAACGACGAGATCCCCGACGATTATAATGTATTCTTTAACGGATGGGATCGTTCAAATATGCTTTCACTCTCGGGCGTAGGCATCCATCATCCTTCCGGCGATTATATGAAAATCTCCACCTATGGAAATTATCCGACAGAATCGATTACATGGCGTAATAGTGATGTTGGGAAAACCGGGGCCACGAACGCTCATTGGAACGCGACTTTCGATGCCACGCTAAACGGACACGGGGTGACCGAGGGAGGTTCTTCCGGCTCGCCTTTATTTAATAGCAAAGGCTTGATTATAGGTACGCTGAGCGGTGGAAGCTCCAGTTGCGAACTGCCCGAAGGATTGAATTTATACGGTAAATTGTATTATCACTGGAATAAATACAGTGATAATGATACAGCCCGGATGGATGTCTGGCTAGATCCACTCGGAACGGGCGTCACCTCGTTGCAGGGAATGACGCAGGATGGGAAAACGATCGGAAACGAGTATGAAGGTCCGACTGATTTGAAATACAAACAGATCTCCACGGGTGAGATTCAACTGACATGGAATGCCCCAGTCCTCGAAAAAATAGCTGGTTGGGGATCACAAGATCGTTATCAACAGTTCGGTCTCGGAGGAGATCCATTCTATTTCGCTCAGAAATGGGATACGAAAGATCTACAACCGGTACATAAAAAAACGATCCGGAAGGTTAATTTCTATCCACAGGAAGGGGTCACTTATGGAGTCTATATCAAACAGGGAAACCGGGAGTATGAAGAGAGTTTCACTCAACTGAAATCAGGTAAAATAAATTCGGTCACACTTAAAATACCATTCGTAATCGACGCGAAGCAGGATTTACTGGTAGCCATTCATGTGATAAGCTATGCCAATAACACATATCCGGCATGCTCCGATGAAGGCCCCGCAGTCGACGGAAAAGGGAATTTATATTCTTTGGACGGAAAAAAATGGGAAACATTCTCAGATGATGAGCTAGATGCCAATGTTGTGTTATCGATCGTAATAAGCGCGGAAGAAGGTGAGCTCCCCTCAAGTTCCGTATTCTCCACGAGCACTTTCTCGGAGAAACCGCAACCCATGAGAACGGGCCGATTATCATTCCGGAAACTGGCTATCGCCTCTGATGCGCAAGAAGCAGAGTTGATCACGGCTTTTCCGGAGCTGACCGGTTATAAGGTATATCAAGATACCCGAGAACTGACGACATTACCTGTTTCTCAACGGAATTATACGGTGAAAAATCTGACAACAAGTACCCCTCTGCTCCAAGTAACGGCACTTTATGGTACCGACGAGAGCGCTCCGGCTACGGTAATTCCGGAAACGAGCGTAGGTAACGAACTGAAGCCAACAGGCGAAGAAGTAGACATTCAACCACGTATCTTCTCGAATGAAGTACAGATCCAGAATTATCAACAACTGAAATCGCTTGAGATCTACAGGGCCGATGGAAAGTTGATACGTAGCATCCCGCAACCGGGAAGCAGTCTCAGCACGGGTGATTTTGCCACTGGAATGTATATCTTTCGCTTGACTACCGAAAAGGGAAGCCAAACCGTTCAAGGTATTAAGAAATAAACGGCCGCCTACTAGTATAAAGTAAAAAAGGTTGTGCGTTCACTGACACACAACCTTTTTTATTTTATTTCCCGAATGTTACCCCCATCCGTTTTCCTTGTACGATCAAATCATGATCCGGTGTCACTAATTTTAGTTTTCCCGCTACTTCTAACAAGGGAATGGATTCTACCCTATCTCCTTTCATACAAACCATACGTCCGAATTCACCATTAGCGATCAGTTCCGTGGCATGGCCTCCCAAGCGGGTAGCGAGGTTACGGTCGAACGGAGAGGGGTTTCCACCCCGTTGGGTGTATCCCAATACGGTATCCCGGGTCTCGATACCCGTTCCCGCCTCGATAGCCCGGGTGATATAATCAGAAGGACGCTTTTTATCCGGAGTCTCGATACCCTCGGCTACTACAACGATGGAATAAGGTTTGCCCCTGCGAGCCCGATCCAAGATCGCCTCGTTCACCTTATCGATATCGTATCCCAATTCCGGAAGTAAGATCACGTCGGCACCTCCAGCCATCCCGGCATACAAGGCGATCCATCCGGCATGATGGCCCATCACCTCCACGACCATCACCCGCTTATGTGAACTAGCCGTAGAATGAAGACGGTCTATAGATTCCGTGGCGATATTCACGGCGGTATTAAAACCGAACGTAATATCCGTACCCCATATGTCATTATCGATTGTCTTGGGAACGCCTATCACGTTCAATCCGATCTGAGATAACAGATTGGCCGTCTTCTGCGTACCGTTTCCTCCGATACAAACCAAGCAGTCCAGCCCCAGCTCCTCATAATTTTTCTTAATGATCTCCGGCTTTTCCGAATCTCCCGAGGCCAAGAGCTTACGGAAAGGCTTCTCTCTGGACGTTCCTAAAATGGTTCCCCCTAAATTTAATATGCCGGATAAGCTCCGTTCATCGAAAACTTGGACGTCTTTATTCAAAAGACCTATAAAACCGCTATGAATACCTATCACTTCCATGCCGTAATGCATGATAGCGGTCTTGCCAACACCACGGATCGTAGCGTTGATACCGGGGCAATCGCCACCCGATGAGAGAATCCCTATTTTCATCGTAACGTTAATTTAGTACTTAGCAAAGATATAAATAAAAAGAGAATGCCTACATTTGCACTCGAACAAATAAAAAGGGCATGGATATTTTAACACAGACGATTTCGCTCCTTTTCCGCCATCGACAAACGGAGATCGGACGATTTGGGCAGGATATAGACCATATCCAGCGCAAACAGCTGCATGCTCTGCTTTCGACGGCACGCAAGACGGAATGGGGACTCAAATATGATTATAAAAGCATTCGCTCTTATTCAGACTTCTGCCAACGTCTTCCCTTACAGACTTATGACGAGATAAAGCCGTATGTCACCCGAATGATCAACGGAGAAAGGAATATTCTCTGGCCTTCGGTGGTGCGGTGGTACGCTAAGAGTAGCGGAACCACGAACGACAAAAGTAAATTCCTGCCCGTCACCCCCGAGATATTAAAGGGTTGCCACTATAAAGGCGGCTTTGATTGCGTAGCCATTTATCTGCGGAACAACCCGGAAAGCCGTTTCTTCTCCAAGAAAGGCTTGATTTTAGGTGGCAGCCATAGCCCTTCTCCGCTAAACTCCGAGGCTCATCAAGGCGACTTATCCGCCGTATTACTTCAAAATCTCAATCCGCTCGTCAATTTAATACGCGTCCCCAAGAAACCCATTATCCTAATGGATGAATGGGAAAGCAAGATCAAGGCGATCGTGGAGAACACTTGGAATAAGGATGTAAACAGCCTATCCGGTGTTCCTTCTTGGATGTTGGTATTGATCAAGGCCGTATTGAAAAAAACGGGTAGGGAATATCTTACGGACGTATGGCCAAATCTGGAGGTCTTCTTCCATGGGGGAATCAGTTTCGAGCCTTACCGGGAGCAATATAAAACCTTGATTCCATCGAATAAGATGCATTATATGGAGACCTATAACGCATCCGAGGGCTTTTTCGGGCTGCAAGACGATCCGACAGACCCCAGTTTGCTTATGATGCCGGATTACGGTATTTTCTACGAGTTCATCCCGATGAACGAGGTGGGCAGCGCCCATCCGACCGTGTTGCCGCTGGAATCGGTAGAGACCGGGAAAAACTACGCGATGGTGATCACGACCTCGGGAGGATTATGGCGCTATCAGATCGGGGATACGGTACGTTTCACCTCGTTATTCCCTCATAAATTCGTTATCTCCGGACGTACCAAGCACTTTATCAACGCCTTCGGCGAGGAGCTAATGGTGGATAACGCCGATAAGGCGATCGCCATGACTTGCCTACAAACCGGGGCGAAAGTAAAAGAATATACCGCCGCCCCACTCTTTATGCTGGATAAGGCAAAAGGACGGCACCAATGGTTTATCGAGTTTGACAAGAAACCGGAATCTCTCGATGAATTCGCCACTTTATTAGATCTGAACTTACAAAAGCTGAACTCGGACTATGAGGCGAAGCGGTATAAAGAGATCTCCCTTCAACCGCTGGAAATCGTTATCGCCCACGACGGCGCTTTCTATGCATGGCTCAAGCAGAAAGGCAAATTAGGCGGCCAACACAAGATCCCACGCCTCAGCAACGACCGCACGCATATAGAGGAGCTTTTGCGCATCAACCAGTCTCTATAAGCCGGTATGCGCTTTATTCATAAGACGCATTAAAATTGATAAGTCAGATAGAATCCCGCCATATTCGAACTGAATACCGGAGCGGCCACGATCGGGCAGTTCTTCACATTTCGATTGATCCGCCGGGCGATAGCGTTACGAATCGGGAAATAGATCAGATACGATAACTCTACCGACAAGATCCCGAAACCCGCGCCGGCTACTACATCCGCCACCCAATGCCTGTTATTGTATAAGCGGGAACCCGCCACGAACGCCGCTATCGCATAACCCGAGTAAGCGAGTATAGGTGAGCTATCCTTAAATTCCTTATAAGCCATATGCGCCCCTAAGAAAGCATTCGAGGTATGTCCGGACGGAAACGAATAAGGCGCCCCGTCCGGGCGAGGCTCGTTTACCCAGTTCTTCAGCCCATGCACCATCAATCCGTTCATCCCCTCCGCTAAAGCGACCAAGCAAAGTTGGTCCACCCAGTTATGCTTCTCTTTTCCCATAAGGTCGCAGACAAATACCCAACCGAGCATTCCCCACTCCAAGTAATTGTCGATATGGATTTGCTTCACGGAATCTTTCCGGGAAAACAGGTGAAAGTCATTCATCCCGTCAATCGCCGTGCCTACGGCTCCCACCGTTATCAATGAGGCCGGAAGAATCAAGCTTTTCGGGTTAAACTTATAGGCGACGACAGGCATTCTCTCCTTGACAGGGGCTTGAGAACGTACGTTTAACGTATCGAGATCACCAACGCCGGCGAACGCAATGTTTACGAAGCCTATCAAAAGGCTTACCAAGACGATTAATTTCCTATATATCATATCCGTTATTTTCCTCTAAGACATCCCCCTCCCGGATAAACCCTTCATCAAAATAGTTGTTCTCTATTTTCGAATGGATCACCCGCTGGAAATAGAAACGATGGTTATTCCAATGGAAGGCTGGGTATTCCTTATTTTGTTTGACAATATTATTCGTGAAGACCAACCCGTCCACGGACTTGGCGTATACCAATGGCCTATCGAACGTAATAAACTCGTTCGCGTCGATCACGATATCACTATGGAAATATTTCCTTTGCGACGCTAAATCCGGGATTTCGGGATAAATAGAGATAATAGCGTTCGTAAATTGGAACATATTCGTCAAGGAGTTGATGAACTTATTCTTACGGATCAACACGTTCCGGCAAGCGCCGGTCTCGAACCAGCCGTTGCAATCACCGCACAGCAGGATCGCCGTCCCCGAGGTATGATCGAAAACATTATTCTCTACGACCGTTTGCCGAGGCGTGCTGAACAAGGAACCGCGGGCACGGTTATTACGGATTAAGTTATCCGAGAATAGGACCGTCGGCGTCCACTCCAGATTCTCTATGCCGAAACCGCTTCCCTCATGGATCGAAGGATTCACCGTATTCTCAAACCGGATCTCGAACTCCTTCGCCCCTCGGTAATCCGGTTGATCTACCGCCTTGATAGCGGTAATCCGGTTTCTCGCCCCTATCAATTCCATGGTGCTCGAATGGATGAACTGCACGGAATCCCCTACCCTTCCCCATTCGAAACCATACGATTGCGGGTGCATATACCGGCCTACCAAGGTAGAGTCATTCACTCGTCTCACCACTTTCAGGTAAGTTCCATGCACATTGATAGCGTCGTCCATCATCCCTTCGTACAAACCATTCTTGGAGATGATCGCTCCCTTGCAGGCCGAGAAATGGGTAGCGTCCGCCTGTGTCGTGAAATACCGCGGATCGTCCGCCCCTTTCAAGCAAACGGAGAAACCATCCAGCGTGATATTCTCGCTCACTTGCGCCAAGAGGCCCATTCCCTCGGCATAATGAACCTTGATATTCTCCAGAGTCGTATTCACGTCATGATACAGGAAGACACCGGGAGCCGGACGTTCCCAAGAACGCATGGCGATCACCGTACCGGGCACCAAACGGCTGTCTTTCCAACGGGGAGACTTTATCAGCCTTGGAGAAACCTCGATCAAGCCCCGCACGCCTATCGGGATATCGCTTGTATTATACACCAAATGACGTGTATCTCCCTCGAAGGCGATACCGGAACCGGGAGTCAACTCCCAGCCTTCTCCCTTCGCTACAAACACGCTATCCCGTATCTCATAGCGTACCCATGGAGCCACCTCGAAGGTGATCCCGCCTTTCAGCGTATCGTTCTCCACCACTTTTACCTGTGAAATCTGAGGATGCTTGAAGTCTATACTGAAATTCTTCAAGACACAATTCCTCGAATCCAGCAAAGAGACCGGCAACATCCTGCCGTGGAAGATTAACTCCGAGCCTTGCCCGTCGAACACTATATTCTTCATCCCCTCGAAAGGCAAACCTACTTTCTTCGGATTCATTTGATCATGATTCGAGATGAAATAGACACGCTCCGCCGCGCTATCGGGATAAAACTCATAGCGGCCCTTAGGCAAGGTCACCACAATGGTCTGGTTTTCCTCGCATTTCTCCCGTATCTGCTCCAATGCCCTCGCCATAGCGGGCGCATTATCCACATTCTCGACCGGGGATAAACCATAAGCCGACAAATCATACCTCCCTTCCGTAGAACAAGCGCTTCCAAACAGGGAATAAAGCAGGACAACTGCCCCCCATAAATACCATTTCATAGAAAATCAATTAAATATATCCGCGAAGGTATGTATTTTACAGGGTAAGCGCACTAAAAACAGACAACAACTTTCCGTCTCATGAATCCTATCACGAATCTCCTATAATAGCAGCCTGAGTTTTCTCCTAATAAAACAAAAGTTTCCTCAGTAAGAAACTTTTGTTTCCCTATATAGAAACGAAAGTTTTTCCTTGAAGAAACTAAAGTTTTCCGTATAAGAAATTTAGAAAAACTGCAATAGACTGATAATCAGTTAAAGTACAAAAAGAAACAGCTACCCTTTCCATTCTCGGATTCTACCGAGATATGGCCGCCATGCAAGGTGATTATTTGCTTACAGATGCTTAAACCGATACCCGAGCCGGAGGGCTTGGTGGTGAAGAAAGGTACAAAAACCCGGTCGATCACCTCGGGTAAGACACCGATACCGTTGTCTCGCACGGTAAAGACGAGTTCGTTTCCCTCCTGCTGAGCCGCCACGATAATCTCGGGGTTTGACTTTTCCGCACAAGCCTCACAAGCATTCTTCAGTAAGTTCAAGAAGACCTGCTCCATCTGCGCCCGATCCGCGAACCATTCCAGAGGCTCGTCCGGCAAGCGGAAACGGATAGAAGGCTCAGGGCACAAACGCCCTAAATCCGAAAAGAAATCTTTCACTAAGATACGGGTCTTTACCGGAGAGGCGATCCGGGTCAATCTCCGGTAATTCTCAACGAAATCCAGCAACCCTTTACTCCGGCGATGGATGACATTTACCCCATGCTGGATATACGAACGATTCCGGACATCATCCGGATCTGCTTTGCAACGTTTGCTCAAGGTCTCGGACAACGAGATAACGGGTGTGATGGAGTTCATGATCTCGTGCGTCAAGACACGGATCAATTTCTGCCAAGCCTCCATCTCATTCCGCTCCAAGGTAGAATGGATGTTCTTCAAGCTGACGATCCAACGCTCGCAACCTCGCAAGTCGATACGAGTGGCATCGATCGCCCAATCTTGCGGAACGGATGGTTTTCCGTAACGCACCACCGTCTTCCCCGCCTTGATAGCCTCCAAAAACTCATTGGGTAACCGACACCTCGTATCCAGCAACGCGTCGGCGGCCCAGTTCTTCCATTCAATAGCCCCTTCCTTGTCGGTAACAAGTACGGCTGTATCCACCTTATTCAACAGGCTCTCAAAATACTGCCGCCTCACCTCCTCGTCCATCAATCGGCCACGCAAGGATCGCAGGGCTGCGGACAAATCGTCCGCCAACTCCCGCATCACCTTATCCTCGTAAGGTGAACGAACGATCTGGATCAAGTCTTGCTGCCGCAAGCAATCCACCACATAACGCCAATACTTCACCTGCCGCATCTGTATGAAATAAAGATGAATCGAGAAATACAAGATCGCGATCCCGCAAAAAGTAGGACAAAAGATAATCTCCTCATGCACGCAATAGAACAGGAGTCCCGTAGACAAGACGATGCCTACGATGTGCGAGATGACCGTGAACGCATACGATCTCATAAGCCGAACTTCTCTATTTTACGATACAAGGAAAAACGGGTGATACCCAATAGCTCGGCGGCATAGCTCATATTACCATTGCTTTGCCGCAAGGCTCGCTCGATGATTTTCCGCTCGGCTTGCTCTAGATTCAAATCAGGGTCCAGCTCCTTCTTCCGCTCGTAAGAGGCTGTATAGAGAGGGAAATCATCCGGTCTCAGCACCGTACCCTCGTTCAAGATCACGGCTCGCTCCAAAACATGCTGCAACTCCCGGACATTACCGGGCCAAGGGTATTTCATCAGCTTACTCCCCGCCTCCCGGCTCAACCCTTTGATCGTTTTCTTGTATTTCCGGCTATACAGCCTCTGGAAATGATCGGCCAGCATCAAGATATCCTCTCCCCGCTCACGCAGCGGTGGTATGGCTATCTCTATGGTATTGATCCGATAGAGCAAGTCTTGCCGGAAACTCCCCTCGCCCACCAGCTGACGCAGATTGGCGTTGGTGGCGCAGATCAAACGAACATCGATCGAGATCGGTTCCACCGCTCCCAAACGGGTGATATGACGCTTCTCTATAGCTGTCAGCAATTTAGATTGCATCGGCAAGGACAGGTTACCGATCTCGTCCAGAAAGAGCGTACCGCCGGAAGCCATCTCCATACGTCCCGGCTTGGATCTTCGGGCATCCGTGAAGGCACCTTTCTCATAGCCGAACAACTCACTCTCAAATAATTGTTCCGGGATACTTCCCAAGTCGATCGTCACGAAAGCATCGTCACGCCGGGGCGAGTAATGCCTCAACAAACGGGCAACCAGATCTTTTCCGGTACCGCTCTCACCGGTAATCAATATATTTGCGTCGGTCTCCACAAGTTTGTAGATCGTGTCTTTTACCTTCAGCATAGCCGGCGACTCACCGATCAATTCCGGCAATGTGTCGTCCTCCTTCATGGCTTTCATTTGCTCTCGCAAACGTCCTACCTCCTTACGGGAATGGCTCAATCGAATGCCCGACGAGAGGGTAGCCAGCAACTTCTCCGTTTCCCACGGCTTGGAGATGAAATCGGTAGCTCCTACCTTAATGGCCTTGACCGCCTTCTCTATATCCGAATAGGCCGTCATGAAGATCACGACCGCCTGCGGATCGATCTCCAAGATTTGTCCCAAATACTCAAAACCCTCCTGCCCGCTCACGGCATCCCGATGGAAATTCATATCCAGCAAGACCACGTCCGGTTGAAACGTCCGCATGAAATACTCGATGCGTGCCGGTTGTGTCGTTACCTTCACCTTTTGCATGTACGGCTCCAACAGTAAGTTCAATGCGAACAACACATCCTTATTATCGTCGATGATCAATATTTTCCCCTTTTCTTCCATACGGACAAAGATAAAGGGAATAAAGACAGCTTGTACGTGCATTATCGCACAAAAAATGTACGCTATCGCACTACATGAAGAAATACAGATTTTTCTATGATTCTATTTTCTAATACGTTACATTTATGGCATAATATTTGAGTCGGATTCAGCGAAATTGAGTCATCAGCGATATCATCAAAAAACGGAATTGCCATGTTAATACATTACTGTGTCATTGCCTTCAAAAACATCTGGAAGTATAAAGTCAGCGCCTCCATCAGTATCCTAGGGCTGGCTTTCGCCCTCGTCTGTTTCGTGCCCATACTCTATTGGATGGATCATGAGACCACTTACGATTCTTTCTACAAGGATTCCGAATCCATCTACCGTGTCTATAGCGTAGAGAAACAATCCGGGAAAGTGAACAAAGGAGCCTCGAAAGGTATCGAGAATAGCTTACGAGAGCAAGTCCCAGCTATCGAAGCCTCCACCACGCTTATGCTTTCAACCGAAAACTGCCGTACCCAAGCGACTCCTTATATCCAAATGAATATGCTTTATACGGACAGCACGTTCCTAGAGGTATTCCCGCAAACTTTTGTTTGTGGAGAAATGAATCATCCGCTACAAATCGTAAACAACATGATCTTGAGCGAACGTACGGCGGTCCGTCTATTTGGCGACGCGGAAAAGGCGATCGGGCAACCGATACACACCTTGATGAGAGCCTCCTTGCCTCCCTACATCGTCACGGCTGTGGTGAAAGACCCACCAACCCATACTAATCTACCGTTCGACGCAATCATCAACCATAACATGATACAGCATTTCTCCCAGTTACCTCCGGAGGCGCAATGGAGCTTCTTCGTAATGGACTTATACGTGAAACTCCATCCAAGCGCAGACCCAAAAGCCTTTGCCAATCAACTAAAAGAGCTACCTGAACGTATCGGGGTGAACAAGGAGATCGAGTTGCGAACACTCCCCATCCGTGAGATCCGTCACCATCTGAATGAGGATACACCCTTTACCTTAAATTTCATCGGCTTGTTTGTCGTATCTGGTGCCCTATTATTGTTTGCCGCCCTCTTCAATTTTTTGAATTCCTATATGGATCTCTTTCGGCAACGTGTGCGGGAATGGCGTTTACGGACGGTCAACGGCGCTACGAGAAAGCAATTGATCGAACAAATGTCTGTCGAACTAGGCTGTTCCGTACTTGCATCCTTGTTGGTAGCCTTGATCTTCATAGTCCAAGTCAAGCCGCTTTTCGCCCGATGGCTGAAGATTGATTTGGAGATGGGCCGGTTCCTGTTTCTTTTCGCAGGGGTAGGTATAGGTACATTCCTCATCCTCCAATGTGCAGGATTAGTATTCTTCGGACAGTTCAGCCATACGGCAACCACCTCGCTCATTCCCAAAGAGACAGTCAAACCCCTTTTGTTACGCCGCATGGCCGTGACCTTACAATTGATGATCAGTATCCTGTTCATCGTAGCATCGCTGGTTGTCATGGAGCAAATGCGATTCGTAAATCAAAAAGATTTAGGTTTCGATCCAAAAGGCCTTATCCAACTATCCGGCTTCGTAGACGTATCCGGGAAAATAGAATCCACGTTGATGCAAGAGTTAAGTGCCCTGCCGCAGGTCAAAAGTTTCACCGACACGAACTTTAAGCCTCAACATCATGTCGATCCCATGGCGATCTTCACGAATGTGGAATGGGAGGGAAAACCGCTGGACACAAAGGTGGACTTCCACCTCTATGGAACCGATCACCGGTTCGGTGAGACATTCGGCCTGAAGATGTTAATGGGTAGGTGGTGGACTGAGGGCAACGAACTAAGTGTCGTGCTCAATGAGTCGGCGGTTCGAGCCA
>OFMS01001437.1_pt1 | contig 16069 bp, 14 predicted proteins | sample 1541871 | NCBI WGS metagenome assembly OFMS01 (sample SAMN04209251, study PRJEB22552) | human gut metagenome | biome: gut; material: feces | host: Homo sapiens | place: USA: Oklahoma
AAGCTTATTGGGCCTAGCCTAAGCCTAATGGGCCTAATATGCCTATTATGCCTAAGCTTATTGGGCCTAGCCTAAGCCTAATGGGCCTAATATGCCTATTATGCCTAAAGCCTATTGGGCCTATTAAGCCCATTATGCCCATTGCCCATTATCCCCATTCCCAGGCTGGCGCCATAGCGCCAGCCTTTTTTTTGCCCTCGCGCCGCCCATCAACGCGTTAATCAGCGTTAAAGCCCCCCACCAATCCGCGCCAGCCCCCAATAATATTGTACATTTGTACAAATTTAGCCGCAAAGTGCACCAGTCACAGCGGCACAACCCCACAACAACCCACACACCACATGAACAAAGCCCATAAGCGTCCGCGCCGTCACACAGGCCGGTTCGGCACATTCACCACCTGCATCAGCATCACCATGGTGCTCATCATGATAGGCATCATCACCCTCTTTGCAGGCATGGCCACCAACTACAGCAACCAGCTGCGCGAAGGACTCACCGTCGAGCTAATGCTCACCGACAGCATCACACCGCAGCAAATGACAGCCACCCAGGCACGCCTCAAGGCAGCACCCTGGGCGCGCCAAGTCACCTACATATCACAAGAGCAAGGCTTGCGCGACATGAACGAGGCCATGGGCACCGACATAGGCACCTTCGACGGCACAAGTCCCGTGCCCGCCGAGTTCGAGGTAAGTCTCAACGCCCCCTACGCCAATCTCGACAGCATCAAGCGTTACGAGCCCTCCATGCTCGCAATGCCCGGCGTGGCCGAGGTCAACTACCCCCGCGACATCATGCAGAGCCTCGACCGTACCATACCCGCCGTCACCCTTGGTCTGCTGGCAGTAGCCGCCCTTCTCGCCCTTGTGTCGTTCTCACTCATCAACAACACCATGCGCATGAGCGTCTACGCCCGTCGTTACAGCATACACACCATGAAGCTCGTCGGAGCCAGTTGGGGCTTCATACGTCGCCCCTTCATGTGGCAAGCCATGCGCATAGGTTTTGTGTCAGCCCTCATAGCCGGCGGACTCCTTTCCGCCGCCATGTGGTATCTGCAAACACAGGCCGGAGCCGGCAGCATCTACCTCAACACCCTTGTCACCCCCCTTGTGTGGGCCACCACCCTTGGTGCCATAGTTATTTGCGGCCTTGGCCTCACCGCCCTCTGCGCCTCCCTCTCGGTTAACCACCACCTCCGCCTCCGCGGCGGCGAAGTATACCTCAGATAAAGAAAAGATAGAAGCTATAAAAGGCTAGAAGGGCTAGAAGCTCTAGAAAAACTAGAAGCTCTAGAAACTCTAGAATATCTAGAAAAACTAGAACCCCTAGAACCCCTAGCCCCCCTAGAAACCCCCAAAAACACAACCAAACAATGCAACAGCAGCAAACACCCCTCAAGACCCCCAAGCAGCCAGTGTTCGCCTTTGGCCGCACCAACTTCATACTCCTTGCCGTAGGCATGGCAGTAGTCATCATCGGCATGGTGCTCATGTCAGGCACAGGCTCAGGCGAAACCACCTTCGACGCCAGCATCTTCGATGCACGCCACATCAAGTTAGCCCCCGCAGTATGCCTCCTCGGCTACCTCTTCATGATATACGCCATCGTGCGCAAACCACGCAAATAACCCCATACGCTCCTATAGCACAACCCCGATAGCATGACCACCATACAAGCCATCATCATGGGCCTCATACAAGGCCTCACCGAGTACCTGCCCGTAAGCAGCAGCGGCCACCTCGCCATCGCATCTGCCCTCACCGGCGTCGACGGCGAAAGCAGCATGACCTTCACCATAGCCGTACACGTAGCCACCGTGCTCAGCACCATCGTCGTGTTAGGCCGTCAAATAGGACAAATCATAGTCGGCACATTCAGTCCCCTCGGCCCCGGCACAGGACTGCAGCGCCTCAATCCCAGCCAGCAGTACCTGCTCAACATCGTCATCTCCATGGTGCCCATAGGCATTGTCGGCGTATTCTTCAAGGATCAAGTCGAAGCCATCTTCGGTTCGGGCCTCACCATCGTAGGCATCTGCCTCCTCGTCACAGCCCTGTTGCTCACCTTCAGCTACCTGGCACGTCCGCGCCAGCGCCAGAGCATCAGTCCCCTCCACGCCTTCATCATAGGCATCAGCCAGGCCCTCGCCGTGCTCCCCGGTCTCAGCCGTTCGGGCACCACCATTGCCACCGGTCTCATGCTCGGCAACAACAAGGCAACCATGGCCCAGTTCTCATTCCTCATGGTCATACCCCCCATATTGGGTGAAGCACTGCTCGACGCCATCAAAATGATGAAGGGCGAAGCCATTGGCGGCGACATAGCCATGCTCCCCCTCATAGCCGGTTTCATAGCCGCCTTCATCTCGGGCTGCGCAGCCTGCAAGTGGATGATAGCACTCGTCAGCCGTGGCAAACTCATCTACTTTGCCTACTACTGTGCCATAGCAGGTGCCGCCACACTCATTTATAGCCTTGTGGGTTAACGGGTTAACTCCTCAACTTTTCAACTCCTCAACTTCTCACTCCCCCCATGTTCCCCACCCACTACCTGCTGCCCAACGCAGCCCTGCAAGCCCTCACCCCCGCAGAGCGTCAAGCCCTGCCCTGGGCCGGTTTGTCAGAGTTAAGAGCCTACATAGCCCAGCCATCGGCCTTCAACACCCCCGACGGCAATCCACCCTCGGGAGGCATTGTGCCACTCATCATGGCCTTCGACAAGCCCCTGCACCAAACCTCCTTCCAGCTCGTGGCACAAGTGCGCCGCACCCTCACCCGGGCCTTGGGCGGCCAGAAAGTCAAGATAGGCCATGCCGGCACCCTCGACCCCCTTGCCACAGGCGTCATGGTCATCTGCGTGGGGCGCGCCACCAAACTCATAGAGCAGATGCAAGCTGGCGAGAAAGAGTACACCGCCACCCTGCAATTAGGTGCCACCACCCCCAGCTACGACCTTGAGCACCCCGTCGACCAAACCTATCCCACGGCGCACATCACGCGTGAGGCCATAGAGCAAGCCCTCGAGCAGTTCCGCGGCCCCATCATGCAGGTGCCCCCGGCCTTCTCGGCCTGCAAGGTCAACGGCAAGCGCGCCTACGACATGGCCCGTCAGGGTCAGCAAGTGGAGTTGCAGGCCAAACCCCTGCACATACACGAGCTCGAGCTCGTCAGCTTCGATGCCGCCACCATGCAGCTCGACTTGCGCATAGTGTGCTCAAAGGGCACTTACATTCGCGCCTTGGCGCGCGACATTGGCCAGGCCCTTGGCAGCGGTGCCCACCTCACGGCCTTGCGCCGCACCCGCGTGGGCTACTTCACCGCCGCCCGCTGCTTCGACCCCAACCAACTGCCCGACGACCTGAAACAAGAGAAGAAATAGACCTCCTCGCAACTACCAACAGCAAGATATGAAACTCTCACAATTCAAGTTCAAGCTCCCGCAGGAGAGCATAGCCCAGTACCCTGCCCCCCACCGCGACGAATGCCGCATGATGGTGCTCCACCGCACCACAGGCGACATAGAGCACCTCATGTTCAAAGACATACTCAGCTTTTACAGCCCCCACGACGTGTTCGTGTTCAACGACACAAAGGTGTTCCCCGCGCGACTCTACGGCAATAAAGAGAAAACCGGTGCACGCATCGAAGTGTTCCTGCTGCGCGAACTCAACCAGGAGCTGCGCTTGTGGGACGTGCTCGTCGACCCCGCACGCAAAATACGTATAGGCAACAAGCTCTACTTCGGCGACGACGACTCCATTGTGGCCGAAGTCATTGACAACACTACCAGCCGCGGACGCACACTGCGCTTCCTCTACGACGGCGACCACGACGAGTTCAAACGCTCGCTCTACGCCTTGGGCGAGGCGCCCATACCACGCTTTATAGGCCGCGAAAGCGAACCCGAGGATCTTGAGCGCTTCCAGTGCATCTTTGCACAGCACGAGGGTGCCGTTACAGCTCCTACGGCTGGCATGCACTTCTCACGCGAGATGCTCAAGCGCATGGAGATAAACGACATCGACCGCGCATTCATCACCCTGCACTGTGGACTTGGCAACTTCCGCAACACTGATGTGGAGGACCTCACCAAGCACAAGATGGACTCTGAACAAATGTTTGTTGACACCCCATGCTGCCAGCTTGTCAACCGTGCCAAGGACGAGGGCCGCAAAGTGCTCGCCGTAGGCACCACCGTGCAGCGTGCCCTTGAGGCAGCTTGCAGCACCGACGGCCACATCAAGGAGTATGAGGGCTGGACCAACAAGTTTATTTTCCCGCCTTACGATTTCACCGTGGCCGACAGCATGCTTGTCAATTTCCACTTGCCTTACTCCACGTTGCTCATGCTCACCACCGCCTTCGGTGGCTACGACTATACCATGCACGCCTACGACGAGGCACTCAAGCATGGCTACAAGTTCGGGCCGTTTGGCGATGCCATGCTGATTATTGACTGATGGCTGCTGACAGGCAGCTAATAGGCTAATGGGCTGACGCCTTAGCGTTGCAAATAGTAACGCTAAGGCGTTAGCTCTTTTATTGTTATTGGGCCCATTATGCCCAATATGCCTAATAGGCCCCCCTACCGAATATATCTCAAAAAAGTGCGGTAGCCAATGCCCAGCTGCGGCTCGGCAAAGTGGCGCCATACATACTTCAGGCTGCGGGCCTGGTTGCCTGGCTCATAGTGCGCCATGGCCAGACGGCGCGCCTCAGAGCGGCGCACTAAGGTAGAGTTGCGTACGGTCATGGCTGCAAGGCCCTCCGCAGCCCGGTAAACTTGTTGCCCTCCGCGGGGCACACCCACGAGTCCGACACGCGTAACAAACCCTCGCTCTCGGCACGCACCACCGCCGGCAACTGCTGCACACCTACCTCCACACACAGTGCCTCGCCACGCCCCGCCGCACTCACCATGGCCTCGGCACACGTGCCAAGCAACTGCGCCACACCACACACACGGCCCGCCGACAAGGCTGCCGCCCGGAGCCACACCTTGAGCCCCACACGGCCTCCGTCGCGCTGCAAACGCAGATAATCCTCACGTGACACGGCATGGGCCGCACGCAACCGGCGCTCCTCGCCATCGCGCCCTGCTGTGGCCTCTGCCTCAATGGCCTGCAACTCCTGGCGGCGCTGCTGCACAAACTCGTGGTGGAACGTCTGCCCCACATTGCGCACATCGAAGGCAGCAAACGAACGGCCGTACACACCAGCCTTGTAGCGTGCCAGGAAGAGCATCACCTCGGTAAGCTTGAACTCTGCCACGGTGCCCACAAACGAGCTTACAAAAGCTTCAATCTGTGCTGCGGCTGCCGAGGCGTCGCGGCTCTGCGATGTGAGGAACAGGTGCGTCACCTGCTCGTCGAGCCACATCACCGGGCAGCGTGGCCCGAAGAGCGGCGCCAAAGCCCCCACCGTGGGACACACCCACAGGTAGGCCCGCCGTGCCGACTGCGCCACCACGCCCCAGTTGGCGGGCGAGTAGTTGCGCATCACCGCCTCAAAAGTCGGGTTCTTCAGCCCCCATGCTGGCGAAATACCGCATTTGGCGAGCTGCATACTGCTCGAGAGCTTCAGCGCAAGCGCCTGCCTTTGTAGCGCACTGCTGCCGCTGCCGCTGCCACAGGCTTGGCTGGGACTGGTAACTGAATACCCGTGGCTGGGACTGCTGGAGCTGGGGCTGCTGGAGATGTTGGAGAGGTTGTTGGGATTGTTGTTGCTGGAGATGTTGCTGGAGAGGTTGTTGTTGGAGTTTGGCCCCGTCGTGAGCGGGTTGCACTGCATAGGAATGTTCATGGTTATTGGCACAGTTTGGTTCGGTAAAAAGGTTAGTTTGATTGATAGCGGCCATCGCGGCCGGTTGTTGGTATTGCAGTTCGCGTCGCTGCCAGTTGCGTGCTGCGGCCTGCCATGAGCGCATGGGGTTCCGTCCCACCTTCCAGCCGTTAGCCTCGTAGTAGTCCACAAAGCGCTGCGCATCGACCAGCTGTAGTCCCTGTGTGCGGCAGAAGTTCTCCACCTCCCACACGGTGGGCCGCTGCATGGGCGGTGTCCGGCGGCGGGTTGCGGGTTTGGCCTCTGCTGCCACTTCGACTGCCTCGACTGCTGCTGCCTCGGTTGCTGCCTCGGTCGTTGCTGCCTCGGCCGCTGCTGCCACCTCAGCCACTTGGCTCACCTCAGCTTCAGCCACCTCACCCTCAGCTTGGGCGTGGGGCGTGGTGTCACACACCACACTACTCTCTACACTCTTCTTTGTAATCTTCTTCTTTGTAATCTTATTAGTTTTATGTGCGAAGGGTGTGTCGAAAGGTGTGTCGAAATTTTTGGTACCATCGCTCGTAACACCTTGATACACAGATATTACGGAGCAAGTAGGTGTGCTGAAAACATGTGCGAATTGATGTGCGCAAAGGAAGGTAAAGAAGCGGCGCACCTTGTAGCGCGTCCAGCCCCACCTTTGAGTTAAATAGTTTTGTTGAGCTGCCAGTTGTCCGTGGCAGATTTCTACTTTTGCCCCTCCCACTATTCTTTCAGTTGGTTCGGAGCCATAGTAGGCCATTTGTAGCAGGTCGAGGTATGCCTCGCTCTCTGTAAAAACACGTTTGCGCCGCCATTGAATGCTGTCAAAAAATTCGCGCGGCACGGATACATAGCCGTTGTTCATGGTAAAATTTGGTTTTATGGTTATGTTGTAAGGTCTTGTATGCCCCTCGGTGGGGGCTGTCTATCCCCTCTGTGGGGGCAGTATACCAAAATGGGGAGGCCGTCACGCCTCCCCGAGTACTTGTGTGTTGGGTTCCGAAAAAAGGAAGTGCTTACCCGATATACAATTTGGCCTTTCGGCCCAGCACACTAAGTAACATACAATTTGGTTGCGTTTTGTATCTAATACCGATGCAAATGTAATACGCTTTTTCCAATTTTCCAAATCGGTAAAATTGGGCTTTTTTGAGTGTCAAAATATGACACTACAAAAATCTGAAATGTTAAATTCGGGACGTAAATCGTTGAAAATCAGCACCTGATTTTTGAGCCTCGAAGTCTTGTGATTATCTAAATGGGTGTTAATTTTCGGGGTAAAAAGGTGGCTGAATTTTATTGTTTATTAAGAAAAACGCGGCTTGTGCCGTGGGGGTGGTGTGGTGTGGCAGTTTTGTAGGTTTGGGGTTGCTGTGCTGTTAGTTTTGTGTGGCAATTTGCAGGTTGTGGCGCATGGCGTGCAGTGGGGCAAAACCGCGATAAAACTGCACATGATGTAAAGAAGTGTGCAATAAGTTATGTGAAGTTGTTAAACTTTCTTGCATATATGCATTTTTGTGGTGCGAGGGCTTGCATTTTTCTGAAAAGGCCGTATCTTTGCATCGTGTTTTTCATAGTATTAGATTTAAGGTTAACAAGGTTGGGATACAGTGGTATCCCATTTTTTTTGTCCCTACGTCAAGATGCCCCGTTGTGTGAGGGCTGAAAGACATATATGCCACCCCGTAAAATTATTTGCTCCGAAAGATTTTTTGCTCTGCCGTTGTTGGTGGGGGGCATGGCTTGTATCTGGTTCTTGTCTTTTCTTCTCTTTCTCTTTTCTTCTCATTTTCCCGACGCGAGACGCGTCGCCCCCATTAGAGGTAGCGTTTCTTCAAGCACAAAACGCTAGCACAAAACGCAAGCTCTAATGGGGGCGACGCGTCTCGCGTCGGGAAAATGAGAAAGGAGAAAAAGGAAGTGTGCTTGCGCTATGAGTTTCACACGCGCTCGCACAGCAGCAGGGCGTGTGAGCCGTCGGCCAGTGTGGTGGCAAAGATGTAATAAGGGCCGCCGTCGCGGAGTTTGAGCCTTTTGCGCAGGGAGTCGACAGAGGCGGGAAAATTGCGCACGGCAAGGTTGGCCTGCGTGGTGACGCTGCGCAGCGCCTTGAGTTGCGCCTTGCCAAAGGTGTAGGTGGCTTTGAGCTCGAAGGTGCGGCCCTGGAAATCGGGCACGAGGTGGCTGGCGGTGTAAAGGTGGGTGTTGGTGTGCAACTTTTGCAGCTGGTAGTGCAGGGCGGTGGTTTTGAAAGCACCCGCCTTCATGATGGCCGGTCCCGGCTCGTAGATGTAGCGCAGCGGTTGGGCGGCAATGGGTGGTGTGGCTTCCGCCTCGGCTTGCGGGGTGAAGGTGAGAGAGCCGCCGATTGTGCCGTCGGGCAGGAGACTGGCGGCGGTGATGAGGGGGTTGGTGCCGCCCTGGGCCTTGGCCTGTCGTGTGATGACGAGCAGGAGGTCCTTGCACTCGCCGGCGGTGGCCACGATGTGCACCTGGCTGACGCAGCCGAGGGCGCGCACGGCGGCTGCTATGTCGAGCATGGTGGATAGTTTGACCACTACCACGGGGGCTGCTTTGAGCATGCTTGGCGCGAGGGTTATGATGTCGGGCTGGCAGTCCTCGATGAGCACTGTTTTGCGACCTGTGGCGGAGCGCCTTGCGGGATCGATGAATATGAGGCTTGCGCTGTCGGGTGCGAGCTGTGTGAGGTGTTGTGTGGCGTCGGCATTGACGATGTGTGCTTGTGGCAGTGCGAGCAGTGGCAGGTTGTGTGCTGCGAGCTGGCAGAGTTGTGGTTGCTGCTCTACGTAGGTGGCTTGTGCAAAGAGTGGCGCCATGAATGAGAAGTCTACGCCGAGTCCGCCTGTGAGGTCGACGAGGTGTTGCCTTTGTGCGGGGTCGGGCAGGAGTTGCTCTACAAGGCTGGCTTTGTACTGTGCTGCGGGTTGTCCGGAGCATTGCTCGAGGGCGAGGCGCGGCGGGTACTCTATGCCGGGGGTTTGTGCCCAGAGTGGCACTTTGTTGGCCATGCGGCGGCGGCCTTCTTCTTGCTGGAGTATGTGTGCTGCGTTGGGCACGTGGTTGGCTGCAAGGTGAAGGGCCAGGCGGTCGAGTGGGAGGGTGGTGATGGGGTTGTTGGGCATGGGGATGGGCTTAATGGGGGATATTGGGCTTAATGGGCATAATAGGCGATGGGCATAATAGGCATATTAGGCATAATAGGCGATAGGCATAATAGGCATATTAGGCATAATATTAGGCGATAGGCATATTAGGCTTAATAGGCATATTAGGCATAATATTAGGCGGTGGCATAATAGGCATAATAGGCATATTAGGCATAATATTGTAGGCTTGATGGGCGCTTGCCTAATGACAATAGGCATAACAGGCTTGCTTGGTGGCTTGCTTATTATGCCTATTGGGTTAAGTTTGGTGGGGTGTTATTTGGCAGGCTCGTTGAGCAGGGCGGCTATGGCTGCGTCGACCTTGGCAAAGTCGATGCGGGCGAGCGTGTTGTTCATGAGCTGGGCTATGCGGTCGTTGCACAGGTTGCCAATGCTGCCGGCGTGGGTGTGGTGAATGTTTTTGTCGGGGTGGAACTGGCCAGCTTCGATTTCGAGGCCCACCTTTTTGTAGGCGTCGCGGAAGGGCGTGCCGGAGGCTGCCAGGCGGTTGACCTCCTCGACAGAGAACATGGGGTCGTAGCGCGGGTCGTCGGTGATGTGCTCGTTGACCTTGATGCGCTCGATGATGTAGGTGGTCATGTGCAGACAGTCGATGAGGCGGTCGAAGGCGGGGAGGAAGGCCTCCTTGAGCTCTTGCAGGTCGCGGAAGTAGCCCGAGGGCAGATTGTTCATGATGAGTGTCATCTCCTGTGGCAGGGCTTGCAGGCGGTTCATGCGTGCACGTATGAGTTCGAACACGTCGGGGTTCTTTTTGTGTGGCATGATGCTTGAGCCGGTGGTGCACTCGTCGGGCAGCTTGATAAAGCCAAAGTTTTGTGAGTTGAACATGCAGGCGTCGAAGGCGAGTTTTGCCACTGTGCCTGCTACTGAGGCGAGGGCGTAGGCCACGTTGCGCTCCATTTTGCCGCGTCCCATTTGTGCGTACACCACGTTATAGTCCATGGAGTCGAAGCCGAGCAGAGTGGTGGTCATTTGTCTGTCGAGGGGGAATGACGAGCCGTATCCGGCTGCTGAGCCGAGCGGGTTGCGGTTGGTGAGCCGCCATGCGGCTTCGAGGTAGAGCATGTCGTCGGCCAGGCTTTCGGCGTAGGCTCCGAGCCATAGTCCGAAACTTGAGGGCATGGCCACTTGCAGGTGGGTGTAGCCCGGCATGATGATGTGTTTGTAGCGTTCGCTCTGCTTTTGCAGTTCGTCGAAGAGTTGCTTTACGGCCTCGATGACTTGTTGCAGTTTGTGGCGTGTGTAGAGTTTGAGGTCGACGAGCACTTGGTCGTTGCGTGAGCGTCCGGAGTGTATTTTTTTGCCCATGTCGCCGAGTTTGCGTGTGAGCATGAGTTCTACTTGTGAGTGCACGTCTTCAATGCCGTCTTCGATGACGAACTGGCCGTTTTGTGTGGTATGGTAGATGTGGCGTAGTTCGTTGAGCAGTGGCTGGAGCTCGTTGTCGGCAATGAGGTTGATGCTGTGGAGCATGGTGACGTGTGCCATGGAGCCGAGCACGTCGTAGGGGGCGAGGTAGAGGTCGAGCTCGCGGTCGTGGCCTACGGTGAAGCGGTCGATTTCTTCGAGTGGTTGTGTTGATTTTTCCCAGAGTTTCATAGTTGGATGTTGATTGGGTTATTGGGGGGGGATGGGCATAATAGGCTTGATGGGCATATTAGGCTCAATAGGCATATTAGGCTCGATGGGCATAATAGGCTCAATAGGCATAATAGGCTTGATAGGCTCAATAGGCTTAATAGGCATATTAGGCTTGATGGGGCATATTAGGCTTAATAGGCATAATAGGCTCAATAGGCATATTAGGCTTGATAGGCATAATAGGCTCAATAGGCATAATAGGCTTGATGGGCATATTAGGCTCAATGGGCATAATAGGCTTGTTGGGCTTAATAGGCTTGTTGGGCTGCTTACTGGGCTTGATTAGAGCTCTATTTGTTCGGCGCTGACATTTTCGTGCATGAACATGGTGGCGCTTTGGTTGAATTTGTCGGGGCTCTCGGTGCTGAGGTAGTGGCATGTGCCGCGCTGTGAGAGCATGGTGTTGAGTTCGGGGTGGCGCAGCAGGTACTGGCGCAGCGATGCTGCCACGTACTCGCCCTGCGGCACGATGCGCACGCCGGGGGGTGTGTACTTGACAATTTTGTTCATGAGCAGCGGGTAGTGCGTGCAGCCGAGAATGAGTGTGTCGATGTCGGGGTCGAGGCGCATGATGCCTTCGATGCGCTTTTTGACAAAGTAGTCGGCGCCTGGCGAGTCGTACTCAAAGTTTTCGACGAGTGGCACCCACATGGGGCATGCGAGCGAGGTGACGGTGATGTCGGGGCATAGTTTGTGCAGCTCGAGTGTGTAGGAGCCGGAGTTGACGGTGCCTTGTGTGGCGAGCAGTCCGATGTGGTGTGTGTGTGTGAGTGGGCCTACGGCCTCGACGGTGGGGCGTATGACTCCGAGCACGCGGCGTGTGGGGTCGAGTGTGGGGAGGTCGCGCTGCTGTATGGTGCGCAGTGCTTTGGCCGATGCGGTGTTGCAGGCGAGTATGACGAGCTGGCAGCCTTGCTGGAAGAGTGCTTGTACGGCTTGCAGTGTGTATCGGTAGATGATGTCGAAGGAGTGTGAGCCGTAGGGTGCGCGTGCGTTGTCGCCGAGGTATATGTAGTCGTACTGTGGCAGCAGTTGCCGTATTTGTCGCAGTATGGTGAGTCCGCCGTAGCCGCTGTCGAAGATGCCTATGCGTGCCTGTCCTGGTGTGATGGGCGGCAGTGGTGTGTGGGGGTTAGTGTTGGGTGTGTTGTTCATCGTGTATGGGTTGTAGTTTTTCGATGACGTAGGGTGTGGCGTCTTGTCCGGCTTGTGGGTGTATGAAGGGGTAGGCGCCTGTTGAGGTGTCGATGATGTATTCGTAGCCGTGCTCGAGTCCGGTGTCTTTGATGGCTTGGTTGAGTCGTTGGCGCACGGGTGCGAGCAGTTGTTGCCAGGTGGCGGCTATGAGTGAGTCGGCTTGTTGCCGGAACTTGATGTTTCGGTCGAGTGCGGCTTGCAGGTCGGCTTGGCGCTTGGCGAGTATGTTGGGTGTGAACTGGCTTTGGCCTTGTAGGAGTTCGGTGTACTGGCGCTGGAATGTTTGCTCGTTGTATTGTGTTTCGGCCTTGTAGCGTTGTGTGAGTTGCTGGAGGTCGGCTTGTGCCTGGTGGTAGTCGGGCATGGTGTGTAGTATGGAGTCGGCGTTGATGTAGCCGAACTTGATGGTGCTTTGTGCCATGGCTGCTGCGCTGATGAGTGTGGCGCAGATGAGTGTGATGGTGCGGTGTGTGCTCATGTTGTGTTGGAGGAATTGGTTTGTGCTGCGAAGATACGAATTTTAGGAGGAATAGGCGTAATGGGGGTGGGCATATTAGGCATAATGGGTGATAGGCATATTAGGCATATTAGGCTCATTAGGCATGATAGGGGGTGGGCATAATAGGCATATTAGGCTCATTAGGCATGGTAGGGGGTGGGCATAATAGGCTTAATAGGCATATTAGGCGGTGGGCATGATGTGGCATAATAAACAAAGGCTGGCGCCTGGCGTTGCTGCTTGCAACGCTGAGGCACCAGCCTTGTGTGGGGGTGTATGTAGTTATTACTCGCGGTTGGCACGTTTGCGTGCGAGGTGGTCGAGTATGACTTTGCGCATACGCATGGACTTTGGTGTGACTTCGACGTACTCGTCCTCCTTGATGTATTCGAGGGCCTCTTCGAGGCTGAATACGACGGGGGGGATGATGCGGGCCTTGTCGTCGGCACCAGATGCACGCATGTTGGTGAGCTGCTTGGCTTTGGTGACGTTGACCACGAGGTCGTTTTCGTGGACGTGCTCGCCTACTACTTGTCCGGCATATACTTCGTCCTGCGGGTTGATGAAGAAGCGGCCGCGGTCTTGCAGCTTGTCGATGGCGTAGGCAAATGCGGTGCCTGTTTCGAGTGAGATCATTGAGCCGTTGGAACGACGCTGTATCTCGCCTTTGTAGGGTTGGTACTCTTTGAAACGGTGGGCCATGATGGCTTCGCCTTGTGAGGCTGTGAGCACGTTGGTGCGGAGGCCGATGATGCCGCGTGAGGGTATGTTGAACTCGATGTCGACGCGCTCGCCCATGTTTTGCATGGAGGTCATTTCGCCCTTGCGGCGTGTGACCATGTCGATCATTTTTGATGCGAACTCTTCGGGCACGTTGATAGTGAGCTCTTCGATTGGCTCGCACTTTTGTCCGTCAATTTCCTTGTAGATAACCTGTGGCTGGCCTACTTGCAGCTCGTAGCCCTCGCGTCGCATGGTTTCGATGAGGATTGAGAGGTGGAGCACGCCACGTCCGCTGACGATCCATGAGCCTTCGGTTTCGGAGGGGCGTACGCGGAGTGCGAGGTCCTTTTCGAGTTCTTTGTTGAGTCGGTCGGCAATGTGTCGTGATGTGCAGAATTTGCCTTCTTTGCCAAAGAATGGTGAGTCGTTGATGGTGAAGAGCATTGACATGGTGGGCTCGTCGATGGCGATGGTGGGGAGCGGTTCGGGGTTTTCGAAGTCGCAGATGGTGTCGCCGATTTCGAAGTTTTCGAGTCCGACTACTGCGCAGATGTCGCCTGAGCTTACGGCGTCGGTTTTTTGTCGTCCCATGCCTTCGAAGGTGTGCACTTCTTTGATTTGTGTTTTTTCGAGTGTGCCGTCGCGGTGTGCGATGGTGCATTTCATGCCTTCGCTGATGGTGCCACGGTGTACGCGTCCTACGGCTATTCGGCCGGTGTAGTTGGAGTAGTCGAGTGATGTGATGAGCATCTGTGGCGTGCCTTCAAGCTGCTGCGGCGCGGGTATGACTTCGATGATTTTGTCGAGGAGGTAGTTGATGTTGTCGGTGGGGTGGTTGTAGTCGGGGCCCATCCAGCCGTTTTTGGCTGATCCGTATACGACTTGGAAGTCGAGCTGGTCTTCGGTGGCTCCGAGGTCGCACATGAGGTCGAAAACCATTTCGTAGACTTCTTCGGGGCGGCAGTTGGGTTTGTCGACTTTGTTGACTACGACGATGGGTTTGAGGCCGATTTGCAGTGCTTTTTGCAAGACGAATCGTGTTTGTGGCATGGGGCCTTCGAAGGCGTCGACGAGCAGTATGCAGCCGTCGGCCATGTTGAGCACGCGCTCGACTTCGCCACCGAAGTCGGAGTGTCCCGGTGTGTCGATGATGTTGATTTTGACGTCTTTGTATCTGATTGATACGTTCTTTGAGAGGATTGTTATGCCGCGCTCGCGCTCGAGGTCGTTGTTGTCGAGAATGAGTTCACCTGCGTTTTGGTTTTTGCGGAAGAGGTGTCCGGCGAGTAGCATCTTGTCTACGAGTGTGGTTTTACCGTGGTCTACGTGGGCAATGATGGCAATGTTACGAATGTCTTGCATTTTACTAATACCTTTTATCTATGTGGGTGCAAAGTTACGTATTAGTTTTTTTTTGTGGTGTGTGTCGGAGGGAAAATGTGTGGCGGGGGGGTGTGGTGGTGGGGTTTGGTGGCCGCTAACGCGGGAAACAGAAGAACATAAGGACATAAGGACATAAGGCCGCTGCGCGGCTGTTGAAGCGCTTACCGCGGGAACATAAGAACATAAGCTACATAAGAAACATATAAGGCCGCTGCGCGGCTGACGGCCACGGACTGCGTCCGGGTGGCCTCAAGAGACATAAGGGCTGACGCCGTAGCGGTTACTATATGTAATACTACGGCGTCAGCCCTTATGTTCTTATGTTCTTATGTTTGCCGCGTTAGCGGTTGCCAAGTCATGCTATGGTGTCAGCCCTTATATATTATAATGTGTGGTGTTATCTTTGTCCGAAACCTCGTCCGCTACGGGTGCTGGTGGGGCGACCTGTGCCTCGCTGAGGGGTGTCGTGGCCTGTCTGACGGTAGTTGATGTAGGTGTCGCGGAAGGTTGGACGGGCTCCTGAATTGTTGTTATTGTTGTTGGGACGGCCTGGTCGGCCGTAGTTGCCGTTGTTGTTATTGTTGGGGCGGTCGGGGTGGTTGTAGTTGCCGTTGTTGTTATTGTAGGGACGGCCGGGGTGGTTGTAGTTGCCGTTGTTGTTATTGTAGGGACGGTCGGGGTGGTTGTTGTAGGGCCAGTTGTAGTTGTTGTCGGGGCGGTTGTGATGGCCGTGGTGGTTGTGTGGGGGTGGCGGTGGTGTGGCGGGGCCGTATCCGCGCATGCCGGCACCGCGTCTGGGACGCCATGAGGCGTAGGGGCTTGGACGGTCGGGACGGCGGCGGTGCCATGTGCAGCCGTGGTAGCTGATGTAGATGTTGGGGCGGGTGTAGTAGTAATAGCCTATGCGGTAGTGGTCGTAGACGGGGTAGTACCAGCGTGTGGCGTACCAGCGCACGGGACGGTAGAAGTAGTCGAGTGTGCTGAGTAGGTTGTACTGCCAGTCGAAGAGTATGCAGCGGAGGTCGATGTCGCGGTATTGCCAGTAGGCGCCTGTGATGTCGGTGGGGCCGTTGAGGCTCATGAGGTAGTCGAGGTTGATTTGGTAGGCGCGGTCGTACTGCTCGGGGGTGAGGTTGAGCTCGTAGGCCATTTTGTCGGTGATGAACCATGCTTGCTGGCGCGCGTCGTCGTAGCTGATGGCGCGTGCTGTGAGTGCCATGATGGCTATGATGAGGGTGAGTAGTGTGCGTTTCATGATTGTATGTGTGTTTTAGGGGGTTGTTGTGGGCAAATATCGGTATTTTTTGGGAGGTGGGGGGCGTGGCGCGGGGTTTTTGTGGGGTTTTGGGGTTATTTAACCTGGGGGCGGGGTGGTAGTTGATGGGATGGTAAGTAAGGGGGGTATGGTGGGGGATAGGCATAATGGGCATATTAGGCTCAATAGGCATGATGGGGGTGGGCATAATAGGCATAATAGGCTCATTAGGCGTGGTGGGAGGTGGGCATAATAGGCATATTAGGCTCATTAGGCATGGTGGAGGGTGGGCATAATAGGCATATTAGGCTCATTAGGCATGGTAGGGGGGTGGGCATAATAGGCATAATAGGCTCATTAGGCATGATGGGGG
>OFMS01001444.1_pt1 | contig 16009 bp, 10 predicted proteins | sample 1541871 | NCBI WGS metagenome assembly OFMS01 (sample SAMN04209251, study PRJEB22552) | human gut metagenome | biome: gut; material: feces | host: Homo sapiens | place: USA: Oklahoma
CATTGACATATGGATCAAGTTCTTTTGGGATATTCATCAATGACTTGATATTTCTCTCCTTGCACCGTCATATCCAATCAGACGGAACGGCATTTTCTTTTCTACTGCCGTCCAGGGATAACCCTATATCCCGCAGAAAAACAACCGCGGTAAAAATAAAAAATCATACATCCGGAAGGACGTAAAAAACAAAATAATATATTTACCTATTTTATAACAAATTTTGATAGATATACAACAAATTTCAGAGACAACGGCTTTATCATAATATTCTAGCGCATTTTTTGCTCCATAACTATTAAATTTTATGCAAAATTATGTAAAATATATCAAAAAGTGACAGGAGATAATAGAAATTGTCCGGTTATTACTCTTTTTGCGACTTTCGTACATAATGGAATCACACCGGAATTTGCTGTCTTTACAAGCGTAAACATTACCAAAACTTCTGTCTAGTGAACTGCATCGGTAATTGAATTACCCGAGCATCAGATATATATGGCTTCGCCATACAGATTCTGGGTGCGTCCATGACACCTTTACTGCTACCTTTTTGGGGTTACACAGCTACTTTTATGATCAGGGGAGAAGATAATCCGGTAACGGATATCTTTTTCTCTTTGCCGCATCCGGCAAAATATTTTCTCATAATGTTATATGCCCCTACTGCATCCGCATTATATACTGACAACTGGTCCTTATACAATCCCCTGCTGGTTCTGTTACATTTCTTTGCATATTCTTTTGTTACTTGTGGTGCATGTGGGGAACACTGACTTGAATATTCTTCCGTCTGTTTCGTAAGTGTAATTCCATGCATTGCAAGTTTATACTCCAGCATTCCATATATTTTCGCATAAGGCAGTGCATGAAGTTTTTGATTTGTCACTTTTCCCAGATTCTTATTCCTTCGAATATTTGTGATATCACCAATAATAACCGTGTGGATATCATTTGCTTTACAATAATTCACTACTGCTCTGGTCACTTTATGAAGATAGTCGTGAATACAGTTTCGCTTTTTCTTATATATCTTAAGCATATGTTTGGATGGCTTCGGATACTTAATCCCTCCTGCTGACTGACAGCTGTTCCATTGATGCCCAAGTCTTGCGATTTCTTTATCATATTTCTGGGAGATTTCCAGATATTTTCTTCCAAGGATAAAACTTGTGCCCGCAGAATCATAACAGGTCATCAGATTGTGGAGACCCAGATCAATTGATAAATAGTGTCCGTTATCCTGCATTTTTTCCACATCTTTTACATCATAAATCACGATAACCTGACACACGTTTTTCTGATCCGGTGGATATATCTTAATCTGTTTGATGACATCCGTGTTCTGGAAAATCTTATTTTCCAGATACAGATAGTTGTCACAGATGTCATATGTATGCTTCAGATGCTCCTTTAGCTGCTTCGGAAGTGATAATCGTACCCTTTTGCTTCCAGATACATGTACAATTGCATTCTGCATATAGGTAATTGTCATACCGCTTTGTTTAAATCTTGGCGGCTTTGGATTCTGGATGCCTTTACTTTTTATCAGTGCGTAAAATGACTTCCATGATTTATCCACCAGCTTGCACACTTCCTGCGCCGTCTGCGAGGGCAGGGATTTGAACCACATATTTCCTTTTAACCGTGCTTTCTGATCATACCAGTCAGGGTAATGGACCATTCCAAGCTCCTTGAAATTGCGGCGTTCATAGTTGCACACGTTCCAGAGTTTAGATGCCGCATAGCACATATGGCCTACGATATTAGACTCTGTTGTATTCAGTTGAATATCTGTCTTATGTGACAGCAGCATGTTCTTTTCCTCCTTAATAAGATTTACTCTGATGTTCAATATAATGCCGTATGTTCTTTCAAATACTTTTCAACTTCCGCATTCAGAATCTTTCGCCTGTACTTTACCGACCAAACCACATGGTAATTAATGTTGTACACGCAAGTGCGTGAATGAATTAAATTTTCCTTCATACACATAGTATACCACATCTCCAAGAAAAGAACAAGTGTTCTGTTTAAAATTCAAAAAAGAGGAGACGTTAAAGTCTCCAATGTAACCTGTGGTTACGCGCTTTCATCTGCGGCAATTGAATTACCGAGGATTCCCGCTTTTTATCCTAAACTCGGTAAGAATATCACTTGACAGCATTTTTGAATTACTGCCAGTCACATAAACATCCAAATTGGACAGACTTCGTAAATCATTTAATGCGTCATAAAAAGTGATTTTCTTTCCACCTTCATTATATGGATTGGTCACTTCATCTGACATCTGAATCTCATCAACAAACAGATAAAATTCTTCTTTGCTTCCCTCGACCTTTTCTCTTACATAAGAGGAAAGAAGTAACGGATTACGAAACTTAATGTCTTTTGCAAGGTCAAGTTCAATCGTAATTATCTGTTCTTCTTTCACGCTTAATTTCCATATAGTCCACTCCGTTTCATTGAATATTACTGCCCATAAAGGCTTTTCTGTTCAATCATTATACACTTTGTTCTTGAGAATTCCAAGTTCTCATTGAACATTATAGCCCATAAAGGCAGAATTATTCATTTCACGTCATTTTACTCACACTTCAAATTTTCATTTGCCTGCAGCCTCCGTTATTTTACTCCATCTCACATATTATGAGGTGGACATTCTTTTTTTCTCACTCAGAATAAAAGAGAGACTGTAAAATACAGTCCCTCTCACGAATCATTAGTATCCCTTTACTTTTACTTTGGATGAAAGTCCTTTTTTCTTTAACAACTTCTTATATGCGGTAAGTTTGTTCTTTGGTACCTTTATGGTTGTTATCTTGGTCAGTCCCTTAAAGGCATTCTTTGATACCGTCTTGGAAGTCAGTTTCTTAGAACGAATCGTTATTGTCTTTAACTTCTTGCAACCATAGAATGCATTCTTACCTATGCTTACGATATTTTCGCCTATCGTAATTTTGGTAATCTTATTATTATTCTTAAAACTGTTATCTGCAATCTTTGTCACTTTATAGGTGACACCCTTCACCTTGATGGTTGCAGGAATCGTTATGGTCTTTGCATTCTTATTTGCCGGTGCCTTGTACGCAACCTCTTTCTTTTCGCTGCTGGTGATGATATAACTACCGGTCTTCTTATCATCCGTTACTATATCCCCTTTTTTCGGAGTCTTTACTGCTGGTGTTTCAGGTGCTGGTGTTGACGGTGTTTCAGGTGCTGGCGTTGACGGTGTTCCCGGTGCTGGCGTTGACGGTGTTCCAGGTGTCTGTACATCCAGTTTTGGAATGTCAGCCGTCTCCTTATACCCACATACGCAGCTTCTCTCTTTCTTCCCTGCCTCTGTCGTGGTAGCGGCAACAACCACTTTCCATTCGCCAAAGGTATGGTTGCTGCTGTCCAAATCGCCATAGGAAGCTCCACATACGGTGCAGACTGCCTGATGTGTACAGGTTGCCTTGCCACCCTGATGCTTTCCAAGAGGGATTTCCGTTCCTGATACAACCAGTTCTTCACATTTTACGCAGTAGGTATCTCCGGTATATCCGGTTTCCTTACAGGTAGCAGGTTTGGCATTTTTAAGTTCTGTCTTGGGATGGTCACATTCTGATCTTGTCAGGGTAATCTCTACCGACTCATTCTTATAATTGCCTGCATCGCTTCCTACATAATTAGCGGTTGCTGTTACAGCCTTACCATCTTCCAATGTTATTTCCTTATCAGAATCAGCCCATGCCCAGCCCTGTGGCAGTTCCACATCACCTACTTTATTCTTACTATGTGCAGGATGCATGATTGATCCCGGCATTTTCGGAGGTTTTGGAGCCTTATTTACGGTAACCGTAATCGTCTGCTCTGCCGCACCGGTATAACACTTCGTTTCCGAAAGAGATACTGTTACGGTGGCACTTCCTGCTCCCACAATCGTTACTACTCCGGTATCGGAAACTTTAATAACACTGTTGTCATCATCGGCGGCTGTACCGTCTGCTTTTTTGCTGTCGCTTACCTTATAGGAAATCGTTCCGTCTCCGGTTCTGCTACATCCAAGCTCAAATGCCTCATCCCCAAAGGTCGGGGTAAATTCAGTCTGTTTCAGTGTCAGCACTCCGTCTGCTTTTGCAACAGTATCCGAAGTACCATTGACTGTTCCTTTGTATCCTTCCGCAGATACCTTAACTGTAATCTGTTTTCCAATTGCTGCTTGTTCAATCTTATAAGTATTGCTGCTTCCCTGCTGAAGCACTGTATCGTCCGCACTGAAAGTATAGGTTAATACAGCTCCCTGCTGTGCTCCGGTTACAGTTGCAGTTAATGTTTCCCCATACTTTGCAGTTCCGGAAAGGCTTACGCTGCCTTCTAAGGTTGCGGTATAGGCAGATGTATTGGAAATAACATCACTTGCCTTATATCCATCTGTTTCCTTTGCCCGTACCTGTAAATCTCCTGTGTTGACTATCACGTTTCCAACTGTAACAGTACCAACACCGGTGCCGGAATCTACCGTAATATCCGTCCAACTTGCTCCACCATCGGTACTGTATTCGTAAGTAACTCCGCTTGTTCCGTTAAAGGTAAAGGTATTGTTTTCATCATCCACATTTCCATTCGTCGGTGGATTTGGATGTTCTGCCTTTGCTACCTCGGCGGTGGAATCCGTCAGTTCTCCGGAACAGTTTTCAGCGGTAACCTTAACTGTAATCACTTTTCCTACATCATCTGCTGTTAAAGTATATGTATCTCCGGTAGCAATCGCTGTAGTATCTTCTCCACGATACCATGAAACTGTAACTTCGCCGGCATCTGTCGCAAGTCCCTCATAGGATGCTGTCAATGTTTTTCCATATACTGCCTCTCCGGAAATGGATACAGTTCCCGTGATGGCTTCCTTTAATGTCTTAAATGTGCTATTTAAAAGATAACTTTCATTTCCTGCCTTATCCACTGCAAGAACTGCACAGTAATACTCGGTATTTGGTTTCAGGTCTGATAATGTAAAGGTTCCGGTTGCATTGTGATAATCAGATGCTTTCAAATTCTCTGTCGTAGCACTTGTTACCTCATTTATATCCGTACTATATAAGAAATAAACCTTCTCAAGACCGCTTCCATCTTCAAAAATATCAAATGTCACACTACCGGAGCGATCCTTCATGACCGGGGTTATATCAAAAATATACGGTTTCTCATCATCATGCAAAATGCCATCACTGGACAGATAGGTTACATTTCCGACATTGTCTGTGATTCTCGCATACACATAGTTGGTCCTGTTCGTCTTGATTTTAGGCTTATTGCTATTATCATAATCTTTCCAGCCACTCAGATTCTGCATATCTGAAATTTGTGTATATGCCTTGTCAGATACCAGATATTCTGTAGAGGCTATACCGGAGCCGGTATCCTCTGATGTAATCGTAATTTTTTCTTTGGTGTTGGTATAGAAGCCAAAGGAAATTTTCTCTAAAAATTTATCCCATGTACTTTCTTTTACCTGAATGGTTCCGGTTGGAGCAGCTTTATCAATCTTAATCTCTTTGTTTATGCTATCTGTAATGTATCCGTTACTGTCTTTAAAATAAAGAGTATAAGAATGTGTTCCCTCTTCGGTAACCGAAATGCTGTCATTCCAACTGCTTCCATCCGTTGATACCTGCCAGTCTGCTACGCCGATTGTGACATCTGAAGTATACCAGTCATTCGCACCTTTCGTTCCTGTTATATAATTATCCGGAGCAGTAATGTAAGCAATGGTAAAGTTCTTTGTAATTTCTCCTGTATAATTACCCTTTCCGGTAATCTTCACATAAGGAGCGTTTTCAGCATTGCTGCCTGCCACATCTGTATTGTTTCCATAAGTAATGTTATAATCTTCACCAAGAGTTAATGATGTCTCGCCTTTTTTTATGGTAATATCCGGCTTAATCTCATTACCTGTATAGTAGTAAGGGGTATCCACACCGCTAATACTGATACCAGAATAGTTGATGTTCTTTATATTACAGTACGAACAGCTTTCGCCAGTCTTGTCGTCGCCAAAGTCATGTTCCTTTAAGCCTTCCGCATTATTTGTGTATCCAACCTTACAAGGAGAACTTTCTGAAGGTTTATAGACTTTCGCATTACTAAAAACAGGAAAAGATTGTTTCTCACCATCATTATCAATGTTCTGTCCCCAGACCTGTGGTATCGTGCCATCTTCTCCCACTTTCTGTCCATCCTGCAAAAGGTATGCAACCTCGCCGGATGCAAACTGTGCAGCGGTTTTTCCTTCAGCCTGCCCTTCGACATCTGCGCCGTTAATGCCACCCAAATCCGTGCCTTCCGCTTTCAGATAATAGCAATTGTTTATCGTACAATTTTCACCATATCCGAACACGCCTCCGACATCATCATTTCCACTTACACTACCTGTGTTATAGCTGTCAGTTATCGTAACACTGCTACCAGTTCCACACACGCCTCCGACACATCCTTCTCCACTTACCACTCCTGTGTTATAGCTGCCAGTTATCGTACCATCTACACCAAATGCGCACACGCCTCCGACATAATGTTCTCCGAAAAAATAAGAATCAACGACACCGACATTCCGAATTGTTGCCATATATATATTGTCAAACAAGCCAACATGACTTTTTTGGCTATCATTGAAAAAGAGTCCGCTGATGGTCTTTCCATTTCCATCAAAAGTCCCCTGATAGCCGTTATTAGCTGCTCCAATCGGTGTCCATGAAATGAAGTTCCCGCCGTTTGCTACTTCATTGGTCAGATTGCCGTCATCATCTGTTTTATATGTAATCCTGTCAAGCAGATTATTATTTACCGTGATATCATTCATCAGCTTCGCACAGGCTGAACTATTTTTAGTAACGTCTGTAAGAGTTCCGTTTACAAGTCCGGCGAACCAGTAAAGTTCTGCCGCCGAGGTAATCTGATACGGGTTTTCTGCTGTACCATTACCATTTTCCGGTTTTGTTGGTGTGATGGTGGTTACTTCCAAAAACTGTGCTCCACCCAGTTCTACATTTACTTTCAGTGCTGCTGCGTCCTCTGCGAGTTCATAGCCCTCCGGCAGATTCGCAGTAAAAGTATAGTTACCGCTGTACGCACCTTCCTCCGGGTAGTTTTCACATACCCAGCCTTCCAGAGTCACGGTTTCTTCCGCTCCATCCGTTTCTTCCGATTCGTTTGTTGCTTCTGTATCCTCTGTTTCGGTAACGGACGCAGATGTTGTAATCGTGGCTGTGATAGAGATAGGAAGAAATGATACGATGTCATCAAAGGATACGATATAATCTTTGGATGCACCGGGAAGTGCCAGCACATTTTCCTCCAAGTCCAACATTTCCTCTTCATCATTCCATGTCCATGAGGTAATACGCTTTGCTGTCTCGGTTATTTCTTCTGATTTCTCCTCTGAGGTTTCAGTTTCTTCCGATGTAGTCTGCTCAGGGCTATCTCCTGTCACCGTTGTATCGTCCTGACTTTCATCCTCCTGCTTCTCGTCCTCAGAATCGGAAGATGTCGTGATGGTATAGCAGCTATCGTCATGGGTGTGTTCTTCCTTTTCACAGATCAGCTTATCTTCATAGCAGCTATCGTCATGCTCATGTTCCTCTGCTTCCTCAGTGCAAATCAGTACACTTTCGTAACAGCTATCGTCATGGGTATGCTCCTCTTTTTCACAGGTCAGCACTTTTTCTTCCTCTGCTGCATTCACCGTAAGAGCAGATAAGTCCACGCTGCTGCCAACAAGGGCTGCCGTAAGCAACAATACTGCGATTCGCTTTCCTCTTTCTTTCCATTTTTTCATAATGCCATTCCTCCTGTCCGAATTATGGTGCAGTGACACATCCTGTCCCCATAAATATATTCTCTTATTTTCCAGTCAATTTGTCACTTTCCTTATGCACCGTTTATATGTTTTCTGTCTGTAACTGCGTTATTTCATAGCAGATTGAGCTCCTTTCCCCGATTGGCAGCCTGCTGCCTGTTCTGCACCTGAAGCTTGCGGAAAATACTGTTGCTGTGGAACTTCACAGTTCCCATTTTTTTACCCATCCTTTCTGCAATCTCATTATTGCTCAACCCCTGTGCTATCAGACGCAGCACTACGGTTTCCGTTGCGGTCAGCGGCTCAAAATATTCTGCCGGTGACTTTAAATAATCCGGAACGTACTTTCCGACCTCAGCCGCAAGAGCAACAAGCTTAGATGTAAATTCGTCTGTACTCCGTTCCTGTTGGTAAACGCCAAGCATCTGCACCATGCAATTTCCTTCGTCTGCAAGCAGGCGGATGTATCCATATTTTCTCGCAATAGCAAGCGCTTTTTCCAGTTCTTCAAGAAGATGCTGCCTGTCATTTGCCTTAAGGCAGACCATGGCAGAAAGCATATAACACTCACAAAGATCCATATGACGGTTCCCCGGAGTAAGCAGGGTAATGAGTTGTTTTATCAGCACATGCGCGACCATGTATTTTCCCGTTTGCAGGTAGCATCGAATCTTTACCAAATATGCAAACATATCCATCATATAGATATCCTGGTTTTCGTCCGGTGCTGTATTTTTAAGCCATTCTTCCACATCATCCCGCCGCCCATCGTAGCACGCCACAAGACATTCCAAGGCATTTAAGCTGCTTGTAAGTTCCTCCCAACCAGTCTCCTGTATTCGCTCTCGGAGCTTCTCCATCAATGGTTTTGCCGTCTTTATCTGCCCATTCATGAGCAATATCCTCATCTGGAGAGCCAATGCTACAAAAAGGCATCGCATATCCTGTTCCTGTTCCATAAGTGGTATCGTGCCTGTCACTAGCACAAGCGCGTGAAAGCATTCGTTGTTCTGATAACACCATTCTGCAAGTGCAATCTCATACACACCTTTGCCGCTGCTGCCATATAGCTTTTGTATCTTCTCGGTGATCATTTCTTTATAACGCTCTAAGTATGGGCCAAACCTTGTGAAATCCCGGAAACCGTTTATGAGACTTGGTCGGCATGCTGTCAGCACAAGACTCCTAACCGGTACAGCACCTATTTTTATAAGAAAGAATGAAATCCGCAGAAACATAAAATCATCCGTATAGGGCATAACCAGCTCTTCACTGACACGGTAAAAGTCTCTGTGGTTAAAGTCCTGTGGCTGCCAATGTTTAGGCGTCTCTCCTAAAATCTGTAAGTATTCTTTTGCATCATCTAATCTCCCTGCCATGGAAGAAAGCAAAGCAAGATGGGTAATAAGCACTGGGTTGCTTACATAATCCTCTCGTTTTATGCTAAAGATGTAATCCCTGCAGTCCCATAACGCCAGCATGGTAAACGGATGCCCTGCAAATTCTTCCAGAACTGCTTCCAGCAGCTGCCCTTTTTTATCAGCCGCCTTCATGATGCGTAACATCTCTTTCCTTGATCGTGGGTATATTTGTTTTTCTTTTTTTCCCATATCATTCATTCCTATCAAAATTACAGTTACATTTATTTTAATTATACATATTTCGGTTGCATTTGTATAGCAAACTTAAGTTATGGAAAAAGTAAACTTTTACCCAAACCCTCATCCTCTATGCAGAGGTTGCCTTAAACGGCAAGCAGTCCATCATCCGTGATTACAGCCCGGAGATTAACCAGAATCTTACAATCCGCTGTTTCCAGCCTGAGAAGGGGCACTGTGCCTGTTTCTTTATAAATATAAAAAAAGGCGACAGCCTCTCGCCATCGCCTCATAATATGTTTTCTTTTAGAAATCAGTTAATGTAGCAGCTCTCTTCTCTAAGAAAGCGCCCATTCCCTCTTTCTTGTCGTGTGTATCATTGACAACGCCAAACAGGTTAGCCTCCATCTCAACAGCGTTCTTGATGTCCATGTCATAGCCATTGTTGATTGCAGCCTTTGCAACAGATACGGCATAGCTTCCCTTGGAGATGATCTTTGCAGCCATAGCTTTTGCTGTTGGCATAAGCTCTTCTTTTGCAACTACCTTATTTACAAGACCGATGCGGTATGCTTCGTTTGCATCTACGTTGTCACAGGTGAAGATCATTTCTTTTGCACGTCCCATGCCTACCAGACGGGCAAGTCTTTGTGTACCACCGAATCCAGGAATGATTCCAAGACCACACTCTGGCTGTCCGAAGATTGCATTCTCACTTGCGATACGGATATCACATGCCATAGAGATCTCACATCCTCCGCCTAATGCAAATCCGTTTACTGCAGCGATAGTAACCTGACGCATGTTCATCAGTTTGAAGAATGGCTCAGAAGCCTTGATTCCGAATGCACGTGCTTCTGGAGCTGTGAAATTTACCATCTCAGCAATGTCTGCACCAGCTACGAATGACTTGAACTCGTTGCCCTTCTTATCCGGACCGCCGGTTAAGATGACTGCTTTGATATCATCGTTTGCTTCAATCTCGCTTAAGCATACGTTTAACTCATCCAGAGTCTCACTGTTTAATGCATTTAATGCTGCTGGTCTGGAGATTGCTAATACAGCGATTCCGTCAGCTACTTCCAGAGTTAAATTCTTGAACTCACTCATTGTATAAATCCTCCTAATCCTAAATGTCTTTCGTAACGGTATATGTACCTGATTGTCACGAATCATCGACAGTTTCATATGGAATAATCGTAACACTTTGTCAAAAATTTGTCAATCCTATAAGTGTCCGTAAGCGCAGAAAAACAGCCGGATTTCCGGCTGCTTTCCCTCTATGCAACCCTGTGCTGCATATGATTCTTTAAAAACAGATAATCGATGCCATCTACCACCTGTTTATTGACCAGCACAATATTCTCAATGTCTTTTGCCGTATCAATCTTACTGCTTAAATACTTATCATGCATTTTCTGAATATAATCAAACAGTGCCTCCTGGCTGGCAAACTGCCGATGCCCGCATTCATTCAACACCTTCGGTGCCTCCGTCTTTAAAAAAGCGCGGAGTTCATGTTTGAGATGTTCTTCATAAGCACAGTGTTCTTTAAATCCTCCCGGATAAATCTTATTGTGCGGAAAGGTAAAATAATCTGCTACGTAATGCGTGATCTCCCCCAGATTCATGTAATACATCCGTTTCCGTTTGGAAAAACGGTTCTCTTTTCCATGGATCAATGCATCTATATCCTTCCTGAGTTTTGGAAATGTACCGGTAATCTCATGCCGTTTATAGATAAAAGATGGCTTACAATCCGGCAGGACGCTTCCAATATAAAACGACAGCCAGTGTTTTTTCAGCCCTTCGTCCTCTGTATTTGCTACAATATAACGTGCCAGTGAAATATGTGACTTCTTTCTCATGTTTTCCGTCCATCCTTTCTGAAATGGCTTTTGTGCTGTAACAATTTCCCTGTCATCATCATATATCCAGGGCTTCAAAAAAACAAGAGAAATTTTTGTAAATATCATTGGAAATTTTTGAAAAAACAGCCCGCTACTTCTCGTTCATCTGTTTCATATAAGTAATAAACTCCTCCAGTTCCAGTGGTTTTGCATACAGGTATCCCTGATAGCAATGACAGCCCAGCGTATCCAGTAGATCTCTCTGCTCCCTGTTTTCCACAAACTCTGCAATTACATTTACCCCAAGTTCCTGTCCCAGTTCAATAATCGAACGCACAATTTTCTGATTCGTATGGCTTTTTAAAAGTGGGCGGGTCAGTGAACCGTCCAGCTTGACTACATCAAAATACTCTGACTGCAGGTACAGCAGGGAAGTATGTCCCATGCCGAAATCATCAATCAAAAGCTTATGTCCCTGCTTTTTGAGTTCTTCAAGTTTCCGGACAACCACATCCGTCTGCAGAAGGATATCCTGTTCTGTAATTTCAATCCAGAGCATATGGGCATCTATCTCTTTTTGTTCCATTGTCTGCCGGATATATCCCTCAATGTCCCACAACAGGGAGTGCGCGGTAATGTTTACGGAAATTTTAAAATCCGAATCATATTGTGCACGCGTCTGCACAATCCCATCCGTAACCTCATCAATGATAAACTGTTCCAGTTCCGGCAATACCTTTCCCGCCTCTGCAAGATAAATAATAAGTGGTGGATATATCATACCATATACTGGATGGTTCCAGCGCAGCAGTGCCTCAGCACCAATACAGATACCATCGCTGTATACCTGTGGCTGATAAAGCATATACAGTTCTTTATTCTTGATCGCATGCTTTAAATCAAGCAGGAGCATACGGGAAATCATTCCGATATGGTCTCCGCGCGTCAAAAACACCGGCTGGTCAATCTGTTCTTCCTTTTCCTGTAATTCGTGTATCAGAACCTGAACATGACGCTTGGCTTTATATACCTCCATCCTCTGATTTATTTTCAGGAACGGAAGGTAAAACAATATCCCTGCCAGAATTCCCACTGCCTGCACGGCAATTCCCTTCCAGGAACCGCTGGCAAGATAGCCACCGATACCAACCGGTGTCGACCATACTACTTCATGGGTAAGAACCGGCAGGAAACCGCATACCGTTGCTGCATATGCCAGGCAATAGCACACCACCGGTGTCAGGACAAACGGAACCAGCAGAATCGGATTTAATATGATCGGAATACCAAATGTAAACATTTCATTTAAATTAAAGACTACCGTAAATGATGCCAGCCCTGCCAGCTTTCCGGTACGTTCTTTGCGGAAGAACAAAAGCAATGCGATCAGGACACTGACCGTTGTGCCACAGCCTCCCATTGCCACATACACATCGTAAAATGCCTTTGAAAAAACAACATTTCCTGTGACACCAAAATTATGGACTGCCACTGCCTCCAGAATATGGCTTCCATGCAAACCGAAAAACCACATCAGATTTACCGCGAACGTATAGAGCAGTCCGGAAAGGAAATTACTGTAATCTGCAATATTCTGACATGCTGCATAGAAAATATGGTTAAACCACTGATAACATCCATAGATTCCGGTAATTCTGCCAATAAGCAGATTCACCCCTCCAGAACCGGCTGCAACAATACCGAGTGGAATCAGTGTACGGATTGCCAAGACACAGCCTCCCCCCATCCCCGCGGTATACTGTTCCAGCATCAGTTTATGGCATCTGCGCAGCTTTGAAAATGCCATGCAGGACAAATAACCGATAAACATTGCCGCAAAACATCCGGTCGTTCCCAGTCCTGCCACATCAAAATCTTCTGTTCCCAGATTCAGCTGTGCGCTGAATGCGGCAAGTGCCACAACCACATACATAACGACATTTTCCAGCGATTCATTTTTCTCCATTGCATAACTGTACGCAATGGTAATCACCAATGCTACAGAAAAAATACCGTATGTTCCCTCATAAACCATTGTAAGGAAATCATAAAACCATCTCCCACCCCCCCTGCGTCAGAAACATCTGGTACGGGGCGACCGGAAAATCACGGACAGCACAGGAAATCCCCCCTGTCAAAACAAGTGGGATTATCATTCCCAATGCACATCGGACGACATGGGAAAAAAAGCTGTTCTCAAATTTCAGCATTCCTCTTTTTAATACTTCTTTCATACCCTCTCCTACCCAAATTGATTCTTCTTGTTTTTTTCTTTTATTATCGCTCTCTTTCTGACGAAAAGCAACGAAAATGTACAATTTCAACAAAAAAGCACCGTACAAAAAGACTTTTTAGGTAATTTCATACGGTGCTTTTTTTATCGTTTTCAATTATTGATTGTCTGATTCTCCCAGCGACTGTAATCCTTTCAACAGCTCCCCGGCATCAATATCACTAAGTTTATTCAGGGCTTTTTCGAATTTTCCCACACCATCACTGCCTTCTGCACAGCCATGCCCACAGGTCATGCAATTATGGGTACATTCTTCTTCCATCTTATTTATATCTCCCATAGGACTGCCTCCTATTCATGTTTTGGAACGATTTTCTCAATTCCTCCCATATATGGCTGTAATGCTTTCGGAATGTTTACGCTTCCGTCTTCGTTCAGATTATTCTCCAGAAATGCGATCAGCATACGTGGCGGAGCAACAACGGTATTGTTTAAGGTATGTGCAAAATACTTCCTGCCATCTTTTCCCTTTATGCGGATCTTCAGACGTCTTGCCTGAGCATCTCCCAGATTGGAGCAGCTTCCTACCTCAAAGTATTTCTTCTGACGCGGAGACCATGCCTCGACATCACAGGATTTCACTTTCAGATCTGCCAGATCACCGGAACAGCACTCCAGGGTACGAACCGGAATATCCAGACTGCGGAACAGATCTACCGTATTCTTCCAGAGCTTGTCATACCATGCTTTGGATTCTTCCGGCTTACATACCACAATCATCTCCTGCTTTTCGAACTGGTGGATACGGTAAACACCACGCTCCTCAATACCATGTGCTCCCTTTTCCTTACGGAAACATGGGGAATAACTGGTCAGTGTATATGGAAGCTTCTCCTCATCGTTGATGGTATCAATGAATTTACCGATCATGGAATGTTCGGATGTGCCGATCAGATAGAGATCCTCCCCCTCGATCTTGTACATCATGGCATCCATCTCGTCAAAACTCATAACACCGGTCACTACATTTGAACGGATCATAAATGGCGGAACACAGTAAGTAAATCCACGGTTGATCATGAAATCTCTTGCATAGGAGATTACTGCAGAATGAATTCTTGCGATGTCTCCCATCAGATAATAGAAACCGTTTCCTGCAACTTTTCCTGCAGCATCGAGATCAATTCCATCAAAACGTTCCATAATATCTGTATGATATGGAATCTCGAAATCCGGAACAACCGGCTCGCCAAACTTCTCGATTTCTACGTTGCAGCTATCGTCTTTTCCGATCGGTACGGATGGATCAATGATGTTTGGAATGGTCATCATGATCTTGGTGACTTTCTCGGAAAGCTCCTTCTCCTGTGCCTCAAGTTCGGTCAGACGAGCTGCATTCTTGGCTACTTCTGCCTTTACTTCCTCTGCTTCTTCCTTCTTTCCCTGTGCCATCAGTGCACCAATCTGCTTGGAAATCTTGTTTTTATTGGCACGAAGCTCATCTGCTTCTGCCTGTGCGGCACGCGCCTTTGCGTCCAGTTCAATCACTTCATCAACAAGTGGAAGCTTGTGATCCTGGAATTTCTTCTTAATGTTCTCTTTTACCACTTCAGGGTTCTCTCGTAAAAATTTTAAATCAATCATAATGTCCTCCTATTGATATTATTTTTATTTTAGTGCATTGGCTGAAGTGGGTATTTATCTGTCAATGTTTTGATGATTGCCTGTGCTTTCTCAACTGCCGGCTCGCCCTCTTTGATGAGCATGGCAATTGCCTCAGCTACCTGATCAAAATCGTCCTCTTTTAATCCTCTGGATGTAGCTGCCGGTGTTCCCAGACGGATTCCACTTGTCACGAATGGTTTCTGTGGATCGTTTGGAATCGTATTCTTATTGGCAGTGATATGCGCACTGTCAAGAAGTTTCTCCACAACTTTTCCGGTCAGCTCATATGGAGTCAGGTCAACCAGCATCAGATGATTGTCTGTTCCACCGGATACGATCTTAATATCACGCGCCTGTAATCCCTTGCAGAGTGCCTGCGCATTCTTAACGATCTGTGTCTGATATTCTTTAAACTCAGGCTTTAACGCTTCCTCGAAACATACCGCTTTGGCTGCGATCACATGCATCAGCGGACCTCCCTGTGTACCTGGGAAAATAGCCTTGTTGAAATTATATTTTTTATTTGTTTCCTCACTGCAGAGAATCATTCCTCCACGAGGTCCACGCAGTGTCTTGTGTGTTGTGGTTGTAACAACATCTGCATATGGAATCGGGCTTGGATGAAGTCCGGCAGCTACCAGTCCTGCGATATGAGCCATATCTACCATGAGTACCGCATTTACCTCGTCTGCGATTTCACGGAATTTCTTGAAATCAATCGTGCGCGCATATGCAGAGGCACCTGCAATAATCATCTTTGGCTTGCATTCCAGTGCAATCTCTCTTACTTTATCATAGTCAATAAATCCCTCATCGTTGACTCCAT
>OFMS01001450.1_pt1 | contig 15920 bp, 18 predicted proteins | sample 1541871 | NCBI WGS metagenome assembly OFMS01 (sample SAMN04209251, study PRJEB22552) | human gut metagenome | biome: gut; material: feces | host: Homo sapiens | place: USA: Oklahoma
AAATAGCGGTTGTGAGGCTGTCATAGAGCCGAACTTGTCTTTGTTCGATACAACCCCTGTTGCCTACGGATTACATCAGATATACAAGAAAAGATGGATTTCCCGCTATTGGCAAGAATGCGGTGTGAAGGTATGGGCTGATTTGAATGTAGCAAAGAAGTTTCAAAAATGGAATCGTTTAGGTATTCCTGATGGGTATAATGCTTTTGCTACCCGTGGATATTCTGACAGGCAGGAGTATTTGAAGGAAGAAATACAGATTGCTCGTGAAATATCGGGAAAGGATATTCCCAATATGATAGTTTACGGTGGTGGAGATAAAATAAAAGATATATGCGTGCAAAACAGCATTATATATGTCGAACAGTTTATGGCTAACAGAATTAAGAAAGGAGATTGAAATGGCTAAAACAAGTGGAGGGGTTAGAGGAGGATCAAGTAAAAGTTTTTCGGGAGATGCTCGTACTCTATTTAGTAATATAGAAAGAGGCTACGGACGTCAAATTGATTTCTCCGGTTATCAGACCAAAAAACTTCAAAGTTTACAGAGATTAGGAAAAAGCTACAACCCAAATGAAAGGACGGCAGCTATACAAGCATATAATTCTTATGTAAACAGGGTTACAGGTGGGGCATACCGCTCTATTGAACACAGTTCGCTTGAAGGGGCAAGGTCTGAATTAATAAAGACTGCTCAAAAAGCATCTGCATACAGAAACTTAAATGCAATAACAGAAGAGCTAAAACGAAGGAGGAAGAAATAATGGCAAAGACATCAGGAGGAATTAGGGGGGGGCAGTGTAAAATCTTCCCGTAGAACTGGGCCGGGATTTACCGAACCTATTCAGGGGCCTACAAAAGCGAGTTCCAATGCAACAGAGATTCAATATGTATTTGTTGACAAGATAACTGGGAATGAGTCTAACGGTTATATTAGTTCTGATGTTGCGAAAAAGGCGATAAAACAAGCCGAAAGAAGCGATAAGGATGCTGGTATATATGAACCCGATAATTATTATATCCAACGAATAGAAGTAATGAAAGGAACTAATCGCTCTACTAAGTACAGAGGGTGGTAATTTAGTAAGAAAATAAATAGAAAACGGCGGGAAAACGGCGGGAAAACGGCGGAAATAGAGATGGGAAAATTTGAAGAAGGAAATAAAAAAGGAAAAAAATTTTCGTCTGATAACCAACCTCCAAACAGAGGTCGGAAGCCTAAGTTATATACTATCGCCAAGAAAGCTTATAATCTATCGTATTCCGATTTTAAGGATATGCGATGTTATCTTATGCAGTTATCCCGTAAGGAATTGGAAGATATATCGAAAGCAGTTGACACTCCTATATGGATTGCTATCTTGTGCCGTTCGTATTTAAAAGGAGCTTCCAAAGGAGAAACACAGACATTGGAAGAAACGAAGATGGACTTATGGGGAAGAGAAGTTACATCAATCAAGGATAAAAACAGTCCAGTGGCTGAAGAACCTCCAAGAACGTTAACGAAAGAGGAAGCAAAAGAACTTTGGAATTCACTGAATGATGAATATTAGAAACATTGACATAGAGCGTACTTTTTGTCTATCTGGAATGCTGAATTTTACAAGATACGTATTTCGGAAAAAGACAGGGAACAAGTTTATTATAGGCGAGCATCATCGTATTATATGCGATGCGCTTGATAAAGTTGTCAAAGGTGACATAAAGCGGCTTATTATCAATATTGCTCCACGTTACGGTAAGACCGAGCTTGCTGTCAAAAACTTTATAGCATACGGCTTGGCTTTAAATCCCAAATCAAAGTTTATCCATCTCTCATACTCCGATGACCTTGTTTTGGATAGTTCCAAAGAGATAAACACTATTGTACGCTCTGATTATTTCCAAAGATTGTTTCCTGAATCGGTGACAGATAGCACTAATGCAAAAAAATGGAACACAAACGTTGGTGGGGGGCTTTATGCCGTTAGTTCGGCTGGACAGGTGACAGGATTTGGTGCAGGTCAGATAGATGACCCCGACGACAAAGAGGAAAAAGAGATAAATGACTTTATGCCTGGATGGGATACCAAGTTTGCCGGAGCTATTATAATTGATGACCCTATAAAGCCGGAGGACGCTTTGTCTGACACGATAAGGGAGAGGGTCAATAATCGTTTCGAAACCACAATAAGAAACCGTGTAAATTCAAGAAATACGCCTATTATAATTATTATGCAAAGGTTGCATGAGCATGACCTTTGTGGGTATCTTCAAGAAATAGAACCGGAAGATTGGACTGTTATTTCACTGCCTTGTATTCAACATAACGAGAATGGTCAAGAAAAAGCTCTTTGGGAGTTTAAGCATACTTTGGAAGAACTTCACAAAATTGAATCTGCGAACTCTTTTGTTTTCAATACTCAATACATGCAAAATCCGACTCCGATAGAGGGCTTGATGTATCGTAAGTTTCAAACTTATGATACAATCCCATATTATAAGGACTCTGAAAAGAAAAATTACACAGATACAGCAGATACTGGATCTGATTATCTCTGCTCGATATGTTACGTAGATACTCCAATTGGGAACTTTGTCACCGATGTTTTATACACACAAAAGCCAATGGAGTACACAGAGCCCAAAACGGCAGAGATGATAACTCGGAATGCAACAGACTGGGTTGATGTAGAAAGCAATAATGGTGGGCGTGGATTTGCTCGTAATGTAGAGAAGCAATGCCGCGAAATGGGCAATACAAAAACCTTTATTAATTGGTTTTGTCAAACAGATAATAAGCAAGTGCGCATATTTACAAAATCAGCCGATGTCAACAATATGACATTTTTCCCGGTTGGATGGGAAAGAAAATGGCCGGAGTTTCACAATGCGATAGCCAAGCACCGGAAAGAGGGAAGTAATTCTCACGATGACGCTCCGGACGCTCTTACCGGATGTTTTGAAAAGCGTAAGATTAGAGTTAAGAAACAATATTCAAAAGAGGATTTAGGAATATTTTAAATTTATGATCATATGAACTTTGTAGAAGCCATATTCAACTTATTGCGTAATAAAACGTTGAATTCACTTGGAGTGGAAAGAGATTTGATGAAACTTATTCAGGATAAGGACATCAGCCAGGTTCAAACCTTGTTGCAAAATCGTGACATGGATGTAATAGAAGCCATAGAAGAATACAATCCCGAAACTCACAAGGTAAATAAAAGGAAAGATAAACTGCGCAAGAACAAAGAACCTTATAAGGTAGAGAAGCTTCCTCGTGCAAGGCAGCGATATATTAACGAGGTTGAATTATTTTTCTTGTTGGGCAATCCTATTAAGTGGAAGAATGATGTAAATGGGACGGATGAAGCTTTCAAGGCTTACAATAAGTTCCTTCAGGGCACCCGCTTCCATACAACAATGAGACAGGCAAAGCGTTTGGCAGGTTCAGAAACAGAAAGCGCAAAAATATATCATATATACGACGACAATGGGAAGCCGGGAGTTAAAGTATTGGTTATCTCAAAATCCAAAGGATACACTCTCAGGCCTCTTTTTGACCAATATGAAAATTTGATTGCTTTCGGATATGGATATAATTTGAAAGAAGGGGGTAGAACGATTGAGCATTTTGATATTGAAACACCAGCATATATTTTTCGATGTAAAAAGGCTAATATAGGTTGGGAAGTCATTCCATTGGAAAATCCTACAGGTAAAATCAATGTAATCTACTACAAACAGGATAAAGCCTGGCATGGGACTCAGCCTAGATGTGACCGGGAAGAACATATTGACTCAAAAGCGGCCGATACAAACAATTACTTCGCAGATCCTAAATTGAAAGCTACTGCCGATGTTATTCAGTCTTTAGCAGAAGCCGATACCGCCGGTGAAGTTATTCAGATGAACTCAAAAGATAATAGTTCCGTAGAGTATTTGGTTCCGCCTGAGTATTCTTCTATGAAAGACAGCGAGAAGAAAGATCTGAATAACTCAATCTTGTTTGATTCATTTACACCCGATTTTTCGTTTGAAAACATGAAGGGCATGGGTACACTGTCGGGAGATGCTTTAAATCGTGCTATGACGCTAGGATACATCAAGAGAGATAATTTGAAAGAGATATACGATATTCTAGTTGACCGTGAGAAAAATCTTATTCTTGCTATCATGATGAATGTTACTCATATTCATTTGAGAGAACAATTGGCGAAGATGAATATAACACATGAATTTGCAGAACCATTCAACGAAGATAAGGAAAAACAATGGGCGTCTATTGGAAAGCTTTATACGGATGGTATTATTTCTTTAGACTTAGCTGTCAATATGCTTGCTCTTACCGATGCGCCACAAAAGGAAATAGAACAAATTAAGAATGAGAAACTAGATTCTATAAATAATGTTGGTTTAGTTAATGAATAAGTCAAAAAGGACAATATTTATGGTGCATGGTTAGAAAAATTACGGGGGTTATACAAAAATTACAGGAAAAGTAGAACAGAATAATTATTGGCATGATTTAAGGCTGAAAAAGTAGGTTCTCTGCAAAAATCTGACACTTGGCGAAGTGTCATTTATAAGCGCCAATAACATTTCTGTTTTTTCTTTCTCTCTCGTAATTTTATGCAAGAATTTTAAAGAACTAATCATGAAAGAAAAAATTTTCCAAGCCTTAAAACTAGCTTATGTAAATCTAGGGTTAAGTGATGAGATTTTACAGGGACAGGCGGATGCCTTGGCGGCTATCGGCTTAGTAACTGACGATAATTTGGCAACTGTTGTACAGGGGCAAAAAGCATTTCTAGCCTCTCTTCAGAGCGGTATTGACAAACGGGTAACCGATGCGGTCAATAAAGCAAAGGAGAAAGAGGCTGCTAGTGGGGGCGAGCAGAACAAACAGCAACCAAACGAGGAGCCTGAGTGGTTCAAGCAGTACAAACAACAGCAGGAAGAGCGTTTTTCTTCTCTTCAAGAGGAAAATGAGACATTCAAGGCTGAAAAGTTACGTGCTGAAAGAAACGCTCTTATTTCCTCAAAAGCAAAAGAACTGGGGATACCTGAGTGGCGAATGAAAGAGGGGTTTGCAATTACCGATGAAATGGATGAAACGGCAATTAATACCTATCTGTCAGGAGTCAAGCAGAATATTGTAACCGCAGGGCTTGAGAAAAAAGATTCGGCATTTCCCCTGTCTACTCCTGTCGAAAAAAGTAAGGAGTTGGCTAAACAGTGGGCGGAAAGTTTGCCGGATGCTAACTAAAAAAACAAAGAATTATGGCAATTGAATTTGAAAAAGGAAAGATTAAGGGGGGATTCCCTGTTTTTTGGAGAGGTGAATGCAAGGTTCTTCCGGGAGACTTCAAACTCAAGCAGACATTTCCAGAAGGTACTTTGATTAGAAAGGGTACTCCTATTGCGTTGGATTTCGCAAAGATGGAATGTACAGTGTGCAAGGCCGTGAAGATTGTCTCTGGTGGTACAACTTCGGCTCCAAGAGTGGTAAAGGGAAGCTTGGTTCAGATTGGGGACAAATTGAAAATCGGAGAAAATGAGCAGACAATCAACAACATTGACAAGACGAATGCGGATTACGATGTTATTACATTAGCTGCCGCTCTGACTGGTGCTACTGCCAATGCTTTTGCAGTTGTTGGTGCTGACGTTCCAAACGCAGTCGTTGAGACGGATAAAGAGTATAAAACTAATATGGATTTTCAAACTGTCTCAGCAGGTTATGACGTGGTTATCCTTAGAGAAGTAGCTTATCCGATGCCGGAAGAATGGCTGTTGGGCGGATGGTGCATGAAGAATAACCCTAGTATTAAATATGTAAGACAATAAGCTATGCCGGGATTATTTTATAGTTCTATTTTTGGCGAACTTACCAAACAGGTACAGATTCGCATTGATGCCGCTTCTGAACTAAGAAAGCGGTTGTTTGACCAGAATATCTACGAAAGATTTCTGACGTGGGATACTCCTACAATCGGCCTTAATTTTGAGGAATTAATCGGGCAGTACAATTTGAGCGTTGCCGCTGCCACCTTGGATTCCAAGGGCAAGGAACCTATTATGGGAACCGATGGTCTTGAGACGTTGAAGGAAAAGGTTTTGAACCATCAAATGAGTTACTCAATGCCGATTGAGGATTATCGTAAGATTCTTCAAATCCTTGATTCAAGAATGCTGACCGATGACCAGAAGACGCAGCAATTAATCAATTTGATGTGGAATAATATCACAAAAGTGGTTAACTCTGTCCAATCTAAACTGGACATCATTTTCCTTGGTGCCCTTTCCAACAAAGGTGTGTTTACTTTCGATGCGAACAACAACCCGGAAGGTGGTGTAAGAGGTGCGATTGACTACAAGATGCCATCGGAGAACATCGCTAAGGCTACGGTCGATTGGACACAAGGCAATGAAGGCGTTGTAGACTGTTTTGAAGATTTGCAAGGCATGCTTGATTCTGCTCAGGATAAGGTGACATTTGATAAGATTCTTCTTTCTCAAAACCGTTTGTCATTCATCCTCCGTAACAAGAAGATGAAACAGGTGATTTTTGGTGTGGATAAAGCTTCGACTCCTTTGTTATTGTCTAACCTGAATGAGTTTATGCGCCAAAATAACTTCCCGGAATTTGAGGTTATCAGACGTATTACGAGGGTTCAGGATAACGGTAAACTGAAAGAGTACACTCCATGGAATGATAAGAACCTTGTGTTTATTCCTGCCGGGAAACTCGGTGTTATTAAGAATGCATATGCAGACAACGAATTGCGTCAAGAGCCGGGTGTAGCCTATTCTAATTTTGGAAGAATCCGTATCTCTCAATGGGGTAAAGGAGAAACCGACAATTCAAATGGCGTTGAGTTTACCAAAGCACAATCGCTGTCATTACCGGTTATCACTGAAATTAACGGTATTTACTCATTGACTGTTGAATCGTGACAATAGGTGACTACATAAAGCAATGTTTTTCTTCATTTGGAGACATTTCAGATGCGGGAATAGAAAAGTTTGCGTTGGAACTGGGGCTTGTTCCCGGCTCCGATGCTGACTTGGAAAGCAAGAAGACTGTTTCTGATTCTGTAAACAAGTTCATGAACAAGATTCTTATGCATCCTACTTCCGTATCCGAGAACGGGCATTCCAAGTCATGGGGAGTGGACAGTTTGGAGAATTACACCAAATATATGTTCAAACTCTACGGAATAACCCCTGATGATGAGACAGCTTCCTTGGTGGGACTTAGCGTAATTAAAGACGCTTCAAATATTTGGTGATATGCTAGAATCTGCGCCACATAAATTGCAATTATTGGTTATTGTACCGGAACAGAACGATGAGTATAACCGACCAATACCGGGAACCGGTGGAGAGTCTTGGCAAGATGTAACAGATTGCTTCTGCCATGACAACTCCCAACAAAAGGAAGTCTCTGTTAATGGTGAACGCTGGGTGTATAATTACCATGTGGTTTATGAAGGTGATAAGATTGCTTTAGGCTCGCATGTTAGATGCCTGGATGCTGCCGGAAAGATTATCGGAGAAGGAGACGTGAAGAAGAATGCCGAATGCTATTTGGAGGAGTTGGAAGGTAGATGTGATATTTGGATATGATTGTAACGACTGACATAGCGAATATAATCTTTAAGGATTGCAAGGCTTTCGGAATCTCTGAAATGTATCAACGGGGAAATATCCCTGAAGGTGAAGTAAAGACCGAGAGAATTGTAATCTACCCCAAAGCTCAACAACCGGATGCTTACTGGGAAAAAGGATATGTTGAAGTAAATCTTTGCGTTCCTGTAACAAAGACAGGTAAGGCAAATTTGATTCGCTTGAATGAACTTGAAAGGAATGCAAGGGAAATGTTCAAAGATGGCATTGTCGGACAATATGATGGTTCTTGGTATCGTTACTCTTCTGAAAGTATCGGAATAGAAGAAGACAAAGAATTATGTTGTTACTATGTAAATGTGAAATTATTATTTGAAACTCTAAACGTAAATTGAAAAGATATGAAACCGTTTATTGGAATTAAAAAGATTTGGTACGGTGATGTTATAACTACCGCTGTCACTAAAAGCTCTCTTAAAACATGGTTAGGCACTGCCACGGAAGTTGAGAACTCCCATCAAGATACTTGGGCGTATACAGAGGATGATCCAACCTATACCGACTATATTAATGAGTTGAATGGTAGCATCTACTATCGCGATGTTACTCAAAAAGGAGCTAAAACAATCGCTTTCACCATGGGAGTTTTCTCCTTTGATGACAAGGTTGACTTGGAAGGTGGTGAAAAGATTGAAACTGATGCTGGATGGGCTTCTTCTGACACCCCGGGAATTGTAAATAAGGCAATCGTAGGTCAGACAAAAACAGGCAACTATATTGTATTTACCAATGCTGCTGTTATAGCAAAAGGTAATGCGGTAGAAAAGAATATCGGTCTGGGTATAACAGCGGTGGCTATGGAAAATCCGAATTCCGGTGTTAAGAGCGACTATCTGTTCGATGGCGAAAAGGTGGACGCTGCATGAACTGATGAAAAGGTAGCTATTGCTTCTTCTGAATCGCCTTCTCTAAATAGTTATTCAGCTAGATCAAGGCGGGTGAACGCTGGGAGTGCTGTAAACTATGGCTATTTAGGAGAAGATGGAACGCAACCGTCAGAGACATTATCTATATTGTAAAGTGGTGAGGGGTGAGGATTTGTGTTTCTCGCCCCTTTTTAATAAATATCATTATGAATAAAGCAGCTATACTTGTATCTGAAGCTATCACAGGAAAAGATTTCATTCCTATAATTGTAAACGGGAAAATGTACCGTGTAAATCCACCAACCATCCATAAAATAGCCGGTGCTTCGGCTTATCTCTCCGTCCTGGAAGATAACAAGGATATTGTGGGGGTTATTTCTTCATTAAAGGATATTTCCGTCGCTTCTCGTGCACTTTCTTGGTTTATTGAAGGAAATGATAGTCTGGAACAAGAATTATCAAATGGGACATTAGAAGATGTGTTGTATGGGCTTACGGCAGCTTACTCTCTAATCTCTGTAGAAAATTTTACAATGCTGTTGGATTTAGCAAAGAACGTAGCAAATCTGACAGCAAGACAGAAGTTATAGGGAATGATTGTATGTTAGGACAAATTGCGTCGTTCATGGAAAATCTTCATCTCTCTTACGATGAAGTAGTTTATAAAATACCATATCGCAATTTGGTTATTATGCAAAAAGATAAGTTACATACCGTATATGATGGGGAGGTACTAACAGAAGTATCGGATGAGGATTTCTTTAAAGGAAAAGTTAAGTTTGATGAGTAATGAAAGTAACAGTGGATTTGTCCGGTCTTGATGAATTCGTCGAAGAAGTAGATGAGAATGCTACCGAATTGATGAAAGAAGCAGCTCATAATGCCGTTAATACTCAGAAAGAGCGTAATGTGAGCAATAAGAAAACCTATCAGAATCACACATGGAACTTGCGTAACGCTCCCGGAGCAGCCGTTGTTCGTAATGGAAAGATTGTCGATTTGTATGTTCCGGCAGATGGGGGACATTCAGAAGCGAAAGGAAAGACGGAAAATCTTTTAATCTACGGGAAACATCCTAAAGATGGTGTTGTTGCAGCGGACGGTATGGAATATGCAAGTTTTGTATCTAGTAAGGGGTTTGATGTTATGGATTCGACAAGATTAACCCTAGAGAAAGAATTAAAGCAGTCATTTGGTAACGATAATGTAAAAGTCACATGGCAGGAATGAAATTTAATGCAGATATTGACCTTGAAAAGATTGTCAAACTGCGTCAGGAAATAAATAAATTAAAAAAATCTCTTATCGAGATTGCAAGTGTACCCAATAGCGATGCGGCTGTAAAACAGTTAGAAAGTGAAATAGATAGAGTAACAAAGAAACTATCTGAATATAAAGACAGCTATGCAAAATTACAGAAGATAAAATACGATATTGATTCTTCTAATAGTACGGTTAAAAGAGTAAAAGAAGAGACTTTTGCTTTGCGGTCTACTAATAAATGGATTATCGCCAATACAGAATCAGTTAAGGAGGCAGATAGGCAGATAAAGCAATTAAAGAAAGATTTTAGTGCGCTTTCTGATGAAGAGAAAGTAGGAGATATTGGTACAGCAAAAATTCGCCAGATTCAACAGTTAGCTGCTCAAAGACTAGTAGAGGAAGAAGCTGTCAGAAAAACGATTAAAGCACAAAAAGATCAGATAATTCAAAGTAATGCAGAAGAAGGTAGTATTACGGCATTAAGAAAGCAATTAATTCTTTTGATAAAGGATTATGATGATCTTGGACGGATAAGAAGGGGAGGAGATGCCGGAAAAGCATTGCTAACCCAAATATCGAACGTTCAAAAGGAATTAAATGCAGCAGAGCAGGCTTCAGGAAGATTTCAGAGAAATGTGGGTAATTACGCAAGTGCGTTTAATGGATTAGGTTTTTCTGTTCAACAGGTAGCACGTGAATTACCCTCACTTGCAATTAGCGCAAATACATTCTTTCTAGCAATATCTAATAACATTCCAATATTAGTTGATGAGATTGCGAAAGCTAAAAAGGAATATGCTGCTTTTAAGGCTGAATTGGCGGCTGGGAATAAAGATGTTAAGGCTGTCGCTCCCGTATGGCAGCAGCTAACCAAATCTCTTATTAGTTGGCAAACTGCTCTTGTTGTTGGGCTGACTTTGTTTTCTGTATATGGGAAAGATGTAATTAAATGGATTAATACACTATTTCGTTCTTCTGATGCTGTTGATGGTATGATTGTCCGAATGCAAAATCTTAGCAAAGTTATGAAAGATGGAGCAAAACAATCAGCTGCTGAACGTGTGGAACTTGATATATTGTATAAAGCTACCCAAGACCATACTCGATCGTTAAAGGAACGGAATGATGCAGCGGACGAGTTGCAAAGAAAGTATCCCCAATATTTTGGAAATTTATCAAATGAGGCTATTCTTGCGGGGAATGCTGCTACAGCTTATCAGTCTTTGACTGATAATATATTAAAAGCGGCACAGGCGAGATCAGCGATGAAGATTATTGAAGATAATTACAATAAGATTTATCAATTACAAAAAGCAATAAATGCAGATACTAACTGGACTAACCGCAACAGGGAAAAGACTAAAGAGGGGACGGCTAGTGTTACCGCAGTTATTGGTAGTTCCATAACTGGATATACACAAACAGGAGAAGTGCTAACAGAAGAAGCTATGGAATACAACAGGAGGAAGAAGGCTTTGAAAGAAAACACAGAAGCTGTCAATGCTTTAAAAGCCGCTAATGATGCTCTTGTAAAATCTATAGATGTAAGTGCCCTTGTAGCTAATAATGGTACTCCTTTAGGAACTGAAGATATTGATTCTCTCACCGATCAGCAAAATAAAATAGCCGATCTTTTGGATAAGCAATCCATCGAAAGAAAGCGACGGGAAGAAGATTTGGAAAATCAGGTTGTACAGTCCCGTATTGATGCTATGGCAGACGGAGAAGCCAAGATTCGTGCTCAACGTGAGTTGGGCAATAAGAAGGAAATACAGGATTTAAAACGTCAGAGAGAAGATTATATCCGGACAGAAATTGAGTACCAGAAGAGGTTGTTCGATGCCCAGGAAGATTTGAATGCCAAGAAGAGTAAAGACTATAAGAAAAAGACATTCGATCCATCTTCTGTTAAAGTTGATACGTCTAATTGGGATTCTATAATAGAAAACCGAGAGAAAAAACAAATAAAAGATTTATATACAGCAGAAGCTAATGCAATGCGAGAATATTTGAAGGAATATGGTACATTCCAACAGAAAAAGGAAGCCATAACGAAAGAATATAACGACAAGATAGCCAATGCTACTACTGAGGGTGATAAGAAGATTCTTCAAAAGCAGATGGAAGAAGCATTGTCTTCTGTGGATATGGATAAGCTCAAACAAGAAATCAATTGGGAACTTATCTTCAGTGATTTGAACAAGGTTTCCAAAAAATCACTTGAACAGGTAAAACAACAGCTAAAGACTTTCAAAAACTCTGATGAATATAAGAATATGGCTGTCGACCAGAAAAAGGTGATTGACGAAGCATTGAATAATATTCAGAGCACCATCATCGACAAAGGCGGTTTACTTGGCGATTTGCCGGAGCAACTGGATGCTTTACGCATTGCTCAAGACGAACTTAAGCAAGCGCAGGATGAGTATAACAAATCTCTCAAAAGTGGTACAGATGCCGAGAAAGAAGCTGCTCTCAAAAAGAAAAACAAAGCCGAGAAGAATGTTCAGAATGCGGAAACGAATGTAACCAGAAGTGCAGACAAGACTTACCAAAACCTGATAACATTGGCTGATACCATTACGCAGCTTGGAAGCTCATCCGAAATGTCGTTGTCACAAATAGGAAGTCTTGCGTCCGGTCTTATTGATACGTTTACTGAAGCAGGCAGTAAGATTGGTGGTATAGTCGGTGCGGTGTTCTCTCTGCTTGACGGAATAGAAAAACAAGGTTTCGATGGATTTGTCAAGAATGTTTTTTCAAGCGTTTTTGGGGTCGGTGCGAGTATGTGGAACACAATTACCTTCGGTGGTTTCAATAAACTGTTTGGCATAGGAGGTAATGCAAAGGAGGTGCAAGATACTATTGATCGATTAACCGATCGCAACGAAACGCTACAAACAGCTATTGAGGACTTGACAGATGTAATGGAAGCCAGTAAGGGGACAAAATCTGTTGCTGCATATACCGATGCTAAGAAATTACAAGAGGAGACAGAAGAAAATTATAAGAAGATTGCGCAAGAACAGGCAAGATATTCCAACTCCCATCATAGCTGGAACTATTATTGGGGTGGATTTAATCAAGATGAAATAGCTCGTTTAAGCAGTCAGATTGGTCGGAATTGGAACGGTGATATATGGTCACTTTCTCCCGAAGAAATGAAAATGCTACGCAGTAATGTTGATATGTGGGAGAAAATTCAGAATACAGGGAAAGGTAATTATGGGGGTCGCCTGACAGAAAAGTTAAATGACTATATCGACCAAGCCGGAAAGATGGAAGAACTTACTAATAAGCTGTATGAAGGTCTTACCGGAATATCATTCGAGTCTATGTATGACAGTTTCATTGACACTCTAATGGATATGGATGCAAGTGCAGAGGATGCAGCCGACAATATTGCTGACTATTTTATGCGTGCAATGCTTTCCAATAAGATTGGTGAATTGTATAGCGAGAAATTGAAAGCATGGTGGGAAAAGTTTGGCAAGTCTATGGAAGATAATGAATTGACTGAATCGGAAAGGGAAGCTTTGCAGAATGAGTATATGCAATATGTTGAAGAAGCCATGAAGATCCGTGATGAAATCGCTGCGGCAACCGGATACACAGGAAGTTCTTCTTCCTCTTCCCAAGAAACTTCAAAGAAAGGTTTTGCCACCGCTTCGCAAGATTCAATAGACGAACTTAATGGACGTTTCACTGCCTTACAAATTGCCGGAGAAGAAATAAAGAATCAGAACCAACAGCAAACGATGTCTATTCTTGAACTGAAGGCGGAAATGCTACCCATCATAGCCAATACTTCCGGGATAAAGGATATTGCCAGTGAGACACGGGATTTGTTACGGCTTTCTTATGAAGCTATAGTAGACATTAGAGATAACACCAATGTGATAGTGAAGCCTATTCAGCAAATGGCTTCGGATATTGCAGAGGTTAAACGAAATACTAATGGATTATCAAAGAGATAAAGCAGCAATAGGCGGAGCATTATCCGCCTATTACAACTATTATATAATTGACAGTGAAGCCTTTTTCATGACATCTCCAAGTTCAGATAAAGCCAATGATAATGTTTTAAGTTCTTCTTGGGTGAAATCGGCAGGCCTACCATTTATCAGATTCCCGTTTATCCGCTGATATAACCATTGGCGAGACTTGCCAAAATAATGTTCTGCTATATAAGACATTGAAGCAAAATCCAACACTTTATCTAGTTTTTCTTTTCTTTCTGCAATTTTAGCCAGTTTTCTTGCTTCATCTACAGCCTGCTGTGCACCCTTTTTAAACTCGTTCAAGAACTCCTTTTTATCAGAAGGTGATAAAGAGTTTACATACGCATTAAAACGCTTTTTGTGCTCTAATTTTGCTTGTTCGGTCTTTGCCTTTGCAAAATCATCTTTCCACTTTTTAAGTTCTTCTTTCGCATTCATACGGATTTACCTTTATAAGTTAAAGAGAAAATGGTAGCCCCTATGGGGGACTACCTTTTTCTTTCAGCTTGTTTTTGGCATCAATCAAATCGTCTAGCGCATCATTGATTCCTTCTTCAAGCTCCTCGTCTGAAATCCATTCGGTTTCCCGTAGTGCATCCCAGTTGAGGGAAAAGAAGCTAAGGTCTTGCTCCGCAGCTTCAATTCGAGCCTTTAGCTCTTTTTCATCAGTCATATAAAGATCGCGATTCTTATGACACCACAAAGATAATAACCATTTGGTAATTAAACAAGCTTTTAAGAAGATATTTCAATGCAATATGAGATATTTAACTTTTGGAAAATAAAAAGCCCCGAACCTTTATTGGGACGGGGCTACTGTTTTATTGTTTTATAAAATCATGAGGTTCTTTATCCCCACCAATACTATACCAATAACTTCTGAATGTGTTTTCATCAAGAAAATCACATTCATATTTATTATTACTTACGCCATCTATAATTTGAACGTTTAACTTAGGATAATCCAATGTATACGTTCCTTTTTCGACATCTCCAATAAATTTACCAGTAGGACTATTTTCCCTAGACGACTGCTCCACTTCTGTATCAGAAACAAATCTCCATACTTTATACACCGTATATGGTTCCCCAAAAATATCATGTGTAGTATAGTCTAATGTAGCATAAGTTTTCCCTGTTAAAGAGAATGATTTGTCATCATCAGATGAACAAGAAATGAAAATAAACATTGGCAATATAGCCAACAAGAATAGAATTTTCTTCATGATTGTGTGTATTTTAGTGTTTTATAATTATTTGACAAAGATACGTTTAAATATCTTTATTTATCAAATAATTTACAATATATCTTCATGTGTCACGTAAAAAAGTTGTTTTTTCTTGCATTTTTCAAAAATAGTTTGTATGTTTGCGGCGTTCAACATATATAAATCGACTGTGCGGGCGGAGCTTGCATTAATCATGCGGGCATTTTTTATGCTTGTATTTAAAATATTGAGGTATATTGTACCCCCGTGTGGAACTGTAATGGAACCACAGCATAGTCGATATGTGTTGAACAGCGGGAAAGGCAATATACCTTTTTTATTTATTGTTATGTTCAACAATATCGACAATCATCATCGAACGAATAATAGTAGTTTGATGGCGACGTTAATCCACGATACGGATAGAATGAGTTCGCTTGAAATTGCGGAACTCACAGGAAAACAGCACGCACATATTATGCGTGATATTCGTTCTCTTTTAGCGCAAGGAGTATCACAATCCAATTTTGGATTGTCATCCTACAAGCAACCACAGCCAAGAGGAGGATATAAAGAACTCCCCTGTTTCGAACTCACCAAGAAAGGCTGTCTGATCCTTGCCTCTGGTTACGACGCAGTGCTCCGTGAGAAGATTATTGATCGCTGGGAACAACTCGAACTAGAGAAGCGCAAACCTCAAACTCCCCAAACCTACCTCGAAGCCCTGAAAGCCCTCGTGTCATCGGAAGAGGAAAAGCAACGGTTAGCACTGGAGAAGCAACAACTGGAACAGCAAAACGCCAAACTCCAGCCAAAGGCAGCCTTTGCCGACGCAGCCTTCGCCACCGACGATAAGGTAGACATAGGAATGTCCGCCAAGATACTAAAACTCGGATTCGGGCGCAATA
>OFMS01001463.1_pt1 | contig 15743 bp, 10 predicted proteins | sample 1541871 | NCBI WGS metagenome assembly OFMS01 (sample SAMN04209251, study PRJEB22552) | human gut metagenome | biome: gut; material: feces | host: Homo sapiens | place: USA: Oklahoma
TTAACAACAAAAAAATGCCGTATTTATGCGGCTTTTGGCGTTTCGCAAACGCCTATCTGCCGTAAACAGAAGAAAGGAGAATCTGCCATGAGCTCACAATCATTTCGTTTCAGCCCCGAACACCCAACAGCTCAGAATATTACGCTTTTAAATACCTCTTCTTCCCGCTACGAGGGTGACTGGCCCAGTATTCCTCACTCTCATGCCTTTACAGAATTGTTCTATGTACGTGACGGTCAGGGAGATTTTCTGATCGAGGATCAGATTTTCCCAATCTCAAAGGACGATCTGGTCATCATTAATCCACATATCAATCACACTGAAATCTCCAAAGGGAGTCCTCCTCTGAGTTATTTTACTGTAGGTGTGGACGGACTATGTTTTTCCTTTAACGGTCATAAAGAGCATCGCATTTTTAACTGTCGTGAAAAGAAAACAGATTTGTTATTTTACTTTAATTCTCTGTTTCAGGAGCTGGACAGACAGTCTGAAGGATATGAAACCATCTGCAGTCATATGCTGGATATTCTGATTCTGCAGCTTCGGCGCATTACAGATTCACCATTTGAACTGATCACCGCCCAGCATCCAAGTAAAGAGTGCGCTCATATTAAGCGTTATCTTGACTCCAATTACGGGGAAAATATTACTCTGGATCACCTCTCAGAACTCAGTCATCTTAATAAGTATTATCTGAGTCATGAATTTACAAAATATTATGGAATTTCTCCTATCAATTATCTGAACCGGAAACGCATCGAAGTGTGCAAAGAGCTTCTGGAAAATACTGATTACGGGATTTCAGATATTGCGCATCTCACAGGATTCTCCTCTCAGAGTTATCTCTCCCAGAGCTTTCGCAAATCCTGTGGCATGACTGCAGGAACTTACCGTAAACTTAAGAAAAAAAGAAAGGATCCTATTTAATATCATGCAATACACATTTCCAAACTACTATAAAGAATTTTCCTGCATTGCAGGAGCCTGTCCGGATACCTGCTGCGCAGGATGGCAGATCGTGATTGACGATCAGACACTGAAGAAGTACCAGCACTTTAAAGGTCCGTTCCGCAATCGCCTGCACAATGATATTGACTGGAAAAAACATGTTTTCCGCCAGTATAACAGACGCTGTGCTTTTCTCAACGAAGAGAACCTGTGTGATATCTACACAGAAGCAGGACCGGAAATGTTCTGCAGAACCTGCAGAAATTATCCTAGACATATTGAAGAATTTGAAGGTCTGCGTGAGATTTCCCTGTCGCTCTCCTGTCCGGAGGCAGCAAGGATTTTACTTTCCCAAAAAGAAAAGGTACACTTTATCACAAAAGAAAAAAAGACAAAAGAAGAAGTCTATGATGACTTTGATTATTTCCTGTTCACTGCACTTATGGACACCCGTGATATGCTTATAGATATCATCCAGGACAGAGCTGTACCCATGCAGAAACGTCTGTGGAAACTTCTGGCTGCTGCACATGATTTCCAGTTATGTGTAAATAAAAATGAACTCTTTAAATGGGAAGAAATACGAAAACGACATGAAGATTCCGGATACGGAGATAGATTTTGCAGCAAAATTTACTCTCGTATAAATGCAGATAACATAGAAAACAGTTCTGCTGCATCTGCCTGCGCAAATACACCAGAACAATTATTTAAAAAAATGTGGAAAACTGTTGTCCCGGAAATGGAGGTTCTGCGCCCGGGATGGCAGGAATACTTAAAGAATTGTCTGACTCCACTGTATAATGGAAATACAGATCCGCAGTCTGACTCCGGAAATCTTTATTCCTGGCAGAAAAGTGAATTTGATTTCTCCTATCCGGACTGGCAGATTCAGGAGGAACAGCTTCTTGTTTACTGGATCTACACCTATTTCTGCGGTGCAGTTTATGATGATGAGATCTTCGCCAAGGTGAAAATGGCAGTTGTGTGCACCCTGTTCATCCATGAATTAAATGTGGGAACCTATCTGAAAAACAACCGGCAGTTTAAGCTGGATGACCAGATCCGTATCTGTTATCAGTTTTCAAGAGAACTGGAACACTCAGATCTTAACCTGAACAGATTTGAAGAATTAATGTCTGAAAAAGAGATTTTCTCCTTTGAAAATCTGCTGAAAATCTGCTGATGCAAATAAAAAATCCAGTTATTATGAGCACTAAATCAATATTGTCCTCTCATTACTGTATTTTCAGCATATGCCAGAATTCTATCTGTTTTCATTTAGAGCGTGTTTGAAAAATCATTTCAACAATCTGTACGCTCTAGAGCGTGTCTGAAAAATCATTCCCGCAATCTGCACGCCCCACTTTGCGGTATATTTTGTCCGAATTCGGTTGTCGTAGCCCACTACGACGCCCTCATCCGAACAAAATCTCCCACAAATTGTGACGCACATCTTGCGTAAAGCATTTTTCAGACACGCTCTAATCTACGGATCATAGATACCAGATGTCCGGCACAATTTCGGATTTCTTCTTCTGTAAGTTTACCTTCTTTATATGCCTGGCGAATATTCTTATCATCATCCGGATTTCCAGGCATGATAATGTCATTGCCTGCTGCCACACATTTCCATGGAACGCTTCCATCTTGCGGAACTGTTGTGTTCCAGTCTGACATAATTGCTCCGTCAAATCCCCATTCTTTTCTGGCAACTGTCATGCACAGATCTTTGCTGTTCGCCGCATGAATACCGTTGATAAGATTATAGGAAGTCATAATAGAAACAGGATTTCCTTCTTTTACTGCAATTTCAAATCCACGGAGATAGATTTCTCTGAGCGCACGTTCGGATACACAGGAGTCAACACCCATGCGGTTATCTTCCTGATTATTGCATGCAAAATGCTTAATTGTTACGCCACATCCTGACTTGCTCTGAACACCCCGGATCACTGCTGCTGCCAGCATCCCTGACAGATATGGATCTTCTGAATAATATTCATAATTTCTTCCACATAATGGATTTCTGTGGATATTCATGCCTGGTGCAAGCCACAGATTCACATGAAATTCTTCCATTTCTTCTGCGATTGCTTTTCCAAACTCTGTCATGAGATCTGTATCCCAGGTCTGTGCCAGTGCTGTTCCTACCGGAAAAGCAGTACAGTACTGATAATAAGTGTCTGCATTCTCATGATGCACACCAGGTTCCAGAATTCCATTTTCCAGTGAACCAAGAACTCCCATTTCATAGATGCTTTCTGTCTCTTTATCTACCTCATACCACTGTCTGAGGCGGATACCTGCCGGACCGTCCGCCATAACAAGAGAGGGGATTCCATACTCTTCCAAAGTACCGCAGGTTTCACCTGCTGATCCCGGCACTCGAATTCCTGCTGCACCAAGAGTACTGATATTCTCTGAAATCTTTCCATAAAGCAGAGGAATCAGCTCTTCTGTAGTTCTGTTTTCCAGAACAGAAACAAATCTTTTTTCTTCCTCTGTCAGATTTTCCTGATTTTTTCCGACATCTTCCGATTTTGCCGGTATCATCGCAGGTTTAAAATAATATTCCGGAACCTGCGCTGTTATCAGTTTTTCCTGTCTCTGCACAGATTTTTCTTTCAATTCTTTTGTCAGATAAATCTGTTCCAGTTCTTCCTGAAGCGGACAGATTTTATCCATCTGTTCCAGTACTGTATCATCTGAAACTACCAGAACTGCTTCCAGTTTCAGTTTGTCTGAACTGTTTCCGATCAGAATGCCATATTTGCCTTTTTCCACTATCCATGTATGTGTTTCCTCATTGAAAGAAGCCAGTTGTTTCTGTGGAATCTCAACAGTAAGTGTTTGTGTTTCTCCCGGCTTCAGAAGTCTGGTTTTTGCAAAACCTGCCAGTCTCTTATACTCTTTTTCCAGTTCTGTCTGCGGAAGCGTAACATAAATCTGTACCACTTCTTTACCAGCATATTCATTTCCTGTATTTGTAACCTGAACCTCTGCTCTGATCTTACTTTCTTCCATATTTATGCTGCAACACTTCATCTCAAACGTAGTATAAGAAAGACCAAACCCAAACGGAAACATCACCTTTTTGTCAAAGCTGTCAAAATATCTGTAACCTACATAAATACCTTCTTTGTATTTTTCCTTTTCCAGATTGCCATTCAGATACCCATACTCTTCTGAAGCCGGATAATCCTCGTATCGCCTTGCCCAGGTTGTTGTCAGTTTACCGCCCGGCACGTCTTTTCCCAGAAGTACATCAGCCAGGGCATCTCCCCCTTCCTGACCAAGCTGAGAAATATTTAAGATTCCTTTTATATTGTCTGTCTGTTCCAGAATATCTGTCAGCTCCACAGGACCACCTGCATTAAGAATAAGGATCACAGGTTTGTTCATTTCTGCAAGATAACGTAAATCTTCCTCTTCTCTCTCGCTTAAATAGTAATCTCCCTTTACTTTGCGGCGGTCTTTTCCTTCTCCTGAAATACGACTGATCACATAAATCACCACATCTGCTTCACAGATATCTTCCTCTGCCACCTTACGTCCCAGCGGCATTGCAAAAGGATTCTCTGCATAGGCATCAAAAGGATTATCTACTTTCTTAGCTTCTTCCAGAACTTTTTCTTTCCACGCCTCTCTCGCCTGCTCATAGCGGTTGTGATAATCGCTGATCCAGTCTTCGCTTACAATTTTTACTCCTGCTTCTTTCAGTCCCTGATAAATAGAAATATTCTTTCTGTTGTTAACATCTCCAGAACCAATTCCACCCTTTACGGTTTTCTCTGCTCCGTACCCAAGAAGTGCAGCAACTGTATCTTTCTTTAATGGAAGGATTCCTTCATTTTTCAGCAGAACAATGCCTTCTGACGCCGCTTTTCTGGCAAGCTTTCCATGCATCAGTTCTCTCTCTGACGGCTGTTCTTCTCTAGTTCCACTGTAAATCCATTTCTTCATATAATTATACTCCTGTTTTTAATATTATAATTCTCATGAAAAGAACCTCCATAGCATTCTCTCTATGGGGGTTCTTAATTCTCATTATTCTTTTACACCACCAAGTGTTACACCTGCAATAATGTATTTGGATAAAAGCAGATATACAATAATGATTGGCACGATCGCAACAGTGATCATCATGTAAATTTTACCCATATCAAAGTTCATATAATCAGCACCACGCAGAGTTGCAATCAGGATCGGCACTGTCATTTTGCTCTTTGACTGAATGATCAGGGCAGGAACGAAGTAATTGTTCCAGGATCCTACGAAAGTAAAGATTGCCTGTACTGCTACTGCCGGTTTCATGATCGGAAGTACAATACTGTTAAAGGTTCTGAATTCTCCGGAGCCATCAATTCTTGCCGCTTCCACAAGGGATAAAGGAAGGGAAGACTGAAGGTAACTGTACATAAAGTAAAAGACTGCCGGAGATGCAATGGATGGAATGATCAGCGGAAGTAAAGAGTCATACATTCCCATCTTTGTGATCAGTCGTAAGAATCCCATTGCAGTTACCTGTGTAGGCATAACAAGTATTGCCATAATAAAGGTAAAAGCTGCTTTCTTCATTTTAAAATCATAAGCATATAGACCATAAGCTGTCAAAGAAGAAAAATATGTACAAAGTGCAGCACTGCAGGAAGATACAACAACACTGTTAAGAATACCGCGGAACATCGGGAAACTTCCGTCATTTGCCACATTCTTCAGATTCTCAAGAAAATATTTTCCGGGAAGTGCTGAAAATCCTTTCTGCAGATCCGCATGGGAACGTGTTGCATTTACAATCAGAATGTAAAAGAAAAACAGACACAGGAAGGATAAAAAGATCAGCACAAGATGAACAAAAATACTGCGCACACGACCTGATGTATTTGATTTCATAGTTTATCTCCTCCTTCTTTCTTCTTTTGCTTTTTTCTTTGCAGCTTTCTTAGATCCGTCCGGGTCTGTGTCATTTGTCATCTTATATACGATCATACATAAAATACCGCTGACAATAAACAGATATACGGACAGTGCACCTGCCATACCATAGTTCTTGCTCTTTAAGTGGCTGTTCAGGAACATGATCAGAGTCATAGATGTACGGTCCGGATTTCCCTGTCCATTTGTAAGAATCTGAGGAACATCGAACATCTGAAGACCACCGATGATAGATGTGATCAGTGTATAAGCAAGGATCGGACGGATCAGCGGCAGTGTGATATAGAAAAATCTCTTGATACTGTTACAGCCATCCAGTTCAGATGCTTCAAAAATATCCATACTGATACCCATAACAGCAGCCATCAGCATAATTGTTGTATTACCAAACCACATCAGGAAGTTCATAAATCCGACCAGAGATCTGGTTCCGATTACAGAACCCAGGAAATCTATCGGATTTTTAACCCATCCCAGAGACATCAGAATAGAGTTAATCGGTCCGTTGGTAGAGAACATGGTAAAGAACAATAATGCAAATGCAGAAGCCATGATCAGGTTAGGAAGATAAATAACAACCTTGAAAAACTGCTGTCCATGGATCTTCAGACGCGCATCTGTAAACCAGCATGCCAGAACCAGTGCGATCACAATCTGCGGTACAAATCCGATTACCCACAGAATCAGTGTATTAGCACTGTATTTGAGCATATCTGACTTCAACAGACTCAGATAGTTTGCAATTCCAATAAAATTCGGTCCGATTTCTTTAATTCCTGAACGATAATATTCATAGAAACTATAACGTACAGTATCTACCAGCGGAATCAAAGAAAAGATTAAAAAAGTTATAAAAAATGGAAGGATAAAGATGTATCCCCATTTTGCATAGCTGATGCTTTTCTTTTTTTTCATAGTTCAGCATTCCTTCCTTTACATATTAGTGCCAGACACACATCGCGTTCATGCGTGTCTGGCAAACACAAATGCATCTGTACAGGTTATTTACACCTGAAACTTTTTAACTGTCAATTCAAAAGCGTTTATTATTCAGCCCAGTTAACTTCCTGGATTTCCGGATAACGTTCTTTGATTGCTGTTTCAAAGTTTGATTTTGCTTTGTCATAGTCTACCTGACCCTGGAAGTAATCGCTGAAAGCGTTCTGGATCAGTTCTACACATCCCTGGTCATAAGCAGAAAGTGGTGCGATCTTGATGTTCTCTGCAACCGGTGAGAAATATGTAAATGGATTCTGTCCGCCAAGGAAGTCAGATGCGAAAGTATCATCTTTTGCAACTTCCTGCATACCACTCTTTGTATTTGTAAAGTCAGAATAATCTTTGGAAATCTTTAATAAATTGTCCTTATTTCCTGTCAGTGCAAGAATGATATCTTTTGCATGTTCCGGATTATCTGTTCCTGTTGCTGCATGGATGTAAGAACCGCCCCAATTGTATTCCTGTGGTGGATTTGTAACAGCCCATTCTCCGTCTTCTCCATCCCAGTTTGGTTTCAATGTAAAGTCAATTCCCCATGCCGGGAAGAGGAATGCAAATACTTTGGATTCAGATCCCATAGCTTTGTTCCAGTCATCATTCCACTGACCTTTTACAGTTTTGTTCAGGTATCCTGCATCCAGCCATTCTTTGGAATCTTTGATCCAGTTCATTACCTGCTGGTCTACATTAACAGTTGTTGCACCGTCTTCTACCCATGGCTGGGAAATGCTGTTTCCATACAGTCTGAATGTATCAGCATAAGAAGCAAATGTGTAATATCCTTTTGCTTTCAGTTCTTCAGCTGTAGCTTTTGCTGTATCCCAGTCTTTCATTTTCTTGCCTACTTCTTCAGGATCGTCGGTTCCGAACACATCTTTGGCAATATCACGACGATATACAAGAAGTCCAGGGCAGCACTGCCATGTAGATCCTCTCTGTACTCCATCTGCATCAGATGCAGTTGTTTTTGTAAAGTCATACTGATCTGCAAGATCTTTGTCAGGATCAATTCCAAGATCTTTCAGAGGCATTGCCACATCCGCTGCTGCATCTGTATATTTGTATACATAATCTGTTTCTGATAAGAAGATATCTACCTTATCATCTGCTGATGCATCAGCCTGATTCATAAGAGCTTCATCAAGTTTCTGCTGATAAACACCATCCTGATTTGGATTTATGATCCAGTGAATTTCTGTTCCATCGTTTAATGTTGTTACTGTTCCGTCTTTGGATGTTTCTTTTACTTCAGGATATACTGCTTCCAGACGCTGACGGAATTCATCATTCCAGGAATAAATATTGATTACTTTTCCTTCTTCATCTGCATGTACGATTGTAGCGGTTCCGCCCATTGTACCTGCAATTACGGATGCTGTAAGTAAAACAGCTAATGCTTTCTTTTTCATTAAAAAAGCCCTCCTTTTTCTTTTTTTCTCTTTGTGAGTTTCTTGCCTCACTTGATGTATCAGATTATAGCTTAAGCTGCTTTTCGGGTATATTATAATTTCCACCAAAATGTCAGATTCATGACCTCATTGTGTTCTTTTTATATACAGACAGATTTTGTCATTTAATAAGGAAATCTTTCCTAAAATCATAATCTTTCTGTTTTTTTATTAGTATTTTTGTATAAAAAGTGCCATTTTTCTATAAATCAGCCAGATGAATATTCGCAATCTGATTCATTACCTGCTCATATATTTTTCTGAAATTGTGTTATTTTATGTCATGATTCTGATACTTACTTCATGTTTCTTATTTCCGAAAGATCTCATTTCCGATATAATTTCCATACAATATTTATGGAAGGAGAAAAATGTTGAAACATATTAAGTTTATTGATAATCATGGAAGCTTTTGTGTGAACAGACCGGAAAATACCAGTTATCTTTATTTTCCTCTTGCATCAGAAGCAGGTCTGAAAAGTTCCGTCACACCAGTGCTTGGAGGTGACAGCAAAATTGATCAGGATACCTTCCTGCTAGAACCGGTCAGTTCCGAAAATCTTCATAACAATCGTTCTTCCAGAAATTTCTGGATCGTAAAAGAAGGACACATTCCTTATTCAGTAACAGGTTCCTCTACTCAGCAGGAAGCCGACCGTTTTACTGACAGGCAGGAAGACAGTGAACTAACCGCCGGATTCATGTGGCAGACTTTGAAAAGGACTTCCAGAGAACTTGGGCTCATCTCCACAGTTACTTCTTTTATCCCCAAAAGTGATAATGTGGAGATTATGTATGTGACGGTTGAAAACCAGACAGATACTGTACAGAAATTTACTGCATATGGTGCAATTCCTGTTTACGGAAGAAGTGCGGATAACATTCGTGATCATCGAAATGTCACTTCCATGCTCCATCGTATCGAGACAACAGAACATGGAATCAACGTCTGCCCCACCATGTCATTTGACGAGCGGGGACATCAGCCAAATCATAAAATCTATTATGTAAATGGCTGTTCCGGAAAGGGAGAAAATCCGATTTCCTATTATCCGACTGTAGAAGATTTTATCGGAGAAGGTGGTACCTATACACATCCACGCACAGTATATGAAGGATATAAAGGAGTTCCCGCACACAGTATGGCAGCAGGAAAGGAAGCAATGGGTGCTTTCTGTTTCTCATCTTTCACACTGGCTCCCGGTGAAAAAACAGACTTTATTTTATTATCAGGTATTGCCGACAGTAAAGAAGAAATTGAAAATGTTTTTGAAAAATACAATACTTCCGATAAAGTGAAAAATGCACTGGAAGAAACCAGAATTTACTGGAAAAAACAGGTAAACGTTGACTTCCACACACAGGATCCTGACTTTGACAGTTATATGAAATGGGTAAGTTTCCAGCCATTCCTGCGCCGTTTATTTGGCTGTTCTTTCCTTCCTCATCATGATTACGGACGTGGTGGACGCGGATGGCGTGATCTGTGGCAGGATTGTCTTTCTCTTCTGCTGATGAATCCTCAGAATGTAGGTGCCATGATTGAAAAGAATTATGGCGGCGTACGTATTGATGGTACAAATGCTACTATTATCGGAGACGGTGACGGCAATTTTATCGCTGACAGAAACGGAATCGCACGTGTATGGATGGATCATGCACTCTGGCCGCTAATCACGACCAGTCTTTATATTAATCAGACCGGAGATATAGAGATCCTTAAGAAACAGGTTCCTTATTTTAAAGATGCACAAACCATGCGCGGCACAGAAATTGATACTCTCTGGAATGACGCATATGGAAATAAACAGCGCACCGAAGACGGTCAGGTATATACCGGAAGTGTTCTGGAGCACATTCTGATCCAGCAGCTTTCCGCTTTTTATGATGTAGGTGTTCATAATATTTACCGTCTCCGCGGAGCTGACTGGAACGATGCCCTGGATATGGCAGCAGAAAATGGTGAAAGTGTTGCCTTTACCTGTGCTTATGCGGGCAATCTCCATACTCTTGCTTCCATATTACGCCTTATGGAATCTGCAGGCGAAACCAGTATCCCGCTGTCAGAGGAAATTGAAATCCTGCTGGACGACCAGACAGATATGTTTGACAGTGTATCTGAAAAGAAAAAGATTCTTACTGAATATGCCAAAAGCTGCAGGCATAACCTAAGCGGCAGAAAGAAAAACTTCTCTCTCTCCACACTTGCTGCCAACCTGATCCAGAAATCCAACTGGCTGACAGATCATATCCGTTCACAGGAATGGATTGATGGCAAAGACAGCGAAGAAGGATGGTATAACAGCTATTATGATAATCATGGAGAGGCAGTGGAAGGTTTCCACCATGAACAGGTGCGTATGATGCTCACGGGCCAGGTTTTCTCTATTATGGGAAATGTTGCCACTGATGCGCAGATCAGAAAAATCGTAAAAAGCGCAGATCATTATCTTTACAGAAAAGAAATTGGCGGTTACCGCCTGAACACAGATTTTCAGGAACTGAAGTTTGATATGGGACGTATGTTCGGTTTCGCTTATGGCGAAAAAGAAAACGGTGCTGTTTTCTCTCATATGGCAGTTATGTATGCAAATGCCTTATATCAGAGAGGCTTTGCAAAAGAAGGCTGGAAAGCATTGCGTTCTCTGTCTGATACAGCTCTCGACTTTGATACCAGCCATATTTACCCGGGAATTCCTGAATATTTCCGTTCAGACGGACGTGGCATGTATCATTATCTGACAGGTGCTGCAAGCTGGTATCTTTTTACCATGATCACAGAGGTCTTTGGTGTCCGTGGAGTTTTCGGAAACCTTCTGGTTCATCCAAAACTTCTGGCAGAACAGTTCGATGAAGCAGGAACTGCTTCTGTCTCTGTTACTTTTGCAGGAAAACAGTTCCATGTTACCTACCGAAACACAGACAGAAAAGATTATGGTTCTTATCATATCGCCGCTGCGGACTGCGACAAAACAGCAATAGAAATCGTAGAAGATTCCCATATTATGATCTCCAGAGAATTTATTAACAACCTCTCTTCTGATCTTCATGAAATTACAGTGACACTTGCCTGAAAACAATAGCTGCTCAGCCTCCATAAAAGCAGTCGACAGGCAGTTATAAATATTGTTCTAACAGAAAGGATTTACTATATGAAATACGGATATTTTGACAATGAAAACCGAGAATATGTGATTACTAATCCGGCAACACCTGCACCATGGGTAAACTATCTGGGTTCCCCGGAGTACGGTGCAATCATTTCCAATAATGCAGGGGGCTACAGTTTTGCAAAATCCGGTGCAAACGGACGTATCCTGCGCTATGTTTTTAATAACTTTGACCAGCCGGGACGTTACATTTACATTCGCGATGACAGATCATCAGACTTCTGGTCTGCATCCTGGCAGCCTGCAGGCAAAGATCTGGCTCAGTATAAGAGCGAATGCCGTCACGGAATCGGTTATACAAAAATTTCTGCCGACTACAGCGATATTCACTCAGAAGCCCTTTACTATGTTCCTCTTGGAAAAAGTTATGAAGTATGGGCATTATCTGTGACCAATCATTCTGATCACGAAAGGAACCTGACTCTCAGCGGATATGCAGAGTTTACCAACCACAGCAATTACGAACAGGATCAGGTTAATTTACAGTACTCTCTTTTTATTTCTCGTACACTGTTCGAAGGAAACAGAATTACTCAGCAGATTCATGGAAATCTTGATGCAATTCCTGAAAATGAGAATGTAGATGAGAAAAATGTGACAGAACGTTTCTTTGGACTTGCAGGTGCTGAGGTTTCTTCTTACTGTGGGGACAAAAATGAATTTCTCGGAAGTTACCATGGATATGGAAACCCTGAAGGTATTGTCTGTGGTGATCTTGGTAATAAGACAAGCTATAATGAAAACTCCTGTGGTGCTCTCTCCTGCAAAATAACTCTTAAAGCAGGTGAAACCAGAACAATTGCTTTTCTTCTTGGAATGAAACCGTCATCTGAAGCTGCTGAAGTAATCAGATGTTACGAAAATCCGGCTCCAACTGTAGCAGAAGAACTGGAAGCATTAAAAGCTGACTGGAACAGTAAGCTTGATAATCTTAAAGTCAGCACTCCAAGTCCGGAATTTGATACTATGATTAATACCTGGAACGCATACAACTGTTTTATGACTTTCATCTGGTCCCGTGCAGCTTCCTTCATTTACTGTGGACTCAGAAATGGATACGGATACAGAGATACTGTACAGGATATTCAGGGAATCATCCATCTGGCACCGGAAATGGCACTGGAAAAGATTCGTTTCATGCTGTCTGCGCAGGTAAATAACGGTGGCGGACTCCCTCTTGTCAAGTTTACTCACACACCAGGAAAAGAAGATACTCCGGATGATGCTTCTTATGTACAGGAAACCGGCCATCCGGCTTACCGTGCAGATGATGCATTATGGCTTTTCCCAACTGTATATAAATATATTTCAGAAACCGGAAACACTGCTTTTCTTGATGAAGTGATTCCTTTTGCCAACAAAGATGAAGCTACTGTATATGAACATCTGAAACGTGCGGTTGCTTTCTCTCTTAATCACCTTGGACCTCATGGAATGCCCGCCGGACTTTATGCAGACTGGAATGACTGTCTCCGTCTGGGTGCAAACGGAGAATCTTCTTTTGTTGCTTTACAGTTCTATTATGCAATGACAATCCTGAAAATCTTTGCCGAATATAAAAAAGATACAGAATATGTACAGTATCTTGAAGAAACTCAGAAAGCATTTGGCGAAAAAGTTCAGGAACTGTGCTGGGATAACGACCGCTTCGTACGTGGTTATACAGAATCAGGAGAAAGAATCGGTGAAGCTGCTGCTCCTGAAGCAAATATGTGGCTGAATCCTCAGAGCTGGGCAGTCATCAGTGGTCTTGCTACCCCGGAACAGGGAGACGCAGCACTAAATAATGTATATGAACGTCTGAATACGGAATATGGCGCAATCCTTATGGATCCTCCTTACCATGCACATGCTTTCGATGGTGCACTGGCAGTTATCTATAATCAGGGTACCAAAGAAAACTCCGGTATTTTCTCCCAATCCCAGGGCTGGCTGATTCTTGCTGAAGCACTCCGCGGTCATGGAGAACGTGCTTTTACCTATTTTATGGAAAATTCTCCTGCTGCGCAGAATGACTGTGCCGAAATCCGTCGTCTTGAGCCATACTGCTATGGTCAGTTCACAGAGGGAAAAGCAAGCAAACACTTTGGACGCTCTCATGTTCACTGGCTGACAGGAACTGCTTCTACTGTAATGGTAGGATGTGTGGAAGGTATCCTCGGGCTTCGCCCTGATCTTGAAGGACTTCGACTGTCTCCTTCTGTGCCAAAAAGCTGGAAACACTTTGAGATTGAGAAAGTTTTCCGTGGAAAACAGCTTCATATCTCTGTAGAAAATCCAGACGAAAAAGAATCTGGCTGCTGCAGTCTGGTTCTTAACGGACAGAAATTAGCAGATAATTATATCCCTGAAAACCTTCTTCAGGATAAGAACGAAGTCATATTAACTCTTTAATCCCCCGATATTACCAGATGAAAATAAGCGGCCGGCTTACAGAAAATTTATATTCCCTGTAAGCTAGAGCGTGTCTGAAAAATCATTCCCGCAATCTGCACGCCCCACTTTGCGGGATATTTCACCCGAATTCAGTTGCCGTAGCCCGCTACGGCGCCCTCATCCGGGCAAAATATACCACAAATTGTGACGCACATCTTGCAGAAAGCCTTTTTCAGACACGCTCTAGCCGCCTGTTTTACTTATCTTAATATTTTGATTAATCCTGTTCTTTTTTCAGTTCCGACTCTGATGCGACACAAAGTTCTTTTTCTATATCCCAGTGTATCATATAATGTTCATCCCTGTATTTGCCCGGTGTCATTCCCGTAACTTCCCGAAACTGCTGGATGAAATGACTCTGGGAAGAAAAGGAAAGACGGTTTGCAATCTCAATGATCGGATAATCACTGTACTGCAAAAGATTTTTCGCCATTTCTATCTTCTGTCTGCGGATATAGGCACTGACCGATATTCCTGTTTCTTTTTTAAATAATCTGGAGAGATAGCTCGCAGATACTCCAAGTGAATCTGCAAGATCTTCTATTGTAATTCGTTCTTTGATATGAGAATAAATGTATTCTTTACTTGCGTTGATATGTTTAGAATAAGTGTTGTCTCTGAAATATCTGCGCATTTTTTCAGTATAATCCATCACCATCTCATCATGAAGGCTCTGAACCTCTTCTACTGTATGAATGCCATCCAGCTTTTGAATATAAAAATCACTCAAGCGAAATGCCTGTTCCATCTCCATTCCATTTTGTTTACAGAGTCTGGTTATCATTGCGGTAGTGATAACAAAATGATATTTCATATTTGTGACCGCATTCTTTGACAGTACTCCCACACCATCACACTCTGTAAATCTCTGCCGTTCACAATTCTTCTTAACAGTTTTTATATCTCCACTTGCAACTGCACGATAGAACAATAATTCCTCTGTCGGTTCTCTGTGCTTAATTTCATCAAACTCATCTTCTGCCTCAAAAAGAAGCCATTCGTTCTGATAACTCATATGTCTCTCCTACGCCAGTGCCAGCAATTCTTTTCCTTCTTTCAGTCTCTCATAAAACTGTATGTAGAAATCCTGATTTTGATCATATGGTTTGAGATAGAATCTGTTCACCACAAAGAGGTTCAGATTTCTGATCAGATCTGGATCCTCAGCATTGTACAGTACTTCCTGCACATCCAGCAGAAAATAATGCCAGTCATTGACAAATTTCTCATAATTTTTCAGATCCGGTGTGTCGATCCATTTTTTTACCTTGATCTTACTTCTGTTTGTTTTGGGACATTCGTGAATCTGAAGAATATATTTAAAACTGCCATTCTCGTAGAATCTTCCCAGCGGGAATAATCTGCAGAATCCCGGCCGAATAGAGTGGATGTGACAGCGTCCTTCACTGTTAAGGAATATACACTGTTCCTTAACTCCTGTCATCCGAAGATGCGGAAGGATATTTCCATCTGTCACTCCCAGTTCCAGATATTCCTGTAAAAGCTGCTCTGCTGATTTCTGTAATCCTGCCGACAATCTGTATACATCATATGGATCCAGGAGCACAGAATCTCCCATTCCCTGACAACAGTCACAGCAGCCTTCACAGTCATGGCAGTCTGCCTTTACCATATCATTAGAATCATATAATTTACCATCCGAAATCTCTTCCAGTGTCTGTTCTCTGCGCATATGCTATGCTTTTTCCTTTCTCTCAAAAAGCCTCTAATCCTGTAACACCCCAGTCTGAAGCAAGATCTTTCATACCTTCCAAAACTTCCTCCCTTGAATATCCGTTATCAT
>OFMS01001465.1_pt1 | contig 15724 bp, 10 predicted proteins | sample 1541871 | NCBI WGS metagenome assembly OFMS01 (sample SAMN04209251, study PRJEB22552) | human gut metagenome | biome: gut; material: feces | host: Homo sapiens | place: USA: Oklahoma
CTTGCCGTCGAAGTTCCCGGTGAGGATAACAGCAACGAATGGTTGGAACCCGTGGACGAAAAAGAATATGCCAAACTGAAATAGATCTTACAAAAAAGCATCTTGGTTGGGTATACGATTTTGCTCCGGTTGGCACAAAAAAAGTTGTTTTGTGCCCGCCGGAGCATTGTTTTCAGGACAAATTCTCACCGACATGCAAACATCCGTAAAACAGAATGCAGAGAAAATTTACTACCGTTTGTCCATACCCTGAGAATAAGCCTTGGAAAAAGCATACAACCCCATGAACGTGAAGAATCCGTTCAACATCAGCAACTCATATCCGAAACGATAGCCATAAATTGAAGCGGTCCAGACGTCTAACAAGTAGCAACACACGGGTGCCGTGACACAAATCCACGGGACAGCCGCAGGACACGGTTTGCGCCGGGTAAACATACCGAAAGCAAACAAGCCCAACAACGGCCCGTAGGTGTAAGAAGCCACCACATAAATGGCATCGATGACGCTGGAATCGTTTACAGCTTCAAAACACAGGATAAAGCCGACAAAGAGCAAAGCTATCACTCCGTGTACCCTCTTTCTTACCGCCTCCGGACGGGCAAACCTCCGCTCCACGTCCAGAATGTCCACACAAAAACTGGTAGTCAAGGCCGTCAGTGCGGAATCCGCACTGCTGAACGCCGCCGCAATAATACCGATAGTAAACAACACCAACACTTCATTCCCTAAATAGCCTTCTGCACAAAACAAGGGCAGAATGTCGTCTCCCTTCACGGGCAAGGCTATGCCCTCGCGCGATGCCAAAGCCAACAGCAAGATGCCCATCCCCAGAAACAGCATATTCAAAGGAATGAACGAAAAACCGTACGAACACATGTCTTTCTGCGCATCACGCAGGTTCTTGCACGTGAGGTTCTTCTGCATCATGTCCTGATCCAATCCCGTCATGACAATCACAATGAAAACACCGCTGAAGAACTGTTTCGCGAAATGTTGCCGTGAAGTCCAATCGTCCCACTCTATCCAACGGCCGTAAGGGCTTTCCGTTACATGCCATATCGCCTCAGTTACCGTAAAATCATTCAAGCGGCACAGTTGGTACAAAATCAATACCAATGCCGTTATCAGACACAAAGTCTGCAAAGCGTCGGTCCACACCAACGACTTTATGCCTCCCCTGAAAGTGTACAGCCAAATCAGGAAAACCGTTCCGGCCGCCGTAATCTCGAACGGAACGCCCATGCTTCCGAACACATAATTTTGCAAAATCAGGCACACTAAATACAGCCGGGCAGCGGCTCCCAACATTTTAGACAACAAGAAAAAAGAAGCTCCGGTGCGATAGGCCGTCTTGCCGAACCGGACATCCAGATAAGTATAAATAGAGGTCAGGTTCAGCTTATAATACAAAGGCAACAATACGAAAGCCACTACGAGATACCCAAAAAAGAAACCTACACACATCTGCATGTAGGTCATATCCACGTCCCGTACCATTCCCGGTACCGACACGAAACTCACGCCCGACAACGAAGCTCCTATCATGCCGAACGCCACGGCCCACCAAGGCGACCGTCTGTTGCCCCGGAAAAACGTATCGTTGTCCCCCGCCCCACCGGCCTTACGGGAGACGACAAACAGCAGAAGGAAATAAAGAGCCGTTGTCAGTATGATATAAAATGCACTCATACGGCTCTTCTTACGGTACCACGTTCATCCGTCGTCCCCGGAGGACAAGCGCTATTCATCCGTATTATCCTCTTCCAAGGTAAAGCGGCTGCTCCCGTCGAAACAATGCGTACACACCTGACATTTAGGCAAGCCGATGGCTTCTATAAGGTCTTCCAGCGTGTTGAACTTCAAGGAGGAGAGGTTCAGGCGTTCGGCTATCGTATCCACCATACGTTGGTATTCCGGCGACCCCGTCTGCGCGTATTTCTCCAAGTTCTTGTTCTCATCCCCCTCGAACTCCTTGATCAGCCGACGCGTAATCAACTCCATATCGCTTTTCGACGAAGTGAAATTGATAAACGGGCAACCGTAAATCAACGGAGGGCAAGCGATACGCATGTGCACCTCTTTGGCTCCATAGTCGAATAAGATTTTCGTATTGTCGCGCAGTTGCGTCCCCCTCACGATGGAATCATCGCAGAAAAGCACGCGCTTGTCTTTCAGCATGTCGCGGTTGGCTATCAGTTTCATCTTGGCCACCAAGGAACGCATCTCCTGATTGCTCGGCGTGAAGCTCCGGGGCCATGTGGGAGTGTACTTGGAGATGGCACGCTGATAGGGCACTCCCTTTCCTGCCGCATACCCCAAAGCCATACCGATACCGGAATCCGGTATACCACAGGCACAATCCACTTCCGCCCGGTCTCGCTCTCCCATCTTCTTGCCGCAGGCAAAACGGAACTCTTCCACGTTCTTACCCTCATAGCAGGAAGTGGGGAAACCGTAATACACCCAAAGGAAGGAACAGACTTGCATGCGCTTGTGCGGACGGCGCAAACACTCCATCCCCTCGGCCTGCAACCGGACAATCTCGCCGGGACCAAGGTAATACACGGTCTCGTAATCCAGATTGGGAAATGCCGTAGACTCCCCGGTTACGGCATACGCTCCTTCTTTCTTACCGACTACGACCGGCGTGCGCCCCCAACTGTCTCTTGCAGCTATAATGCCATCTTCCGTCAGCAACAACAAGGAACAAGACCCTTTGATTTCCTTATACATGTGTTCGATGCCTTCCACGAAAGTCTGTCCTTGGTTGATAAGCAAAGCTATCAGTTCCGTAGGATTAATCTTACCCGAACTGAACTCCGAGAAATGCATGCCCTGCTCCAGAAGCTTTGCGGCCAGGTCTTCCGCATTATTGATTTTCGCTACCGTCACGATCGCAAAACGCCCCAAATGCGAATTCATCAACAAAGGCTGTGCATCCGTATCACTGATGATACCGACACCGGCATTCCCTTTAAACTGCCCTAACTCGTCCTCAAACTTCGTCCGGAAATAAGTACTCTCCAAATTATGTATCGAGCGGATGAAACCATGCTCTTTACTATAAGTGGCCAATCCGCCACGCCGCGTACCTAAATGAGAATTATAATCTGTGCCGTAAAACAAATCGGCCACGCACTGCGTCTTTGAGATGACGCCGAAAAAACCGCCCATAAATATCGTGTATGTGAATTTGGGCACAAAATTAAGAAAAAACAGCGATACACAATATCCATTTTTATTATTATCTTTGTCACTATTACCAAGAAAAGCAAATTACGTGAGTTTCATACGGTATATATTGTGGGGATGCCTGCTGTCCTTTCCTCTGGTGACGCAAGCGCGCTTGGAAGCCGCCGACTCCATCATCAGCCGGATGCACCATGCCGCCGCGCAATATATGGACTTCGTCCGTGAATACCGCGCAGAGTTATACATCAAAGCCCAACTCGATATCATCAAGAAAAACCGGGGATTCCGTTTCATTCCGGGATTGTTCAGAACTCCGAAAGACGCCAACCGTTTTATCGTAGAGACATACAGTGACCTGCACTACACCGCTCCCAACATATACGACCAGAAAATCAAGGCTTATACCGGCACGTTGGGCGAAGCTCGTGAAATACCGGGCATTACGGATTATTTCAACGTCAATATCTATGCCCCTTACCTGATGGGACAACGTCTGCTCTCCCCTTTGGCTCCCAACAGCAATAAATACTACCGCTACGCCATCGACTCCGTGTCGTGCGACCGGCAACAACGCATCGAATACCACATTCGTTTTATCCCCCGTAACAAAAGCTTCCAGTTATTGGACGGAAGAATGACGATTACGGAGGGGGTATGGAGCGTACGCGAGATTTCATTCAAAGGACAAGCCGATTTGTTGCTTTTCGATTGCCGCATCACCATGGGAGACATCGGTACCGACACGGAATATCTGCCGGTGAAAAACGACATCAACGCATCGTTTGCCTTTGCTTTCAATATCATGGAAGGATATTACGAATCCAGTCTGACTTATAAGGAAATACATCACCGTCGCAACACACCGGAAGACAGCATTTCCAAACCGAACTACAACCTCACCGCATCTTTTTCCCTACAATGCGACCGTCAGGCCTATACAAAGGACTTTGCCCGTTTCGACTCTCTGCGGCCTACTCCTTTGGACAACTCCGAACTGTATATATATAAAAGGTACAAGGCACGGATGGATTCCATGAAATACATACAGAAAGAAACGACCCAGCCTTTCAAGAAAAACATCTGGGGCTCGGTGGGCGACTTCTTCCTGACCGACAGTGACTGGAAACTAAGCAACAATGCCACGTTGCAGAACTCTCCCTTCATCAATCCGCTGATGTTCAGTTACAGCAAAACGACCGGCATCGCCTACCGGCAAGATTTGAAGTTCAACACCACATTCCGAAACAGCCAATCCCTTCACGTCGGGACACGCTTAGGATATAACTTCACTCACAACGAATTTTATTGGAATGTAGGTGCCGAATACCAATATTGGCCGGAACATACGGGAACGGTAAAAATCAACGTCGGAAACGGCAACCGCATCGGGAACAGCCGCATTATCGATGAACTCAAAAAGATTCCGTCGGACAGCATCATCGACTTCGACAAACTGAACCTGGACCTTTTCAAAGACTTGAATTTTGAAATCAGCAACCACCTCGAAATCACCAACGGCCTGTCCGTAGGACTGGGATTCATGTTCCATCGCCGTACACCGGCCGAGCATCCTGAAGAAAGTTTCCGACAGGTGGAACTTCCGGAAAACGTGGCAGAAGGCTTACAGGCCAACATACGGCCGCAGTATAACAGTTTCGCACCGCGCATTCGGGTGGAATGGACTCCCGGCCAATACTATTACATGAACGGCCGGCAGAAAATCAACCTGAAGTCCCGTTTCCCGACTTTCATCGTGGACTACGAGCGTGGACTCAGGAACATATTCAAAAGTACAGGCGTTTATGAACGCATTGAATTCGACATGCAACACCACATCCGTACGGGTCTCCTCTCCAACCTGTATTACCGTATCGGAATGGGACTGTTCACCAATCAGGAAGAAACTTATTTCGTAGATTTCGTCAACTTCCGCAAAAGCAACCTCCCCGAAGGATGGAACGACGAAATCGGAGGAGTATTCCAAGCTTTAAACGGCCGATGGTATAACGCATCTCCCTACTACGTCAGAGGACACATCTCTTACGAAGCCCCGTTTCTTGTGCTACGCCATCTTATCAAATACACCAACCATGTACAGAACGAACGTTTATACCTCAACATGCTCACCATGGACCATTTAGGGCCTTACTTCGAATTGGGTTACGGTATCGGAACCTTCGTGTTCGACATGGGACTGTTCCTCTCTCTGGAAAACTTCAAACAAATAGGCTTCGGATATAAAATTACCTTCGAACTGTTCAGTAAATAATAACCGGAAGTCCCTACTTCTTTATCATTTTCCCGAACGGAGTGATATACATGCCTTCAGGCCATTCCTCCGGAATATGTCCACCGGGACAAATCTCTCCCCTCTTTATGCCATCCGTTCCATAAACCGGCAAAAGGCAGCCGCCCATCCGAGTCTCTATCCCCTCCGCCCCGGCAGGCAACTCATTTTCAATCAAACGCACAGAGTGAAAAGTGGTTCCGGTATACACCAAATACCCTCTACCGGGTGCCACCCAGCTTCCAGCAGCCGCCCGCACAAAACGTGTACCGCTGTCATCCAACAGAAATACGGTCTTCCCGTCATCTTTAATATCATACCGACCGAACACGGCATAAAAACCGTCCGTTGTTTCCACGTCACTCTCCTGAGGTTGCACGACCGTGTCCTCTCCATAAAAGCAGACTACGGATTCACGAGGTTCCGAAGGTCTCCAAAGATACGGCATTCCGGCTTGCCAAGCCTCATCGGCTTCCATTTCCCGGAATACGGCTCCGTCACCGGTTATCTCTTCAAAACAAAGGCGTTCCGACGCTATGGTTTCTCCATCCGCATCTTCCCAGGCCACTTTCTTCACGGCATACGGCAAACCTACAGTCAGCCACCCTCCATCATTCTCCGCCTTCCTGTACCACACGATTCCCGTTTCTTCCGGTACCGTGAAGGAAAATTTAGGTCCTAAGGTACAACTGTCACACCCCACCATCCGGGTCACAGCATTTCCTTGTATGTCCTCGTCTTTCCGGTCGATTTCAACCACGTTGGGCCATCCTTCCGGCAAACGTCCGGCCTCTCCCTTACGCACGTAGGTCCAGACATATCCTTTGGGCATCTTCCCGTCGCCCACCATACTTTTCCCTTGTGGTAGGGCTATTTCGGTAAAATCAATCCGTCGGGCTTGAGCATAATCCAATGCAAATAAAGAATCAGCCAGCCAGTCTCCTTTGAAAGTCCAGTCGCCGTCTTCCCTTCTTTCCAATGTTGGTGATTGCACCTCCTTATAGATAAATAAGGAATCACCATAATCCACTCGCCAATACAATTTAAAATTCGGCCCATATCCATCCAATGCCAAATGGAACTGCGCAGCCTTTGTTGAAGTATTGATTGCCTGCTTCGTCAATAAAGCCGTTTTACCTCCGGATACGAAATAATCACCCACTTCGAAAGTCTTATACCATTTCTTCGTAGATGTCGAAGCGTCCTTTAGTTCTTTATCCGTCAATGTGTACAAACCAGCCGATGAAGAGCCGCTTACACTTCCAGTCGAGTACGCCAACCATGCATCCAAAGCTATATCACGAAACGCATAAATCTTCCCATCTACCGATAATTCAAAAACGGCAGTCTTCCCGTCTGCTATGCAGATTCTACCGTTTCTGTCCAATGCAAGCTTGCGTGCAGCGCGGTTTTTCTTCCCCGTACCGGTTTTATCCTGCGATGCCATCACGTACAACGAGTCTGGATGTGCTGCACAATATCCGGCCAATACATAATGCGCACCGTCCTCCAGTTCACGAACATTCTTTATACGCCTGAAGGTTTGTGCTGAAACGACTTCTCCTCCTATACCCAACAGGAGAATACAACTATATAAAAAACATCTGACTTCCATGGTGTTATCATTTATGTCCAATCGACCGACCACCTTCTATATGTCCCGGCTGTGAGTCTATAATTATAGTATCTTTTTGAATCGGTCCCGGTTCCGGATCTGGATCGGGAGTAGGTTTCTCCGGTTCTTCGGGCTCTTCTGGCTCCTCCGGTTCTTCAGGTTCCGGCTCCGGCTCTTCCACGTCCCCGCCATTCGTCAGCCACTCATGATAAGCCACGTTTTTCAGTCCGACCACTTTGAAATATGTCTTCACCAATCCCAACAAACCTATCCGACGCCCCAAGGCCTCCGGATTATCCACAAGATTGGCTTCTTCCCGCACATCCGTACCCTTTTTAAGCTCTATCGGCATGCAACGCGAAGCATCCCTTTCATCTTTCGAATCCGCTATCAGAAGATTCGTATTTACGCCGGCAGCCCGTATCTCGTCAATCGTAAACAGAGCATTCTTCATCGTACCGTCACACGCCCCTACGATATACCCCACGACCATTTCCTCATAATCCGTATCCAAGTCTACCCCTTCATACTCCGACAATATCCCGGCTACCGTCCAGGCCCCCTCATACTCAGGTGGCAGAGGAACCTCGTCTTCCGGTTCGTCTGCCCCTCCCGGTTCATGGCCTTCATTCCCCGGCTTATCGCCCGTTTGCCCGGGTTGTTCCGTATCCTCCCCCTCTTCCGAAGGTAAATCCACTTTCTGACAGGCTGCAAATCCTCCGACCAGACACAGCCCGCACAGCATCCTCACGAGAAACTTATATCCTGCCTGCATATCATCCTATTCTTCGGTCAACGTCTCTTTCAGACGTTTGAACTTATTTTTCATATCGTGCGAATAATACAAATTATCCCACCATGCCCATATAAACACCAACAAGTCAAAAACCAACCAGCCGACCAAAAACCAATGACAAGTCTCCATGATGTAATCATTTAAATATTTTTCATCTTTGCAAATATACGATTTTATCCTAAAGTCCGCTACCTTTCGATAAAAAAAACTATCTTTGCACACGATAAAGTTTACTATTTATTATGGAAGTCATTCAAACCGCCATCGAAGGCGTAGTGATTATCGAACCTCGGTTGTTCAACGATGCAAGAGGCTATTTTTTCGAATCTTTCTCACAACGGGATTTCGACCGGTTAGTCCGCACCGTACATTTCGTACAAGACAATGAAAGTAAGAGCAGTTACGGCGTACTGCGCGGTCTTCATTTTCAAAAACCGCCATACGCACAAAGCAAGCTGGTACGCGTCATCAAAGGTGCCGTATTGGATGTGGCCGTGGATATCCGCAAAGGCTCGCCCACGTTCGGCCAGCACGTAGCCGTAGAGCTGACAGAAGAAAACCATCGCCAGTTCTTTATCCCCCGCGGTTTTGCCCACGGCTTCAGCGTGCTCTCGCCGGAAGTTATTTTCCAATATAAATGCGACAACTTTTATGCCCCGCAAAGCGAAGGAGCACTGGCATGGGACGACCCAGACCTCGACATCAACTGGCGCATTCCTTCCGACAAAATCATCCTGTCGGAAAAGGACAAGCATCATCCTCGCCTGAAAGATACCGAATGGTTGTTTGATTATTCAGAAAACTTATATCAATAATGCAGCACATCATGGATTTTAAAAGAAATATCATCATTACCGGAGGAGCCGGCTTCATCGGCAGCCACGTGGTACGCCTTTTCGTCAACCAATATCCGGACTACCATATTATCAACCTGGACAAGCTGACCTACGCCGGAAACTTGGCCAATCTGAAAGACATCGAAGACCGGCCGAACTATACTTTCGTCAAAGCGGACATTTGCGATTTCGACAAGATGAGCGAACTCATCCGGCAATACCATGTGGACGGCATCATCCATCTGGCCGCCGAAAGCCACGTGGACCGGAGCATCAAAGACCCTTTCACTTTCGCACGTACCAACGTCATGGGAACGCTCAGCCTGCTCCAAGCGGCCAAAGAGTATTGGGAATCCCTGCCGGAAGGCTACGAGGGCAAACGCTTCTACCACATTTCGACCGACGAAGTGTACGGGGCATTGGAACTGACGCATCCCGAAGGCATCGAACCACCCTTCACCACTACGGCCTCATCTTCGGAACATCACTTGGCATACGGCGAGGCTTTCTTCCTGGAAACCACGAAATATAACCCGCACAGTCCCTACTCCGCTTCCAAAGCCAGCAGCGACCACTTCGTCCGTGCTTTCCACGACACCTACGGCATGCCGACCATCGTAACCAACTGTTCCAACAACTACGGTCCTTACCAATTCCCGGAAAAGTTGATTCCGCTGTTCATCAACAATATCCGCCACCGCAAGCCCCTCCCGGTCTACGGCAAAGGGGAAAATGTGCGCGACTGGCTTTACGTCATCGACCACGCCCGTGCCATCGACGTAATCTTCCACAAGGGCAAGGTGGCAGAGACGTACAACATCGGCGGCTTCAACGAATGGAAGAACATTGACATCATCAAAGTCGTCATCCGTACGGTAGACCGGTTGCTCGGCCACCCGGAAGGCTATTCGCTCGACCTGATTACTTATGTGACCGACCGCAAGGGGCATGACTTACGCTACGCCATCGACTCCACCAAACTGAAAGACGAACTGGGTTGGGAACCCAGCCTGCAATTCGAAGAAGGCATCGAGAAAACCGTCCGTTGGTATCTCGACAATCAGGAATGGATGGACAACGTGACGAGCGGAGACTACCAGAAGTATTACGAAAACATGTACAAGGACCGGTAATCCGCCGTCCTGTCCACGAAGACATACGCCCCCGGAAACCTTTGCAGTTTCCGGGGGCGTACGTTTTTCTATCGGCAAGAAAGAAAGGGTAAACCTTAGCTACGGCTCACTTCCAACCCTTTTTCCGACAAACTCATCTCTACAAAACGGGCACGGTCGTTCACCGCCTCCTGTACTAAGATTTTCCGGATACGGGCTGCCGCCTCTTCGTCCTTGGCCATCATGTAAAGGAAACCGCCGCCCCCCGCACCGGGCAACTTATACCCCAGGCACAGATCGTCTATTTTCTCAATAATCGCACGGACAGCCGCAGGATTCGTCCCCGCGTCCAAACGGCAATTCTGCATCCATGACCTCCTGACCAAACGGCCGGTCTCCTCAAAACTGTTCCGCTGTATGGCATCGTACATATCCAAGGCATGTGTCTTCATCCGGCCCAACAACTCCAAACGGCCGGTCTCGTTCAGGAACATCCCTTTCACGATTTCCGCCAGGATGTTCTTGGCCGTACGTGTAATGCCGGTATAATACAACAAATGGCATTTTCGGTACTCAGGTGCGGTAAACACGTAGTCGGGCAACCAGCGCACCAAAGGCTGTTGGCAAGCCCCCGGTTGGGTCTGAAGCAATTTCACGCCCTGCAAGATACCACCGTATTGGTCTTGCCAACCTCCGCCCGTAGTCAGTAACTGTTCCAGCACAAGCGTACGGTTGCCCGTTTCATAACGGTCCCATCCCAGCCCGCAGAAGTCATTGACGGCTCCCAACACGGTAGAAGCCAGAATAGAACTTGTCCCGAGTCCGGAACCGGCCGGAATGGCAGACAGCAATGTAATCTCGATACCCGCCCCGAAAGCCTCCAACTGCGCCTCTAACGACGCATGGACTTCCGCACTGAAATCCGGGTGGAAACCGGCCAACACCAATGCTGCCTTCGGAATGGAAAAAGGAGAGCCTACCTTATTGAAGGCCGCAAGTTCGTCATACGTACGCACCACCTCCATCGCGCCCAAATCAATGGAACGCATCACGATATGACGTTCCCGGCAAGGCTTCACGTACACCTGCAACGGGGGCTGCCCGTTCAGTTCGATGGAAAGGTTCACCACGTTCCCACCCTCCATCAGGCTGTAGGGTGGCGTGTCCGTCCATCCTCCGGCCAAGTCGATACGCACCGGACTGCGCCCCCACACGATCTGGTCTGCATAAACCGATAAACGGGGCGACTGCCGGACCGCACAGGCCGTGCCGGTCAGCATCTTGCGCATCAATCCGAAAGCCTGTTCTTCATATTTCCGTCCGTCTTCACCTTTCAAGTCAGCCACACGGGCACGGAACATCGCATCGCTGATGCGCGTCAGTCCGTCGGCACTCTCCGACAACACATCCGGCAAAGGCAAGCTCCCAGCGGCATAACCGCGAGCCACTTCATCCAGATTCAACTGATAGAACACGCTACGCTCATAATGGGCAGCCAACAAAGGCAGATTCCTCGTCCGGAACGCCTCACGTTGGCGCGTCAGACGATGCAGGTTGGCGTACGCCGACAGTTCATCGGCCGACATCTTACGGGCCGACCGCCATACCTTCCGTCCTTCTTCCAGTTCCGGTTCGGTGGTCATCCAACGCATCGCCCGTCCCAAATCCTCCACATTGTCGCACAAAGGAAACAAACGGGCCGCCTGCAAATCATGATTTTCCTCTATGTCTTCCGGTTTCAGGCCGCGCCCGGCTAGCCACTCCGTCACGGGCATGCCCTGATACAGGACCGCCCCGTCCGACAGGCTACCCTTGAAGGCATCGTTGAAACCGTAAGGACGGGCGGCAAAAGCCTCCTCGCCCACCGGCACCACGTCGATGCACAAACCATCGGCCAACTTCAGCGGCCAACGGTTTTCAGGCACCCCCGTAATGATGTTGCGGCATGCCAATGTCCAGTCGTGCCCCACGAAGCTGTTCTCTATCCAAAGTTCCGAGTTCGCGGCCCCCAACGTCACTTCCACTTCGGCATTCTGCACGAACATGGCCGGATGGGGTTTAGCCTTGCGGTGCATGATTTCCCGTTGGTCCGTCACGATGTTCTGCACGGCCAGCGTGGAAGAAATCATCTCACGGCTCGTCCCGTAATGGTAAAAGTTCCCGCCTTCCAAAGGCAAGATGGCCACCGTCAGGCTGTTCAGTTCCGGATCGTCCAGCGTAGGACGGTCGCCCAATGCCAGGCCGAACTCAGAGTACATGTCGTAAAAAGACAACCGGCCGTCACGATAAGAACGCTTCACCATCAGTTCTACCGCCCGGTCGCTCAGCAACCAAATCCCGATGTCCATCAGGAACAAGTGCTTGCTCATCAGTGCACCCAACTCGGCCACACTGGGTTTCTGCAACATGAAAGCCAACCTCTCCGGCGACCGGCGATCCGATACGAATACCCCATGGTTTTGAGCCAGGCTCGGGTCTACCCACAGCCCGTAGCACACCACATCGGCCTCGGGGATGTCCTGCAAAGGCCGGTCGGTACGGATATACACGTCGCCACTGGCTATCAACGTATGCAACGACTGCGGCGCACGCTCCATAATCTGCTCGTAAAGGGGTAATTGCAGCGACAGCAGGTTCTGGTCCAAGCGTTGTCCCCGCTTCCACCGGAACACCGGTACCGGAGTCAGTATTTTCCCCGAAGGCGCGTAGGCAGGCAAACGCCGGCTCTGCCCTCCGGCATGCAGCAGGATGCGTTTCTCACGCGACAGCCACGCCGCAAATGTTTCTCCTTCGTCCGTCTCGGACGCCTTGCAGGCCTGCAACAGCCATGCCGTTCCTCCCCCCGAACCTAATTTATGCCCGATGGGATCCGACGTACAAAACCACTCTTTCCGGTCGGCCCGCTCTATCTCATGGAAGCACGCCACCAAATTCGGCGGAAGCGACAACAACTTTTTCATATCCTATACCTTATTATATATATTAGTGTCCCTGATGATTGATACAGATGCCTTTCAGATACCATTCATACAAACGGTGCACCCCTTCGTCTATCTCCACCGTGTGGTGCCAGCCGAGACGGTGGAGCTTCGTCACGTCCGTCAGCTTGCGCATCGTGCCGTCCGGCTTGGAAGCATCCCAACGCAATTCGCCCTTGAAACCGATTTCAGCCATAATCTTCTCAGCCACTTCTCGGATGGTCAGTTCCTTGCCCGTCCCCACGTTGATGTGGCAGTTGCGGATGTCCCGTTCGCCCTGCGCATACGTGTCCTTGAAATCCACGTTCAACAGCACGTGCACGCTGGCATCCGCCATCTCTTCGCTCCAAAGGAACTCACGTAACGGTTTGCCGGTACCCCACAACGTCACGGCCTCCGGCGTGATGCCGTAATGCGCCAGCACATCAAGGATGTCCGCTTCGGCAGAAGCGGCGTCCACCACCCGCTTCACGCCATCGCACACCACGCTCACGGGACGCAGACCGATATCCTTACGCACAGCCTCCCAGTCCCCTTCGTTCAGGCACTTGGCCAAATGGACCTTACGAATCATGGCCGGCAACACATGACTGTTCTCCAAATGGAAATTGTCGTTCGGCCCGTAAAGGTTTGTCGGCATCACGGCGATGTAGTTCGTACCGTATTGCAGGTTGAAACTCTCGCACATCTTCAGCCCCGCTATCTTGGCGATGGCATACGGCTCGTTGGTATATTCCAACGGAGACGTGAGCAACACCTCTTCTTTCATCGGCTGCGGAGCCTCGCGCGGATAAATGCACGTGCTGCCCAAAAAGAGCAACTTCTTCACCCCGTGGCGGAAACTCTCGCCGATGACGTTCTGCTGTATCTGCAAGTTCTGGTAGATGAAATCCGCACGATACTGCAAATTGGCCATGATGCCTCCCACGTGGGCGGCGGCCAACACCACGGCGTCCGGCTGTTCTTCGTCGAAAAAAGCCTTCACAGCCGCGCCGTCCAACAAATCCAATTCCCGGTGCGAACGGCCTACCAGATTCGTGTACCCCCGCTGCATCAGGTTATTCCAAATGGCGGAACCCACCAATCCGTGATGTCCCGCCACATATATCTTAGCATTCTTATCCAACATAGCCGTCTTATTCTTTATCCAACTGGGCTTTCAGGTGCAGTTTCTTCACGAATTTCATGTCATGCTCCACCATGATACGCACTAGTTCGGGGAATGTCGTCTTCGTGGGATTCCAGCCCAAAAGGGTCTTGGCCTTCGTCGGGTCGCCGAGGAGCTGTTCCACCTCGCACGGACGGAAATATTTCGGGTCGACTTCCACGAGCACATTGCCCGTAGCCGCGTCGATACCTTTTTCGTCCACACCGCAGCCTTCCCATTTCAGTTCCACGCCCAAGTTCTGGAACGCCAGCGTACAGAACTCGCGCACAGTGTGCATTTCGCCCGTGGCGATGACGAAATCTTCCGGCGTCTCATGCTGCAAAATCAGCCACATGCACTCCACATAATCTTTGGCATACCCCCAGTCGCGGCGCGCATCCAGATTACCCAAATACAGTTTGTCCTGGAAACCCTGTACGATACGGGCGGCCGCCAACGTAATCTTACGCGTCACGAAAGTCTCGCCACGGCGTTCGCTCTCGTGATTGAACAAGATTCCGTTCACGGCAAACATGCCGTAGCTCTCACGATAGTTTTTCGTTATCCAGAAACCGTATTGCTTGGCCACGCCGTAAGGCGAACGCGGATAGAAAGGCGTGGTCTCCCGTTGCGGCACTTCCTGCACCTTGCCGAACAGTTCGGACGTGGAAGCCTGATAAATGCGGCAAGTCTTCTCCAACCCGCAGATACGCACGGCCTCCAAGAGGCGGAGCGTGCCCACGGCATCAGCCTCGGCCGTGTATTCCGGCACGTCGAACGACACTTTCACGTGGCTCTGTGCAGCCAGGTTATAGATTTCCGTGGGATGGATGTCGCTGATAATCCGAATCAGCGAACTGCTGTCCGTCATGTCGCCCCAATGCAGATTCACCAGACGGCTCTTCTTCATGTCGCGCACCCATTCGTCCAAATACAAATGCTCGATACGTGCGGTATTGAAAGAGGAGGAACGGCGCATGATGCCATGCACCTCATATCCTTTTTCAACCAAAAACTCGGCCAGATAGGAACCGTCCTGACCCGTAATACCGGTAATCAATGCTACTTTTCTCATGATAATTCAAATAATGTTATAGTGTTTAGTGTGAATGCTGCAAAGTTATAAAAAAATCAAGTACCAACATACGAAAAATCAAAAAAAACAAGAAATGGAAATGCCTGATAACAAACAGGTAAGCAACCTGCTCAAAAAGAAAAATCAATCTGCGCCAAACGGAAAATCGTTCGCCTGAGATTGATTTTCCGTTTGGCGCAGATTGATTTACGATTCTGCTCCGATTAAAAAACGGACTTTAGGGTGTCCGGATTTTATCCCTACGTAAGGCTATCGCAAAATATTGGTCACCAACGAAGCGATAGACACCAGGATACTGATAGAGCTTACCCAATAGCTCGTGCTCGAACCGATATCTGAGTTCTTGGCCTTCGTCTTGTTGGGCGTCACGTACAGCACGTCGTTCTGCTGCAAGTAAAAATATGGCGACTTGATGATATTGGCATCGTTCAGGTCCAACTCGTGAATCGTCTTCTTTCCCGTAGCGTCCTCACGGATGAGTTTCACATTGTCGCGACGTCCGTAAACGGTCATATCCTTAGCCAAGGCCAAAGCCCCGTAGATCGAAACCTTCTCGGAAGGCACGGTGTAAGTACCCGGACTGGTCACTTCGCCCAACACCGAAATCTTATAATTGCTCAAACGCACCGTCAAGGCGTTTTATGCCGAGGACATGAATGCGA
>OFMS01001470.1_pt1 | contig 15704 bp, 6 predicted proteins | sample 1541871 | NCBI WGS metagenome assembly OFMS01 (sample SAMN04209251, study PRJEB22552) | human gut metagenome | biome: gut; material: feces | host: Homo sapiens | place: USA: Oklahoma
AACATCATTCTGAACACTTACTTATAACACTATCTCCGCACCCGTTTGTGCGGAGATAGTGTTATAAGTAAGTGTTCAGAATGATGTTGAACACCTATTTACAATTTATTTGTTGCGTCCGTGGCAGTCCTTATATTTCTTGCCACTTCCGCATGGACACGGATCGTTGCGTCCGGGTTCCTTTTGCTTTACTATGGGTTGGTTGTGGTGCTCGCGTGTGTCGGCTGATGCGGCTGCAGCAGCTTCGGGGTCGCCAGCCTCGTCGAGTGTCTCGTGCGATGTGGTGAGTCCTTGTTGCGGTGCACTCTCTTCGGGAGCGGCTTCCTGCACCTCCTGCGGAGCCTGTACGGGGATTTGTCCGCGCATGAGGGTGGCCACAGTCTCGTTGTTGATGCGGTTCACCATCTTGTCAAAGAGTTGAACGCTCTCAAGCTTGAACACGAGCAGGGGATCCTTTTGCTCGTATGAGGCATTCTGTACGGACTTTTTCAAATCGTCGAGTTCGCGCAGGTTCTCTTTCCAGGCATCATCAATGTTGTGCAGAACGATGGCCTTTTCAAAGTCCTTGACAACTTCCTTTGATTCTGTGTCGTAAGCCTTTTTGAGGTTGGTGCGAATGTTGTAAACCAACTTGCCATCGGTGATGGGCACGAGAATGTTTTCGTACACCTCGCCTTGAGTTTCGTACACCTGTTTGATAACGGGCATTGCCACTTCGGCCATACGGTCGGTCTTGCGCTTGAAGGCAGCCATGGCAGCTTCGAAGGCCTTTTCGTAGAGGTCGTCGCGGTTCATGTTGTCAAAGTCGGCCTCGCTGAAGGGTACCTCCATGGCAAATATTTCGATAAAGCCCTCGCGGCAGCCCTCGTAGTCATTCTTTTCGATGATGTTGATGACGCGGTCCCATATCATGTTGGCAATATCCATGCCCACACGTTCACCCATCAATGCGTGGCGGCGCTTTTCGTAGATAACGGTGCGCTGCTTGTTCATTACGTCATCGTACTCGAGCAAGCGCTTACGAATGCCGAAGTTGTTCTCTTCGACCTTGCGCTGTGCGCGTTCGATGCTGTTGTTTATCATCTTGGCCTCAATCATCTCGCCGTCCTTAAAGCCGAGCTTGTCCATTACACGGGCAATTCGCTCAGAGGCGAACAGACGCATGAGGTTGTCTTCGAGTGAAACGAAGAATACTGAAGAACCCGGGTCACCCTGACGACCGGCACGACCACGCAACTGGCGGTCGACGCGGCGGCTCTCATGACGTTCGGTACCAATAATGGCCAAACCGCCGGCAGCCTTCACCTCGTCGGTAAGTTTAATATCGGTACCACGTCCGGCCATGTTGGTGGCGATGGTTACGGCACCGAGCATGCGCTCTTCTTCAATCTTGTTGCCTCGCTCGTCGGTAAACACCACTTTGCCCATAGTGCTTTGTCCTGCTTTGGCCACGATGTCGGCCTCCTTTTGGTGAAGTTTGGCGTTAAGCACTTGATGGGGTATGCCACGGAGTTGGAGCATACGGCTGAGGAGTTCGCTCACGTCGACGTTGGTCGTACCAACCAGTACGGGACGTCCGGCCAGACGCATCTTTTCAATTTCCTCGATAACCGCCTTGTACTTTTCGCGTTTGGTCTTATAAACGCGGTCGTTCATGTCAATACGCGCGATAGGACGGTTGGTTGGAATTTCAACTACATCGAGTTTGTAGATATTCCAGAACTCGCCTGCTTCGGTGCTTGCAGTACCGGTCATACCAGCCAACTTGTGGTACATACGGAAATAGTTCTGCAGTGTGATGGTGGCAAAAGTTTGTGTGGCGGCTTCAACCTTTACGTGCTCCTTTGCCTCAACAGCCTGGTGCAGGCCATCGCTCCAACGGCGGCCTTCCATGATACGGCCTGTTTGTTCGTCGACAATCTTAACCTGGCCGTCCATTACCACATATTCCTCGTTGATACGGAACATGGTGTAGGCTTTGAGCAACTGCAATATGGTGTGTACGCGCTCGCTCTTGATGGCGTAATCTTGCAGCAGGGCGTCCTTTTTGTTTAAGCGTTCCTCGTCGCTCAATGTCTTGTCTGTCTCGAGCTGTGAAAGTTCGGTAGTGATGTCGGGCAGCACAAAGAGCTGGTCGTCATGCACCTGATCGGCCAACCATTTGTTACCCTTGTCGGTAAGGTCGACACTGTGCATTTTCTCGTCCACAACAAAGTAAAGAGGTTCAACAGCCTCGGGCATACGGCGGTTGTTGTTCTCCATATAGATTTCCTCTGTCTTGAGCATACCGGCTTTGATACCAGTTTCAGAGAGGAACTTGATGAGCGGATTGTTCTTAGGCAGAGCCTTGTGGCTGCGGAACAGGGCAAGGAAACCTTCTTCTTCCTGTTTCTTGTCACCCGACTTGATGAGTTGTTTGGCTTCGGCCAAATATTGTGTGGCCAGTTTGCGTTGTACCTCAACAAGGTGTTGTACCAAAGGCTGGTATTGCTCAAACAACTGGTCATCGCCCTTGGGCACAGGGCCTGATATAATAAGCGGTGTACGGGCATCGTCAATCAACACAGAGTCCACCTCATCGACGATGGCATAGTTGTGGCGGCGCTGTACAAGGTCTTTGGGGCTCATGGCCATATTGTCGCGCAGGTAGTCGAAACCAAACTCATTGTTCGTACCAAAGGTGATGTCTGCCTGGTAGGCGCGGCGACGGCTCTCAGAGTTGGGCTGATGCTTGTCGATGCAGTCAACCGACAGGCCATGGAACATGTAGAGCGGGCCCATCCATTCTGAGTCACGCTTGGCCAGGTAGTCGTTCACTGTCACCACGTGCACACCGTTACCAGTAAGGGCATTGAGAAATACGGGTAGAGTACCCACGAGGGTTTTACCTTCACCCGTTGCCATTTCTGCAATTTTGCCTTGGTGCAGTACAACACCACCGAACAGCTGCACATCGTAGTGCACCATGTTCCACTTGGTGTCGTTGCCACCAGCCACCCAATGGTTCTGGTAAATGGCCTTGTCGCCCTCAATGGTTACAAAGTCGTGACTTGCGGCAAGTTCGCGGTCAAAGTCATTGGCTGTCACCTCGATGGTCTCGTTTTCAGCAAAGCGGCGTGCGGTATCCTTTACAATGGCAAACACTTCGGGCAGCGCGTCGTTGAGGGCAACCTCCATGCGGTCGAGCACTTGGGTTTCGAGCTTGTCAATTTGGCTGAAAATTACTTCGCGGTCTTCAATTGGAGTTTCCTCCACTTTGCCTTTCAGCTCTTCAATCTTCTCCTTGATGTCGTCGGCAGAGTGTTGAATAGTGTGCTGCAGTTCTTTGGTTTTGGCACGCAGCGCGTCATTGTCGAGAGCTTGAATAGCGGGATAGGCCGCTTTGATTTTCTCCACCCACGGCTGAATGAGTTTCATGTCGCGTGTAGACTTGTTACCGAATAGTTTGCTGAGGAATTTGTTAATATCCATAATGATGGCCCTGATCCTTTCCTCGTGCATGAAGTTGTCTAAAGCCGAGTGGGGATAATACAGGGTATTATTGTGTTGTTTATTATTTCGTTTAATTAAATAGGGATGTATACGAGGGGCACCTCGCCGTTATGATATGTTGTGTGTCAAAACGGCAGTCTTATAGCGGTGCCACGCTGCAGGCATTCGGTGCACGTATGCGTATGGCCTTCGACAGTGTCGGGGCCACATAGTCAATGGTGACGGGTGTGCTGATAGTTTCTGCCTTGAACCCTTCGCCAAGGAATATTATGGGAAAAGGAATATATGACTCACGCACCAGCTGCTTCTCGTGCGTGGAGTTGTTAACATAATGCCAGCCTGGCGCCACCTCAATCAGCACGTCGCCCGAGTAGCGCGGGTTATAGCTGCCGCGCATACGGCTGATGCCAGGAGTCCACGCCCCTTGTAGCAGGCGTGACGAGGTGTACACATCTTTAACCCCTGACAGTTGCAGCAAGAAGTCCTGTGCGCGTTCAAGCATTTCTGCCAGGTTGATCTGCTTCTGCTCTATCAGTTTGTGGTTAAGGTATAATTGTGTGCCAAAGCTCGACTCCACATATTGCCCCTGTCCGTAAACGGCCACAAAGTACATATTGAGCAATGCTGCCGCACGTTCCACATCAAAAGTGCCGCTTGGTATGCGGTATTTTGTCAGGTCGGTAGTTTCCTCGTCAGCATATCCGGTCGATGTCAATACAAACAATGCGTTGCCGCGTCCCACTTTATGTTCAACCGACTTAACGAGTTGTGCCAAAGCATTGTCAAGCCGCACATAAGTGTCTTGCAGCTCCATTGGGCTTTCGCTCACAGTGCGGTGGTCAATATTGCCGGCGTAGAGTGTCAGAGCCAAATAGTCGGTAATGGCATCAGTCCCCATCAGGGTGCTGTTGAGGCATTGTGTGGCAGCGTGCACCACCTCCTCATTCACCAGTCCGCTTGTTTTGAATGTGGCAAATCGCCCGTCGCCTGTAAACTTGTGGGCAAAGGGCTTTTTCATGCCGCCAGACAAGAAGTAGGAAAAGTTCCCTACCAAATCGTTTGAGGGCCGCCATGTGAGCGACTTGAGCCTGCTGTCAAGGCTTTGGCTGTTGAGCACGGTGACCCAGGCCGGAAGCGTCTTTCCGTAGTATGATGTGCTGCACCACTGTCCGGTGCGGTCATCAATCCACAATGCTCCGTCTGCGGCATGTCCGGCACTCAATATGGCCGCATCGCGATAGGGCGCGATGGCATAAACCAACGATTTGCCTTCGGTGGCCACTTTAAGCTCGTCGCCAAGGGTCGATACCCCCAGAAAAGTGGGTGATGACGCATCACTTGTCTGCACCCCCGGGTAGCGTTTGTCATCAACGCAAAATACGGGGCGCAAAGTCTCACGGTCGAGCCATTTCAAGCCCACTACACCATGGTTGTAAGGCGTGGTGCCTGTGGCCAAAGTGGCTGCGGCCGAAGCGCGGTCGGGTCTGTATTGCGGATATTCTGCTTGTGAGTAAACACGTCCCTCGTTCAACAAACGCACAAAGCCTTCCTGCCCGTAAAGCGGCATGAAGGCATTCATATAATCGGTGCGCAGTTGGTCTACCAATATGCTTACCACCACACGGGGCACTCCCGTTCCGGCAGCCGATGCTTCGGGCCCCGAAAGCACAGTCATTGCGGTGAGCAACGACATGAGCAGGGGCAAGCGCATAACCGAGGCGCGCTGCGGTGCTATGTGGCGAGATTGTTTCATATTCGTATGCTTACGAAGGAAGGTATGTGTTTTAATAATATAGGAATATAGCGAGTGTTTTAGCCATGATATATAGCGTTCAGTCTGCTAAAATCGAGTGATAGCGTACTTTAGCACCCAGCTACTTGCTTTTGTTTGTCATGCAAAAGTGTGTTGCAACGCGCACAAGCAGGATTGCTGCAATGATATACACCTCATTGGGAAAGTGTTGTAAACCGGCTATACCAACTATGAGGGCCATCACTACCATGGCAATTTGTATGTACATAACCCAGCTGCGGCGCCCGTTGGCTGCAGCTTTCATAAACCAGGGGAATAGCACAAGTGGCACGGGGTTGAAAAGCAATGCCAACCAATTACTGCCAACCGCGGGGTGCGATGAGAACAGCAGTAAGAAGGTGATAATGCAGCCCGTCAGTCCTTGCGCCACAAAGAGTAGCACGTCATATTGCCAATGGTACTTTTTGCGCCCAATATCTGCCGCACTGATGGCAATGGTCAGAGCAAGAAGTATGCCAAACGTCCACATCGGTGTGACAGGGAAGTTCTTTTCTGCTAAAACCGGTTGCTCGGGCAGCAGAGTGCGTGATGGGGCTGCAAGATGGCGCACTTTGCCGTCAGTACCTTTTATAGTGGCATCATTGACAAAGCGCTCGGCATACATTGGTGCAAATTGTTGTTTGTTGATGTCGGCAGGTTGGTCGGCCTCGGCACCAAGCAGCAAGTCTTGTCCAAACTTGTTCCACGGACTGGGTTCCGAAAATTCGTGCACCATGTCGCGCAGCGATTTGTTGGCGTCAACTTTTGGCCATACCACTTGTCCGTCAACCGACTGCTCTATCACGCGCAGTGCACGTGTCACGCAGTTGTCATAAAAAAAGTTGTAGCGGTAGGTGGCATTCTCCGGTTCAAGGTTTTTGCTCAAGGCGTCAACCAGCTTTTTAGCTTCGGCCGGTGTCAGGTTCAGCACCTGCTCGTCAATGCCGCGTCCTTCGCGCACGTATGATTCGTAAAACAAGTAGTATGGCACAACTCCCAGCTCGTAGTCTGTTTCGCCCAACATGAAGCGCCACATAAAGTGAGGCTGGTTAAACGAAAATGTGCCATAGTTAAACACCCAGTCGCTTTGGCGTGCTCCGACCTCGCGTACGCGAATGGCCGTATGGCCATATAATTCATACACCAAATTGCCAGGTGTGCAAGTGAGCAAACTCACCACAACCGAGTCCTTTTCGGCAGGTGCGGTGTTGTCTGTGCTGTTTTGTTGCGCAAGTGCCAATAGTGGCAACAGCACCAGGCATATTATAGTCAGGAGTCGTTTCATTTTGTGTTGTGTCTTATTTGGCTCTCCAAAGCCTACTATTGCGCGGCAAAGTTACGAATTTATTGCCGATTGGCTGAAGGGTGGTTCTAAAAATTCTGTTTTTAGAGTTCTGCTATTCTGAAATAGGGATTTGCACGCTCTCGAAAATGCCTTTTTGAAAGTTTTTTCGGTCACATAGCCCGCAATGCTCCCTCACAAACTTTCAAAAAGGCACTTTCGAGAGCGTGCAAATCCCTATTCCAGAATTATTAGAACCACCCTGAAAGCTTTGTGTCAAAAACGTGCCGCGGTGTGCTGTGCGGGCACATTTCTCACGCTTTGCGGTCAGCTTCCGCAATGTTTTTAAGCGTAATCAATGCACTCTCAACCGTGGGCACATCGTTGATAATCATGCGGCGGTGACCGCGGTTCTCGTCAAGCTTGCAGCGTTGGTACGAAGCGGTGGCAAAGTTTATGATGCGTTCAAACGTATCGCTTCGATAGAAGGCACTTTCGGTGTTTGACACAAAGTAGAGCACCATGCGTCGGTTTTTTAGTGTCAGACGTTCAGCGCCAAGTTTGCGTCCAAGGGCGCGCAGCGGTACAATGCGCAGCAGCTCTTCGCCTTCGGGGGGCAGAGGGCCGAATCGGTCCTCCATACGTTGTCTGAATGCAGCCATCTCGTCGTCATTACCCGAGAGCGAATCAAGTTCGCGGTATAGCAGCATACGTTCCGTAGCCCCCGGCACATAGGTTTCGGGGAAATAAGCGTGCAAGTCGCATTCGACGGTGCAGTCGTCAACAAACTTCTCACCGCCAAGATGCCCGGTCTTTTTCAGTTCGTCAGCATACAAGTCGGCAAACTCGTCATTCTTGAGCTCCGTCACGGCTTCGGCCAATATCTTTTGATAGGTTTCATAGCCCAAGTCGGCAATGAACCCACTTTGCTCCGATCCGAGCAAATTGCCTGCACCGCGGATGTCAAGATCCTGCATGGCAATGTGTATGCCAGACCCCAAGTCCGAGAAGTTCTCGATAGCTTCAAGTCTGCGGCGCGACTCATCGGGCAGCATGGCAAGCGGTGGGGCAATGAGGTAGCAAAAAGCCTTGCGCGACCCTCGTCCCACACGTCCGCGCATTTGGTGCAAGTCCGATAGTCCAAAGTGGTGTGCGGCATCAATAATGATGGTGTTGGCGTTGGGCACGTCAATACCATTTTCCACAATAGTGGTAGATATGAGTACATCGTAGTCATAATTGACAAAGCCCATAATTACCGTTTCAAGTTGGTCGGGCGGCATTTGTCCGTGTCCAGTGGCAATGCGTGCGTCCGGCACATACTTATGTACCAAGTTTACTAGACTTTGCAGCGAAGCCACGCGGTTCGTCACAATATACACCTGTCCGTTGCGGCTCATTTCAAAGTTAATGGCTTCGGCTATCACCTCGTGACTGAAGGTGTGAATTTCAGTTTGGATTGGCCGGCGGTTGGGTGGAGGCGTCTGTATCACGCTAAAGTCACGTGCCCCCATGAGCGAGAATTGCAGTGTGCGTGGTATTGGAGTGGCCGACATGGTCAGTGTGTCCACATTCACTTTCAGCTGGCGCAACTTTTCTTTAACCGCCACGCCAAATTTCTGTTCCTCGTCAACAATAAGCAATCCCAAGTCGTGCCACTTTACACTCTTGCCAATCAGTTTGTGCGTCCCGACAACAATGTTGATGTCGCCTTTAGCCAGGTCGGCAAGTATTTTCTTGGTCTGTGCCGTCGAGCGTGCACGAGTGAGGTAGTCCACCCTTACGGGGAAGTCCTTCAGGCGCGATGCAAACGTTTTGTAGTGTTGCAGGGCCAGCACCGTAGTTGGCACGAGCACCGCCACTTGTTTGTTGTCGGCAGCGGCCTTCATGGCAGCGCGCACGGCAATTTCGGTTTTACCAAATCCCACGTCGCCACACACCAGTCTGTCCATGGGCTTGCTGCTTTCCATGTCCTTCTTCACCTCCTGTGTTACGCGCAGTTGGTCGGGGGTGTCCTCATAGGCAAACCCAGCCTCAAGCTCGTGTTGCATAAACGAGTCGGGACTAAAAGCGTAGCCTTTCTCCTCCTTGCGTTGCGAGTAAAGTTTGATAAGGTCGCGTGCAATGTCCTTAATCTTTTTCTTTGTGCGCTCCTTCAACTTGTCCCAGGCACCAGTACCCAAGTTACTGATACGTGGCGGTTCGCCGTCTTTGCCCTTATACTTTGACACCTTGTGCAACGAATGAATGCTCACATACACGGCATCGTCGTTTTTGTATGTAAGTTTTATCATCTCTTGCATTTCGCCGTCATTGCCAGGCATGCGCACAAGTCCGGCAAAGCGTCCTACGCCATGGTCGATGTGCACCACATAGTCGCCCGGTTCAAACTGCATGAGTTCCTTGAGCGACAGCGCCATTTTGGCATCGCGTGCATGGTCACTCTTCAAGTTGTATTTATGAAAACGGTCAAAGATTTGGTGGTCAGTAAAGCAGCACACCTTCAAGTCATTGTCCGAAAATCCGCCATGCAGCGTGCGCAGTACCGGTTTGAACAGTTGGCTTGCAGTATTCATCTCCTCAAATATGCTTTGCAATCGCTCAGTCTGCTTGGCACTGTCGGCCAGTATGTAAATGTCATAGCCGTCGGCCTTGAACTGGCTCAGGTTCTGTTTGAGCAAATCAAAGTTCTTGTGGTAGAGCGGTTGCGGCGAGGTGTTGAATCGTATCACAGTTTGCGCTTCGCCAAGGGGTTGTGCGCCAATATTGATGCGCTGCAGGTGTGCCACACCACGCAGAAAAGCCTCACTTGTGGTGAGCAGCGACTCCTTTTTGAGCCGTGCCAGTTGTTCCGCTTCCTCCATCTCAGATGCGGCCTCCAGTTCCTGCTGCGCCTGACGTGCAAAGCCCTCATTGTAAATGCGTTCGATGGCATCGTGCACATATCCCAAGTCCTTCACCACCAACACAGTATTGTCGGGCAGATAGTCGGTAAATGGCACAAGCGCCTCGCGGGCATGCTGCTCGGTGTCAGGCACAATGCTCACTTCTTCCTTTTTATCCTTCGACAGCTGCGTCTGCACTTCAAAGGTGCGTATGCTGTCCACCTCGTCGCCAAAAAAGTCAATACGGAAGGGATATTCCGAGGCGTATGAATACACGTCGAGTATTGAGCCACGCACAGCAAACTCTCCAGGCTCATACACATAGTCCTTGCGCGCAAAGCCAATGGCGGCCAGTCGCTTTGTCAGCTCCGTCAGGTCATATTCGCTGCCTGTTTGCAGGTGCAGTGTGTTGTCGGCCATGTCCTTCAGCGGCGCCACCCGTTCAGACAAGGCAGCGGGAAATGTTACCACAAACAGCATGCCCGCCTTGTTGTGCTGTGCCGAAAGGCGGTTGAGCACCTCGGTGCGCAATATTTCGTTAGCAGCATCGCGTTGGGCATATTTCACGGCACGGCGGTAGGTCGATGGATAAAAAAGTGCCATCTCATCGCCCAACATCTGTGTCAGGTCATGATAGAAGTATCCCGCCTCTTCCTCATCGTTAAGTATAATAAGGAAGGGGCGTTCCGCCTTTTGCTTGCGTTCGCTGAGCGCGGCAAAGGCCACGGCAGCTGCTGAGGCTTGTAAGCCTTGCAAATGCGTAAGGGCAGGTTTGCCGTCGCACACCACCTTTGCCAAGGCGCCTACTTGCGGGTGTCGGGCAAATGTATGTAATAGTTCGTTGAGTTGCATGGAACTGTACAGAGTATCTTTTAAGCAGGTGTTATCCTCACACAGAAAGCACGTCCTTTGGCGCATCAGCTTTCCGATAGCATGAAAGCAATAGTGAACACCTGCCACGTTATATGCTTGTTGTCGGTTACAAAGTTACTTAATTTATCCGACCCTAATTTTGCTCGCCACATAAAATCATGTAAATTTGCAACCAACAGACGAACTGTCATCCGCAGTGCAGACTGAAAAACACAGACAAGCCAAACATCCGTGCTTGTCTTTGCAAACAAGTAAATAACAATACCTTTCAATACAAATAAATGAAGCAAACTAATCGTAAACCAGCTTACAAACTGAAGACAATGTTTGCGATGGCTGTATTTTGCAGTGCATCGCTCACATCGTTGGCTCAGTTGAGTGAGCAGAAGGTTTATTACATCAAGAGCTCGGCATCGGGCACAGTATTCTCAAATGGTGGAAAGGCCTCCAGTGGCGAATCAATCAAACTTGAGGACAAATCAGCCCTTTCAAGAGGCCAAAAATGGGTTTTGAAAAGCACTGGCAACGAAAATGAATACCTCATTTGCAGTGCAGCCTTTCCAACTTTGGCCATTGACGCAGCTCCCAACAAGTGGTACAATCCCGTGCAGTGGACCGCCGATGTGAATTCTGGAAACCAACGTTTCCAGATATTGCCGGTTGAGGGTTCCGACAGCATCTATCAGATAGTGTGGTCAAGCGACACCAACCGCCGTTTTATGGAGAAGAGTGGTAACACACTCAATATTTCAGACGAAGCGGCAAGTGCAGGCGTAACCACCCAATTTGTGTTTGAAGAAACCACAAAGCAGGCCGAAGTGGCCCGCAATAATTGGGAGGACGAAACCTTTTACGAGCAGAATAAACTGTCTGCACACACCACCTTCATGCCTTATGCCAGCACACAGCTGTTGCAGGCCGACGCCGAGCGTTATGCCCACCCGTGGGTTGACCCCACAGGGGCAGAATGGCTCTCACTCAATGGCGTGTGGAACTTGAAGTGGACAACCGACATCGACAACCGTCCGGGCGCCGATTTCTATGCCGACGATGTGGACGCTACGCAGTGGGACACCATCAGCGTACCCTCATGCCTCGAAATGAAAGGCTATGGCTCACCTTATTATATAAATGTAGAATACCCGTTTGTTGACAACTATCCGTACTTGCAGATGAAGGGCGGCTGCCAAAACTCTGTGGCGTCATACCGCCGCCAGTTTACGTTGCCCGAGGGTTGGACCGACAAGCGTGTGGTGTTGCACTTCGATGGCATTTACAGTGCAGCCTATGTGTGGGTTAACGGCCAGTATGTGGGCTATACGCAGGGCGCCAACAACGATGCCGAGTTCGACCTGAGCCACGTTGTGCGTCAGGGCCACAACAACATAGCTGTGCAAGTGTTCCGCTTTAGCGATGCCTCGTATCTCGAGGACCAGGATATGTGGCGCATGAGTGGCATACATCGCGATGTTTACCTTTATGCCACCCCCAAGACATATATCAGCAACCATATCATTACCGACGACTTTGACGCACCTTACACATCAGCCTCAGTCAAGGTACAGATAAATGCAGCCAACCCGGGCGCACAGGCCGTTAGTAAAAAGGCCCGTGTGCGGTTGATTGCTCCCGACGGCAAACAGTTGGCCGAAACTGTGGCAAACCTCGACTTTGCAGCTGGCGACACCGCCACAGTGGCTTATGCCACACTGCCCGTGGTTGACAATCTGCAGGCCTGGACGTCAGAACACCCCAACCTCTACACCGTTGAGGTGGCGCAACTGGCAGCCGATGGCACAACCGAGGAAATGGCCTTTGCCACCAAGCATGGCTTCCGCAAGGTGGAGTGCACAAACGGACAAATATATGTCAATGGCGTGCGCACCTACTTTAGCGGCGTCAACACACAGGACACGCACCCCGTGCGCGGCCGTTCTATTGATGTGCCCACCATGCTGCGCGATGTGACCATGATGAAGCAGGCCAATGTTAACCTCGTGCGCACCTCGCACATGCCGCGCCAGCCCAAGATGTATGCCATGTTCGACTATTACGGACTTTACTGCATGGACGAGGCCGACATTGAATGCCACTTCAACTGGGAGCAGAGCGGCAACACCATTACCGCTGCCGACAGCTGGAAACCACAATTTATCGACCGATCAATGCGCATGGTGGAGCGTGACCGCAACTTCACGTCTGTCATATTCTGGAGTTTGGGCAATGAAAGTGGTGTGGGCCAAAACATGCAGGCTGCTTACGACACCATAAAGGCGGCCGACCCCACACGTCTCGTCCACTACGAGGGCGCAACCCGCGGCGGCGCATCATACACCGATATGCACAGTGTGATGTATCCCACATTGAGCAACGTGCAGCGCGAGGCCAATACCAACGATGGAGGCCGTCCTTACTTTATGTGCGAATATGCCCACTCAATGGGTAACGCCAATGGCAACTTCAGCGAATATTGGAATACTATTCTCTCGTCAACCAACGGCATGGGCGGTTGTGTATGGGACTGGGTTGACCAAAGCATTTATAGCGCAGATGACATCAAGAATGGAACACTTACGCAAAATGGCTATCCTAAGTACCGTCAGGGCAAGGATTACCCCGGCCCCACACAAGGCAACTTTGTAAACAATGGTTTGATACCTGCCAACCGTGCGTGGACTCCTAAATTGGCCGAGGTGAAGAATGTATATGCCCCCGTACAAGTGACGCAATTCAACGCCAAGAAAAAGATTTTGGTGCTGACCAACCGCTATCACAGCACCAGCCTCAACGCACTGCGCATGGCCTACGCTGTGCTCAAAAATGGCGAGGTTGTTGAAACCGACACGCTCGACCTGCCCGACACCAAGCCCAATACGCAGATGCGCACCACATTGCGCTACACCACCGACACAAGTGATGGCAATGACTACATGCTCGACCTCACTTTCTTGACCAAGGAGGCCAGTCTGTGGGCTGAGGCCAACTATCCCATTAAAAAGGTGCAGTACACTTTGGCCGAGCGCGAGGCTGGTTTGCCCGCGGTGGCAGTCGACAAGGCACAGCCCCTTGCTGTCACGGTTAACCAGTATGGCAACTATCTGATTGAGAACGACAAGGTGCACTACCTCATCGACAAGTCGAGCACCCGTGTGCGTGAGTGGTCGTTTGCCGACTATGCGTTGGTAAGCAAAATGGCCAATGCCTATGATTACGACAACTTCCGTTGGGTTGAGAACGATGCAGCATCGGGCAATGATATTGCTACAACAAACGGTATCAGCAGCCGTACATTCACGCAAGTGCCTGCAATCAATGCTGACGGCAATGCTGTGTATACAGTAAGGGAAACCGGCAAGTACTGCGATGTGGTGTATTCGTACACCATCTATCCTAATGGCGTGATGGACATGAAATGCACCTACACCTCGCACGACAATGACGACTTGCGCCGCATCGGCACCAAGTTTGTTCTGCCAGCAGCTCTCGAGCAAGTGAGCTACTATGGCCGTGGCCCATGGGAGAACTATGTTGACCGCAAGTCAAGCGCATGGATCGGTCGTTACCAGTCAACAGTGACCGACTTCTTCGAGACCACTCCACGTCCGCAGTCGTGTGGCAACCGTCTCGACCTGCGCGAACTCACACTGACCGACACCGTCAAGCACTTCACGCTCAACGTGCAGACCGATGGCCAGGTAGCCTTCTCGGCCCTTCACTATGACGATGCCGCAATGGCATCTGTGCAGCACCGTTGGAACCTGCCGGCAACCGGCGATGTCGTACTCCACTTCGATTATTATCAGAAGGGACTTGGCAATGGCAGTTGCGGCAGAGGCACTGGCACACTGAGCCAGTATTATTGCCCCGTGGGCACATTCACCCACACTTTGCGTTTCACACCTTCTATTGAGGTCGACGAAACTGCCGTCAAACCGACAACAGCCAACTCGTCAATGCTGACAGTCAGCGTAGTGGGCGACGATGTCGTTTGCAAGGGCAACGTGCCCGCCGGCACCACTCTGAGTGTTTACGACCTTGGTGGCAGCACCGTAGGTGTGGCACACACCTCAGTGCCTGTGCAGCAGTTCACCGCTTCGATTGCCGGCCAACCTCGTGGCGCCTACCTTGTAAAGGTTGGCAACAAGGTGTTTAAGGTGATTAAGTAACAAACTGATATATAAAACGATGTGAGGCAAGTCTCCATGCAAATGGTGGCTTGCCTCGCATCGTTTTTTGTACTTATATTCGGCTCTTCTAGAATTTGGGGTTATTGCGTGCAACTCATTGAGCTGCACGCTTTTGCTTATTGTTTATTATGTGTTTACCTTTCGGCATTACTTAACCTCCTCGAAGATTATTAACACTGAATATCAATAAGTTATATTCGTATGCTACAAATATGGATACTTATAATGATGGGTAAAAGTTGGAAAAGATAGACAAATCGGGAATCTATTTCTCTGCTTTTTGGTTTCTCTGCCTATTCCTCGTCATTATTCTTTCTGTCTCGCTCTTTGTACTCTCTGAGTTCTTGTTCAACCATGTCAAGGCGTTTTGTCAACTCTTCAATAGAAGGCAGTTTGTCCTTGATTTTGATGCCCTCATAAGTGGCAACACCCATTGGATTCTGAATACTGTCAAATGCCCATTCCACCTTCGTCTGGTCTTTCGACTTACATAGAAGAAGTCCTATGGTTGGGTTATCACCAGATTGTCGAAGCAGTTTGTTGCACGCAGCCACATAGAAGTTCAACTTCCCAGCAAACTCTGGTTTGAAATCCACCACCTTCAACTCAATAACTACATAACAACGAAGTCGTATGTGGTAGAAAAGCAAGTCGGGGAAATAGCCATCCGCCCCAACAACAAGTTCGGGCTGTCTGCCGACATAGGTAAATCCATTACCCAGTTCAAGCAAAAAGCGAGTTATGTCTTTTGCTATGGCATTCTCCAAATCTCGTTCATTATATCCTCTCTCCAACATAAGAAAGTCAAGCCTATATGGGTCTTTCAACACACTTGCTGCAAGTTGGCTTTGATGTGTGGCCAGTTGAGAAGCAAAGTTAGTTATGGCTTTTCCTTGCTTGCCAAAATCACCATTGTCTATAACATCTGCCAATTCACGCTTGCTAAGTCCCTCATCTATCACCCTCGCCATATAGTAGAACGCCTCTTCTACGGATTTACATTTAGACGTAATCAGCAAGTGATGCTTCCAAGGGATTATTCCAAAGATAGGAAGCATGCCTCCATCGTCAATAATAGAGTCGATTCTATCTGATGAAACAATTTCTGCACCTAGTTGGTGCAATCTTATAGGATTTGAATCCGGCAAAACGAAATGTGCTCGATTTGAAAAACGAAACGTGCAAAAATCGGG
>OFMS01001476.1_pt1 | contig 15643 bp, 16 predicted proteins | sample 1541871 | NCBI WGS metagenome assembly OFMS01 (sample SAMN04209251, study PRJEB22552) | human gut metagenome | biome: gut; material: feces | host: Homo sapiens | place: USA: Oklahoma
CGGGAGACCAATCTAATAACAAAATCCTGAACGGGTTCAAGGACATCTATTGGAAATTAATCCAAGAACATCCAGAACTTACTGCAAGGCAGGTGTGGATTACTACAATCCGAACGCTTCAAACCCGTTTGCCCTTCAGCAAGAGGACTTATTGGTGTGGCTCGTGGATAAAATTATCTATGGGGAATGGGGCAGAGTCAAGCATGAAGTGCGCTCTCCTCCCCAGGAAGTTTGCAAAAAGGGTATTCATCCTTCAGGTTGCATGGCAAGTGTTTCATTACCTGTTCGTTATGAACTGAAGGATGTTTCAGGGATATTTCAGCCAAGTCTCATTTCATTCGCCTGAGATATGAAAATCGTTCGGCTGAGAACGAAAAATCATTCGGCTGAGAACTTTTCACCGCTTTCCCGAATGACAGAATACTGAAAGATGCCTGAAACATCCTTCATCCTGTAAAGTGCTATATAGTAGTTTGTTAATGTGGGTTTTGAAGGATGAATGCTATTTTTTGAAAAACTCTGGGGAAGGAATACGCGAAAAAGAAGAATAATATGGGGAAGCCCGTCTTAAAATAAAAGAGACCGGACTCAAAAGTATATTTTGAGCCGGTCTCTTTCTCCAGCATCATTCAGGAACATTGAATGAAGTCAGGGACTCCTCAATCCACCATTGGAAATTCAATGGTTTCACTAACTTCGTTCCAGTTTTCGATTGTGAAGTCCCCGGTACTACCCCCAGATAAAATATCTCCTATCACGATGTTAAGGGTCAGACGCGTGTTTGCTGATAGAGTTGAATTCAGGTTACGTGACAGCTTGTGTACGCTGCCATCTTTCAACGTGATGAGTAATTCCAGCGGAGGAGTTTCTGAGGATGGGAATACCATTACAGTGGCATTACTCATTTCCGTTCCGTCTTCCGAGCGTTTCAGGTCAAATTTAATCGTCTTTGTCATGTCGGATGCTTCTGCTGTATAGAAGTTGATTTGGTTTGCGATATTTCCGATACGCACCTGCATGTTAGTAATGTTCGAACTGAAGATACCATTGTTCTTCTTCTTGACAATGACTTTCATACCAGCGATGACACGTTTAAGCGATGCTTTTAAGTCTTCTTCTCCTACTTTAGCTTCTTTCACAGCATATACGAGGTCATATACAGGGCGGTAAGTCCCGTCATTGTTGCTCCATAAACTGAAGTAAAGAGAGGATAAGTCTACGCCAATACTGAATCCTGGTGTATGGATAGCCGGAGTGTCATAAATAGGTTCCTCATATTTAGGCGTACCCCAGTATACCATATTGTATGTATTCATAGGCAAGTGGAGTTCCCGATTATGTTCACCTTCAAGGATATGCCCGTCTATGATATGGTAGTAGCCATAGAATGGTGTAAGATTGCCATTGACATAGTTTCCGAAATAGGTAGAAGTTCCTGAAATACAGGGGTAAATTTCGATGACGCCAGTCAGCGGGCTTTGATTAAGGGATTCATCAGCGACCGTGGCACTGATTCTTGGGGTTATCATCCTGGTTTCATTGAGAATTTTGTTGTGGTCATCGGATGAACATGATGCAGCCAGAACAAGGAGGCTTAATGCTCCCATCATAACATAATTTTTCATAACCATGTTTTTTTAGAGTGAATAAATAAAGATTGGAAACAGAGGAAATTTGGGGATTAGATTTAAATACGCTTCATAAAAGAGGAGTATACCAATAATAGAGCGGTAAAGCGAATTATGGCCTTATGGAAAAATAATCGGTTGTAAAAAACTTATTTCTTTAATCTTACTTTGTAAAGATAGGTATTTAAGTGGTATAATCCAAGTTAAAAACAGCCAATCTATATTTCTAAAACGTAATGAAGCTATTTTATACCTTGAGCAAACAGAAAAACTTGCATTCTAATTATATTCTAATTTCGTCTAAGTCCTTTATAATGCCTTTTACCTGTTATTCCGGTTGGAAGGCTCTATTTTTGCACAAAAATTGAAAAGAAGCATGAAGAGATTACTGATTATCGGCCTGGCTTTTACTGTCTGTGATGCTTTGTATGCCGAGGAAGACATGCCGGGGCTTTCGTTGCGGGAAGCGGAAAAGTGCTTTCTGGAACATAATGTGCAGTTGACGGCTCAGAGATATAATGTAGACCGGGCACAGGCACAGGTGGTGCAAGCCCGTTTGTTCGACAATCCGGTCATTTCGTTGGAGCAGAATGTATATAACCGCTTGAACGGGAAATATTTTGATGTGGGCAAGGAGGGAGAAGCTGCGATAGAGATAGAACAGGAGATTCCGATAGCGAGGCAGCGTAACAAACGTATCAAGTTGGAGGAAATCAACCGTGAAGCGGCAGGATACCGTTTTGAAGAAGTGTTACGCACCTTGCGGAGCGAATTGTACCGGAGTTTTGTGGATACGTATTACCAGTCACGTTCCATCAGGGTGTACGACCGTGAAATAACCTCGGTAGGCAAGCTCTTGCAAGCGGTAAGGGAACAGGAAGGGAAAGGCAACATGTCCCGGATGGAAGTGTCGCGCCTGGAGTTGTTTCTTTTGTCTTTACGGAAAGAACGGCAGGAAGCGGAACAGCAATTAGTGGAGATGAGGGGGCGGTTGAATTTGTTGCTGGGTGCTCCGGCCGGACAAGACCGGGAACTGGTATTGGACGAGAGCATATTGGAAAAGGTAGACCTGTCCGCTGTTTCGTTTGCCGATTTGGGCACGATGTTGGATTCGCGTCCGGACGTGCGTGCGGCTCGTGCCGGAGTGCGTGCGGCAGAAGCGAATGTGAAATTGCAACGGGCGATGGCGGCTCCCGAATTTTCGGTGAGAGGGATGTACGACCGTGCCGGAAACTTCATCAACGACTATTTTGCCATAGGTGTCACGTGCTCCGTGCCGATTTTCAACCGTAACCAAGGAGAAATCAAATCGGCCAAGCTGGAACTGCTGCAACAAGGCAAGGAGGAGGAGTATGCCGTGGATAAGGCGGAAATGGAACTTTTGATGGCCCGTTTAAAGGAATTTAAACGGGAGTTGGATTGTTCTCAGGATGTAGTCCCGGCTGTGCGTCTGGCCAGTGTGGCGGAAGAGACAGAGCTTACCAGAATCCACAGAAAGGACAGCGGGCTGTCAGACCGGAGAGAGGACAGGCGGTACCGCAGAGTGGCTGCCCGGTTAGAAAGCTGGGTTCAGGAGATGAAGGGAGCTTCTTTAAATGAGGCAGAAGCGGCCTGGCAGTGGACCAGAGAGCAGTTTATGGAGTGCAGCGACAGCTATGAGAATCAGAAGGAGGCCTGCGCGAAAGCATTGGAACACGCATTTGACTTTATGGAAACGGCCTTTGGAAATGGTCAGGAGATGGTTATTTTTATTACCTCATTAAATACAGGTCCTTGCAGCATAGAGTTTTTAAAGGAATATGAGTGCGAGCGGTATTACCATTATAATAAAGAACTGTTGTTTGATGAACAGGAGGCAGACGTGAGACGGCTTTTGGAGAAAAAATAAAAAAGGAGGTATTCTATATGAAGGTATTGATCGTAGGAGGCGTGGCAGGAGGAGCAGGCACAGCAGCTAGACTTCGCAGAAATGATGAAAACGCACAGATTATCATGTTTGAACGGGGGCAGTATATTTCCTATGCAAACTGTGGCCTTCCTTACTATGTGGGAGGAGTGATCACAGATAAGGGGGCTTTGCAGCTGCAGACACCGGAGCGTTTTCATCAGAGATTTAATGTGGACGTGAGGACAGAGAGTGAGGTTACAGCGGTAGATACAGCAGGTAAGACGGTAACAGTACGTCATGGGGAGGAAACCTATAAGGAAAGCTATGACCGTCTGGTGCTGTCTCCCGGTGCAGCTCCCATCCGTCCTGCAATTCCCGGAATCGAGGAAAATAAGGTATTTACCCTGAGAAATATTCCCGATACCTATCGTATCTACGACCACATAAAGGAAACTGCGCCCAGAAGCTGTGCGGTGATCGGAGCAGGCTTTATCGGTCTGGAAATGGCAGAAAATCTTGCAGAACGAGGTGTGCATGTAACAGTTGTAGAGGGTGCTTCTCATGTGATGCCCCCCATTGATATGGATATGGCTCATCAGGTGCATAATTATATCCGCGCGCAGGGAATTGACCTCTATCTGGGCCAGACCTGTACTGCTATGGACAAGGATGGAGTAATCTTAAAGGACGGAAGGAAAATCCCGGCTGATATGGTTATCTTAAGTATAGGAGTACGTCCTGATACCGGATTTTTAAAGGACAGCGGAATTGAATTGGGAGCCAGAGGGGAAATCCTGGTAAATTCCTACATGGAAACCAGTGCGCCTGATGTCTATGCTCTGGGTGATGCAGCCAGTGTACGTCATATCGTAAGCGGAAAACAGGTCCTGATTCCTCTGGCTTCCCCGGCCAATAAGCAGGGGCGTATTGTTGGAGATAATCTCTGTGGAAGAAAAACGGCTTATAGGGGCAGTCAGGGTACCTCCATCATGAAATTTTTCGGTCTTACGGTGGCTGTGACAGGTGAAAAGGAAGAAAACCTGCAGGCTCAGGGACGTGCTTTCTGTAAGGTAATCACCACTTCTGCTTCTCAGGCTGGATATTATCCCGGCGGTGAGATGATGACAGTAAAGACCTTGTTTGAACCGGATACAGGCCGTATTCTGGGTGCACAGATTGTAGGCGGAAAGGGTGTAGACAAACGTATTGATGATATGGCAAATGCAGTTCGCTTTGGCCTTACAGGCTTTGATCTGCAGGAGATGGAGTTAGCGTATGCTCCGCCATTCTCATCAGCAAAGGATCCGGTAAATATGGCTGGATATGTAATTGGAAACATAATAGAGAGCCTTATGAAACCGTTCTATGTGGAAGATCTGGATCAGATCCCGGAAGATGCAGTGCGCCTGGATGTGCGTACCCCGGAAGAGTGCCAGAGAGGTATGATACCAGGGTTTATCAATATTCCTCTGGATTCCTTAAGAGAACGCATGGGTGAGCTTGATCGGGAAAAGGATATATATATCACCTGCCAGATCGGCTTAAGAGGTTATCTGGCCCAGAGAATTCTGGATCAGGCTGGGTTTAAGACCTGGAATTTAAGCGGCGGTTACCGGCTTTATGAAATGGTAAAGAAGGATGAGGCAGCTATGGCGGCAGTAGCCGGCATGTGTACGGAGTGCGGAAAGGAACTGTAATAAAGTATTGACGCGGAATGTGTGTTGCGGTAGGCTTGTAATGAGACACATTCCGCGTTTTTATGTGAAATAATCCGAAAGGAGAAGGCAGAATATGAAGATTACCTATATCCACCACAGCAGTTTTCTGGTGGAAATGGAGCAGATTGCGTTGCTCTTTGATTATTTTGAGGGAGAGATCCCTGAAATCCGACAAGATCAGCTGCTGATTGTGTTTGCCAGCCATCGTCATGGAGATCATTTCTCGCCTGGAATTTTTGATCTGGCAGAGAATCATCCCAAAATCTGGTTTGTCCTTTCGGACGATATCTGGAGAAAAAGAGTTCCGGAGGAATTTTTGTGTCGGACCAGTTTTTTGGGGTCGGGAGAGGAATTTTCTTTTCAGAAGGAGACAGGAGAAAAGGTGCCTGTAACGGTCAAAGCATTTAAATCTACAGATGAGGGAGTAGCCTTTCTGATTGAAGCAGAGGGAAAGGTTCTTTATCACGCAGGAGATCTGAATAACTGGGTCTGGGAGGGTGAACCGGAGGAATATAACTGCCGAATGAGCGAAGCATTTCACAGTGAACTTCTGAAAATAGCTGGAAATCATATTGATGTGGCTTTTATGCTGCTGGATCCCCGGCAAGGAAAGGACTTTTATCTGGGAATGGATGATTTTATGCATATGGTGGGAGCTGATATTGTGTTTCCCATGCATTTCTGGGGAGATTTTGGCGTGACAGAGCGTTTTAAGACTCTGCCCTGTGCAGCTGACTATGCAGAAAAGATTATGGAAATTCGTTGTCAGGGGGAAAGCTTTCAGTTATAGTATAAATTGCGGAAAAGAAAGGAAGAAACAGTTATATGATACTTATCAAGGGAAGCCGGGTACTGGATCCGGCGGGAAAGACAGACAGCAGAGCAGATCTTGTGATTGAGGATGGAATCATCAGAGAAATCTGCCCTCCGGATACGCTGGGAGGAAGAACAGAAGCGGAATATGAACAGATAATCGATGGAACGGGTCTGGTGACGGCTCCGGGTCTGGTGGATGTTCATGTCCATTTCAGAGATCCGGGCCTGACCTATAAAGAGGATATTCATACAGGAGCGGCTGCAGCTGCCAAAGGAGGCTTTACTACTGTAGTATGTATGGCAAATACAAAGCCGTTAGTTGATAATGAGGAAACGCTGCGCTATGTTCTTGAAGAGGGGAAAAAGACAGGAATCCATGTACTCAGCTGTGCCGCTGTGTCAAAGGGATTTAAGGGCGAAGAACTGACCGATATGGAGGGCCTGCTGGCTGCAGGAGCCGCCGGCTTTACAGATGACGGAATCCCCTTAATGGACGGCCCCTTTGTGCTTAAGGCTATGGAGGAGGCCGCCAGACTGGATACAGTGATCAGCTTCCATGAGGAAGATAAATCATTTATCCGTGAAAATGGCATCAACCATGGCGTTGTATCCGATCAGCTCGGGATTTATGGTTCCCCTTCTCTGGCAGAGGATTCCCTGGTAGCAAGAGACTGTATGATCGCTCTGGAAACAGGAGCCAGGATCGATGTTCAGCATATCAGCTCTGGCTATTCCGTAGAGCTGGTGCGTCTGGCAAAGAAGCTGGGGGCAGATGTGTGGGCTGAGGTAACGCCTCATCACTTTACGCTCACCGAGGAAGCAGTGCTGGAACACGGAACTCTTGCGAAGATGAATCCTCCTCTGCGTACGGAATTGGACCGCCAGATGCTGATTGCCGGCTTAAAGGACGGAACCATTGACCTGATCGCTACAGACCATGCGCCTCACAGTAAGGAGGAGAAGGATAAGCCCCTTACAGAAGCTCCCAGCGGCATTATCGGACTGGAAACAGCCCTTTCTCTGGGAATTGAACAACTGGTGAAGCCTGGCCATTTGAGCCTGCTGGAGTTGATGGAAAAGATGAGCTTAAACCCGGCCAGATTATACAAGCTGGACTGTGGCCGGATCTGCGAGGGCGCACCTGCGGATCTTGTTATTTTTGATGAAAATGAAACATGGACGGCAGATCAGTTTGCATCAAAGGCATCCAACACCCCATTTTTGGGCCGGACTATGACAGGAAAGGTGAAGTATACCATCTGTGAGGGAAAGGTAGTATATCAGGATTAGCATAAATACCGCTATATAAGAAAAAGAGGATGCCGCCCGGACTTTGCGGCATCCATTTTTCTATGTATATTCCATAGATTTTAGCAGACTGCTTTTCCCATTTCATAGGCCTTTTCAAGAGCTGGATTTCCTGCAATTTCACCAACTGCACCAACGCCGCCGCCGAATACGACTCCTGCCAGACGGGATTTGGGGAAGCAGGCAATCCAACCGGAAAGTCCGTGTACGGCTCCCTCAACTGCGGTATCCTCATCCTCCGCGGCCGCTGCCAAAAGATAAACATCCCGGAACTGATAATCAGAATCATACAGCGGATTTGCACGATCCAGCATGGTCTTCATCTGTCCGCTCATTTCATAATAGTAAACCGGAGTGGCAAATACCAGCACATCTGCTGTTTTCATTTTCTGTGCAATGATTTCTGCATCATCATGGATGATACACGTTCTGGTTTTCAGGCAGGTCAGACAGCCTTTGCAGAAGCTGATGGTTTTATCGTATAAGCATACCTTTTCTACCTGGTTTCCTGACTCCTCTGCTCCTCGGATAAATTCGTTTGCAAGAGTCTCTGAGTTGCCGCCTTTTCTTGGGTTTGTAGAGATTACTAAAATGTGTTTGGGCATGTGTTTTCCTCCTTTGATTGATTATTTGATAAGCTGGAATATGATGTCCTCTTGTATCATCTGCCCCTTATTATTTTAATCAACTATATTAAAATCTCTACGCCACATCACAGTTTCTCCAAGGTCACATACGCTTCCTGCAATGCTTCATGGAATCTCGATTCTTTTATTTCTGGAGTAAGCCCAGGCTCATCAATATAAAGCAAACAAGCGTCTGGAACTTTATCCATAAAGCACTTGTGAAACAGTGGATTTTCATAAGTATTTGCGTATTCAGTATAAAAGGGTTCTGCTTGATTGTAATATTCTTCTTTCGTGATTCTTCCATCCAGATAGTCCTTCATTTGACTTAATAAAGTCTCTCTAAACTTTATGCCACTTATTCTCATTTTGTCCACTCCCATTTTATATGTGAAAATTCCAATTTGTTGTTTTTTACTTATAAATCATACCACATAATAACATCAAGAAACGCTAAGATATTACAGACTATACTGCACCCAAAAGGCAGCTTCAAAAACGGAAGCTATTTGAATGTAACTTCTTCCTGTTTGGAATGTCTGATTGAACATTCATTTAACTCAACAATATACCCTGTTGCTCTCATATCTTCGATTTTCTTTTCAAAGCCTTTCGAACAAATAATTTTTCCCAATTTTCATCATGAGCTTCATAACAATAGTCAATCGTTCCGAGGTCTACAGGGGCAAGTATCTGTTCACGTTCTATTTTATAAACGAACCACTTCACTATATCACCTATAGAAAAAGCTTTACCACAGCATTCCAGCTGCCAACTCTCATAAAATACTGTACATTTCATTTTCACTGTCACCTTACAGCTTTCGACTTTCCTGTTTCTATTTTAGCTTTCAGCCCAGTCAATTCCCAATTCCGTAAACCAGAAAATTCGCTATATTTCTATATACTCTGGATATTTTTGCTTGTCTTTCTCCGTTATTCTGCGAATTACCCTGCAGGGAACGCCTGCGGCAATTACTCCATCAGGTATATCTTTATTAACAACGCTTCCAGCACCTATTATTGTATTGCTTCCGATCGAAACTCCCGGCAGCACAGATACATTTGCACCAATCCATACATTGTCACCGACAGTAATTGGAAGTGCGATTTCCAGTCCCTTTGCTCTTTGCCCTGCATCTATGGCATGACCAGCTGTTGAAAAAACAACATTAGGAGCAATAAATACGTTATCGCCAAAGGTAACCTTAGCCCCATCCAATATTGTGCAGTTGTGATTTGTGTAAAAATTATTCCCAATCGTTATATTGCTCCCATAGTCGCAGTAAAAGGGCGCTGTAATTACAAAGTCTCCTTTAATACATCCAATTATTTTCTTTATAATTTCCGCCTGTTTTTTTGTATCCGATGGTTTGCACTGATTAAATTCATAGCACAGATCAGCGCATTTCGTTCTGTTTTCCACAACTTCCCTGTCATAGTTGGCGTCATATAAATAGCCTGCCTGAGCTTTATTCCATTCGTTCATTTCATTCCCTCATCCTTAAATTTTTACCACGGTTCATACGCAGCAGATCCCCTCTAAATATCCGGTTTAGCAGCTGTCAGATTAACAATTCCATCTTCCAGGGTTACTTCAAACTCGATTAAATCTCCATAATCTATCCTTGAATAGTTATCATATTGATCAAAATCAGAAGCAGCATTAACAGCAAGATTTAATGAATACCCTGTAGACGAAGGATATCTGCATACACTGGAAACGACTCTGCTGTGATTCATAAATATCAGGCTTACCATTCCTTCACTAATGCTGTCATCAAGCGCAGGGCTTTTTGATCTGGTAATTCGTTCGATATCCTTTAAAGGGAAATAGGGTTCAAAGGAGTATACTCTGGTCCATTGAAATGGTACGGTTTCTTCCAGTGTAACCCGGTCATTCTGTATCTTTGTCATTGCTGTCCTCAGCCTGTAATTATTTATATAAATCATCGGATCCCCGAAAATAAAATAAAAGATCAGAAACACAGCGGCAATAAAATATATAACATTATGACAAAGATCTGAGAGCTTCCATGCCCGTTCATTATCGGCATTTAATTTTCCAGTTTCCCAACTTCCGGTTTCAACCGCTTTTTTCTTATGCTTTGAAATATACAGAGCAATCCACACTGCATAGCCCGCTGCAAAGATTAAAACAGCCGACTCCTGTGAAAATGCAACCCGCATTCCCCTTATGGTCCAATATCCCATCAGACTAATCCACAGTATGTCGGTAAAGCCATCAATGGACAACACTTTATAGAGAACAAGTATTCCAAGCAGTAATGAAACGATAAATGTTTTAGGACTTACTATTTTCATTACGTTCACTCCATTCTTCTAAAAACCATGATACCACACTTCCACCACCATGGAAAGGCTGCGGGAAAATAACTTCGGAAGTACGGAAGCGGAAATAATTTTCATTTTCTCCTTTACAAAAATACTTTAGTATGCTAATATGATAACACATTAGCAAATAAGAGCCGACACGATTTATGGAGATTAAAAGCAGGAAGCCAAAGGCTCGCCATCGAGGAGGAAACGATTATGAAAAAAAGAGTTGTATGTGCCGCACTTGTATCTATAATGACCATGTCACTGGCAGCCTGCTCCGGTGGAGCCGTATCTGCACCGGCTGAGACAAAGGCTGAATCCACAGAAGCAAAAACAGAGGCAGCAGAGACCACAGAAAAAGCCGCTGAAGCAGAAGGAGAAACAAAGGTAGAAGGCGGTACCCTGATCGTGGGATTTGATCAGGATTTCCCGCCGATGGGATTTATGGGAGATGATGGCGAGTATACAGGCTTTGACCTGGAGCTGGCACAGGAGGCTGCAAAGCGCCTGGGTCTGGAGTATAAGCCCCAGCCTATCGCATGGGATGCAAAGGATATGGAACTGGAGTCGGGAAATATTGACTGTATCTGGAATGGCTTTACCATGACCGGCCGGGAGGACGGATATACATGGAGCGAGCCCTACATGGAAAATTCTCAGGTGTTTGTAGTGGCAGGGGATTCCGGAATTAAAAGCCAGGCAGACCTTGCAGGAAAGGTAGTGGAGTGTCAGGTGGATTCCTCCGCGGAAGCAGCCTTAAAGGAGGTTCCTGATCTGACAGCCACCTTTGCACAGCTTCTTACTACCGCAGATTACAACACAGCCTTTATGGATCTGGAGCAGGGCGCAGTAGACGCCATTGCCATGGATGTAGTTGTGGCCGGATATCAGATCAGCCAGAGAAACGCAGATTTTGTTATACTGGAGGATTCGCTGGCGGCAGAGGAGTATGCGATCGGCTTTAAGAAGGGAAACACAGAGTTAAAGGATAAAGTCCAGGGCGCATTGGAGGAGATGGCTGCGGACGGCACCTTAAAGACCATCTCTGAAAAATGGTTTGGCAAGGACATTACGACAATTGGAAAATGAAAGCAGGTAGTTTAAAATGGGTAAAATGACACTTTCCCAGATGGTTGCACAGTTAGCAGGAGGCATGGGAACCAGCATACAGATATTTGTGGTTACGCTTGTATTTTCTCTGCCTTTGGGTCTCATAGTGGCTTTTGGCCGTATGACGAAAAACGGTTTCCTTAGAAATCTGGTTAAGGTTTACATTTCTATTATGAGGGGAACGCCCCTGATGCTGCAGCTCATGGTGGTTTATTTTGGCCCTTACTATCTTTTCGGCATCCGTGTAGGAAGCGGCTACCGTCTCTGGGCTACCTTTATCGGGTTTGTGATTAACTATGCCGCCTATTTTGCGGAAATTTACCGCAGCGGCATTCAGTCTATGCCTCAGGGACAGTATGAGGCGGCCTATATCCTGGGCTACAGCCGGTTCCAGACCTTTTTTAAGATCATTCTGCCTCAGGTGATCAAGCGGATCCTCCCCTCGATTACCAATGAGGTGATTACCTTGGTAAAAGACACGTCGCTGGCGTTTACCCTAAGCGTAGTGGAGATGTTTTCAGTTGCAAAGGCGCTGGCATCCTCTCAGACCAGTATGATTCCCTTTGTGGCAGCCGGCCTTTTCTATTACATCTTCAATCTGATTGTGGCCTGCACCATGGAATGGATGGAAAAAAAGCTGGAGTATTACCGTTAGAAACAGGAGGATGTGGAAAATGAAGCTTTTGGAATTGAATCATGTGGAAAAGTCCTTCGGCGATCTGAAGGTATTAAAGGATATATCAATGAGCGTGGAGGACGGGGAGATCGTTTCCATCATCGGCCCTTCAGGCTCCGGCAAATCAACCCTCCTGCGCTGTGCCACCATGCTGGAAACCATGGATCGGGGCGAGGTGGTTTATCTGGGAAAAAAGGCGGTATGGGGAAATGATTCCGGCTCCATTCAGTATGCATCTCCTGCAGAATTAAAGGAAATCCGCAGCCAGTATGGTCTGGTATTTCAGAATTTTAATCTGTTTCCTCATTTTTCGGTGATGAAAAATATCACAGATGCGCCGATCCATGTACAGAAGCGCAATAAGGAGGAGGTCTATTCAGAAGCCAGAGAGCTGTTAAAAAAGATGGGACTTGAAGATAAAGAAGACGCCTATCCATACCAGCTTTCCGGCGGTCAGTGCCAGAGGGTTGCTATCGCAAGAGCCCTGGCCTTAAAGCCCAGGATCCTGTTTTTTGATGAGCCTACCTCAGCTCTCGATCCGGAGCTTACGGGAGAGGTGTTGAAGGTGATCCGCTCCCTGGCAGATCTCCATATTGCCATGGTGATCGTAACACATGAGATGGCCTTTGCCAGAGATATTTCCCACAGGGTCGTCTTTATGGCCGGAGGGGTGATCGTGGAAGAGGGAACACCAGAGGAGGTATTTTCCTCAGATAATGAGCGGACGCAGAGCTTTCTGGGGAGATATGGAACGATTTGATAGAGAAAATAAATGGCAGGCAGTGCCTGAGGAGAAAAGCATCCTCCGGCGCTGTCTGTTTTTGTTGAGGAATAGGCGCGTTCCGTGCATAATATTAAGAAACTGTAAGGGAAAACTTCTTGTATTTTTCAGACAGGGATGGTAACATCTGGGTAAAAGTATGGAAATTCTGTTTTTTGACGGAAGATCGGAGGTAAAAATATGAGAAAACAGGTATATATGACAGCTGTGGCAGTGATGGCAGGAGTTCTTCTTGCTTCGGGATGCAGCAAAAATCAGGATGAGATGCCGTCTTCATCGGTTCCGCAGACAGAGACAGCCACAGAATCGGAGGCATCCTCTGAGACAGAGACAACCCCGGCACAGACAGAGGAACCAGCAGAAGCCGGGCGCTATCATATGCTTCAGGGAACAGTGATTGAGGAAAAAGAAGATGGTTCTGCCTTTACGCTTCTGGCAGATGATGGGAAAGAGTATGAGATTTCCCTAAGCGATATCCGGGATGTAGAGACGGAGATTGCAGAGGATGTCCAGATTGCCATTGCCTATATCGGCGAGCCGCTTGGAAAACTGGAGGATGTGGATCTGGTAGTGGCCCTGCCGGAGCAGGAAGAGTGGACGATTTCCACAGAGGAAGGAACCACCACGGCTAATGCCATGAGTTCCTTTGCGATGAAAACAGCGGACGGAAGAGAACTGAGCTTTTTAAAGGATAACTGCCCCATAGAGGACGGTGCGCTGTCAGAGGACAGCGGAGATTCGATCTGGGTGACGTATGTGACCTCTGAGGGGATGAATTTTCCAGTGGAGATTGTGAAGGGACAGTAGGGAGATGCAAAATGTCCTATTTTTTCCGAAAATCCCCTTGCAAAAACCCTGTTTTCCCTGTACAATCTGATATTGAGAGAAACATAAAAAGAGGGGCCAGATTCTGACCCCTCTTTTGACGAGGAACGATAAAAATAAGATTCCAAAGAAAGGTAAGAGACATGATTAGTGCAAATAATATCTCCCTTCGCGTAGGCAAGAAGGCATTGTTTGAGGAAGTGAATATCAAATTCACCGAGGGTAACTGCTATGGACTGATCGGTGCAAACGGTGCGGGAAAGTCTACATTTTTAAAGATTCTGTCCGGCCAGTTAGAGCCGACCAGCGGTGAGATTGCCATTACACCGGGACAGAGACTTTCCTTCTTACAGCAGGATCATTTCAAATATGACGAGTATACAGTGCTTGATACGGTTATCATGGGAAATGCCAGACTGTACCAGATTATGAAGGAAAAAGAAGCCATCTACATGAAGGAGGACTTCACAGACGAGGACGGCATCAAGGCGGCAGAGCTGGAAGGCGAGTTTGCCACCATGAATGGCTGGGAAGCAGAGTCTGATGCAGAGAGCCTGTTAAACGGCCTTGGCATCGGCCCTGAGTTCCACTATTCCCAGATGGGAAATCTTCTGGGCGCACAGAAGGTAAAGGTGCTTCTTGCACAGGCATTATTCGGAAATCCTGACATCCTGCTTCTGGACGAGCCTACCAACCACCTGGATCTGGACGCCATTGCATGGCTGGAAGAGTTTCTGATTAACTTTGAAAATACCGTTATCGTGGTATCCCATGACCGTTATTTCTTAAATAAGGTCTGCACACAGATTGCAGATATCGACTATGGCAAGATTCAGCTGTATGCCGGAAACTACGATTTCTGGGTAGAGTCCAGCCAGCTGATCATCAAGCAGATGAAGGAAGCCAACCGGAAGAAGGAAGAGAAAATTAAGGAGCTGCAGGAGTTCATCCAGCGTTTCTCTGCAAATGCTTCCAAGTCCAAGCAGGCAACCTCCCGTAAGCGCGCCCTGGAAAAGATCGAGCTGGACGATATTAAGCCATCCAGCAGAAAGTATCCTTACATTGACTTCCGTCCCTCCCGTGAGATCGGAAATGAGGTTCTGACCGTAGAGCATTTAAGCAAGACCATTGACGGCGAGAAGATTCTTGACGACATTTCCTTTATTCTGGGAAGAGAGGACAAGGTTGCTCTGGTAGGGCCAAACGAGCGTGCAAAGACCGTTCTCTTTAAGATTCTTGCAGGTGAGATGGAACCCGACGAGGGAAGCTATAAGTGGGGTCTGACAACTACCCAGTCTTATTTTCCCAAGGACAACTCCGCTGAGTTTGCAAATGACGATACTATCGTAGAGTGGCTGACCCAGTATTCTCCTGAAAAGGATGTAACATATGTGCGTGGTTTCCTGGGCCGTATGCTTTTTGCGGGCGAGGATGGTGTAAAGAAGGTAAAGGTTCTTTCTGGAGGCGAGAAGGTTCGCTGTATGCTGTCCAAGCTGATGATTTCCGGTGCAAATGTACTGATGCTTGACGAGCCTACAGACCACCTGGATATGGAGTCTATTGATGCGTTAAACCGTGGTATGATCAAGTTCCCGGGTGTGATGATCTTCTCCTCCCGTGACCATCAGATCGTACAGACAACAGCCAACCGCATCATGGAAATCATCAATGGAAAGCTCATTGACAAGATCACCACATATGATGAGTATCTGGAAAGCGATGAGATGGCTAGAAAGAGATTTACATTTACCGTTGCTGAAAGCGACGAGCAGGATGATTGATTATAAGGTGCGTTTTGGCACAAGATGGAGGCACATACAAAAGTTATTAATTTCATGATTCTGCTATTAAATTAATCACTAACTACTATTCGCTTGTTTATTGTCGGAAATCAAACATCAAATTCAGATGTAACCCTTCATCCCCCG
>OFMS01001505.1_pt1 | contig 15315 bp, 8 predicted proteins | sample 1541871 | NCBI WGS metagenome assembly OFMS01 (sample SAMN04209251, study PRJEB22552) | human gut metagenome | biome: gut; material: feces | host: Homo sapiens | place: USA: Oklahoma
ACGCGGACGTTAGTCCGTGGCCAGCCGCGCAGCGGCCTTTTGTGTATCTTATGTAGACTTATGTTGCTTATGTTTTCCGCGCTAAGCGGCTAACACAAGCGTTATATCTTTTGTTCTTATGTTCTTTTGTTCTTATGTTCTCCGCGTTAGCGGCAAACCTTATAGAGCGTAGCATTCTGTTAAGCATTCGTTTCATGGTAGTCAATACAATTTGGTTTAGTACAAAAGTAAAGTGCTGCAAAGGTAATACCGAGGCATTGCACCCATCAAAAAAAGTGTACAATTTGTACACAAATATTTGTCCCCTCCCCGTTATCCCTCTTGTAAAAGAGTGCATGCGTTTTTACTGCCATCTTACACTTTTTGTGCGCAACAAGCTGATATACAGATGTTTCAAGAGTGTAAGATGATTTCAAAGTATCTTACACACCCCTGCACACATCTTACACACTACACCCCGCTTCCAAGCAGCCGATTTGTACGTATGCGGTGGGCCTTACGCCATAGGGACATAGAAAAATCTGTCGGAGCAACAGACTTTTCTGTCCCCCTATGCCGTGACATCGCCCTCCCGTGTTTGTGCTGTGTGGCAGCGTGTGGGGTGTGTAGGTTGTGTGTAGGTGAAATTGATAGTATCTTACACTGAGTAAAGTGTTGACAATCAATGAGTCGCAGCGTGTTAGTGTAAGATGCAAGATACTCGGCGTGTAAGATATTGTAGTATGGTAAAAGTCCCACAAGCACTAAACGCTACCACTAAACTCAACCACAAAACGCAAGCACTAATGGGGGCGACGCGTCCCGCGTCGGGCATTAAGGAAAAGACTCATACTCCAAATATAGGCTCACAAACAGTGCTAATTACAGGCGCAGTTTATGCTATACGACATAAATTAAGGAGTTTTATAGTGATTAAGGCAGTGCCAAAGTGCGCAAACTGTTTACATTTGCGGTGTCTGAAATATAAAGTACTACACACACTTAATCCGTTGGTGGAAAACTTGGTTAACGGGTTAACAATTTGACAGGTAAACAAGTAAGTATGCCATGCGCTGCTTATCATGTCAAGACTTGAATAGTTAGCAACTTAAAAAGGCTTGGCAAACTTATCCGTTAACCCGTTAACTCGTCAACTTGTTTACCAACACATTATTACAACCTACTATTTATGAAAAAGTTAGCATTCTTACTCATAATGGCCCTTGGCACACTCACAGCCTCGGCCCAAAAGACGCCCCATGCCATTGGTGCGCACTTTGGTGGCTCAACCATCGACCTCGAATACCAATATCACTTTAGCAAGCGCAACTTCCTCGATCTGACAGCGGGCGTGTTCAACCTCAGCGACGGTTTTGCCCTGCAGGGTGTTTACAACTGGAACATCAAGCAGTGGCCTGGCTGGACGCCACGTTTCGCCACATGGAAACTGTGGGGCGGCTTTGGTGCTGGCGTAGGCTATTATGACCACGACGACTACGAGGGTGCATTCCTTGGTCCGGTAGGCACATTAGGGTTTGGCTTTACGCTGAAAGATGTGCCTTTGACCCTTGGTGTGGACTATCGCCCCATGGTAGCCATCAACTTTGGTCATGGTGATGCCTTGATAGACCGCGGTTTCCGCAACATCGGTGTCACGCTGACATACAGATTTTAGCACAACGTGTGCTGCGTCCGCCGTCTTGCCCGAAAGTCATTCGGGTGAGGCGGCGGAGTTTTTTGGGTGCGTATTTATTATAAACGTAAAGTGCGAACGGTTTCAAACAGCAAGCGCAAGCACCAAACGCTATCACCAAACGCTACCTCAAATGGGGGCGACGCGTCCCGCGTCGGGATTTGAGACAAAGGCTCACAGACAGAAGTGTAATTAGTGCTATCTGTGAGTCTTTATTTATTTTCCCGACGCGGGACGCGTCGTCCCCATTAGTGCCTGCGTTTAGTGGTAGCGTTTAGTGCTTGCGTTTCTTCAAGCCCCCCACCACCAACCTCCACCACAAAACGCTACCTCTAATGGGGGCGACGCGTCTCGCGTCGGGATAGAGAAATGGGGAGAAAAATTGTGGATTTGTCTGCACGCCACGTCACTGCACACTTCTCCAATCTTATCCAAAATGCGCTTTGCACTGTTTTTTTGTTAAGTAATGTTGTGCACAAGTGCAAAAGTCTCTACCTTTGCTTAAAAGGACGAGGCGCACACAGCGTGTGCACTTTCGTTAATGCAGAACCATTAAATTATTTACCCGTTGGTGGAATATTGTGTTAACCTGTTTGCTTGTCAACTCGTTTGCTAATTTCGCCAACGCATATAAACTTATATAAAAATGAACATCTCTACACTGTTAAACAGCTTGGCAGCTTTGGTGCTCACCGCATGTCCTGTGGCGGGTATGGCACAAAGCACCAACAACGACGATGGCGTGGTGAAACTCGACACCCGCACCCGTTACAATGCGGCACGTCCGGGCGAGGTGCTGGTCAAGTTCAAGAACCAGAGCCAAGTGGCGGTGAAAAAGGTGAACGGACGTTTCCGTTCGGCTTGTGTGCGTGCTGTCGACCAAGTGCTCCGCCAGTTCGGCACCACCGACATGGAGCAACTTTTCCCTGCCGATGCCAACCAACTCAAGCGCACACTGCGCCGTGCGCGTTCCTACAGTGGCGCCGAGGTAGTTGAGCAGGACTTGAGCCGAATTTACCGCATACGCATCAAGTCGCAGCGCCCCGACAGCACACAACTCATGGTAGAGCAGTTGGCCAAGTTGGGTGAGGTGGAATATGCCGAACCCAACTATTTGGTGTATTCGCTCGATGTGCCCGCGGCTACCCCCAATGCCCCGTTGGCCGCGGCAGGTGCTGAGGTTGGCGAGGGCAGCGACGCACCGGCCGACACCATGGCCGGCAGTGGCGTGATATGTGCCGATCCCACCACCAGTCCGCTTTACAGCCAGCAGTGGGGCATCAAGGCCATGGGCATTGACCAGCTGTGGACAAAACCCATCGTCAATGCCACATTGCCCGTCATTGCCATTCTCGACACCGGTGTAGACATTACACACCCCAACCTGAAGGACAACATCTGGACCAATACGGCTGAGGCCGAGGGCGAAGAGGGGTATGATGACGATGGCGACGGTTATGTGGACGACCTGCACGGTTGGGACTTTATCAACAATACGGGCAAGATAGCCGACTACAACATGCACGGCACCCACGTGGCGGGCATTGCCGCAGCCGCCAACAACGGCTTGGGCATTGTGGGCGCCAATCCGTTGGCGCGCATCATGCCTGTCACGGTGATGCAGAGCGATGGCACGGGCGACATAGCCACCCTGGCGCGCGGTGTGGAATATGCTGCAGCCAAGGGTGCCACGGTCATCAACATGAGTCTGGGCACCTACGCCGACTCCAAGGTGCTTAAAAATGCACTGGCCAAGGCTTACCAAAGCAGCGTGATTGTGGCTTCTGCGGGTAATGATGGAAAAGCGATGTACTATGAATGTAGAAAAAACAAATTAGACTTTCCATGCTACCCTGCTGCCTATTCATTTGTGTTGGGTGTGCAGGCCACAGAACAAGATGGCGGCCTGGCAGGTTTCTCAAACTTCGATTGCGACGGGCCCACCTATTCGAAAATGGGTACCGACGGGGTGAACTACGAATTGTCGGCCCCGGGTGTGGACATTATGAGTACGGTGCCTTATGGCGGCTACAAGCCGCTGAATGGTACTTCGATGTCGGCGCCTTTGGTGGCTGGTGGCATTTCGGCCTTGCAGATGGTGAAGGAATACAGCTCGCAAGAGGTGCTTTGGGGCGACCTCATTCACTCTGCCAACTTTGCCGAGGCTTACAACATCACAGAGCGTCCGGCAGAGTTGGATTTGCTGGCCATGGAAATTTGCGACACCATAGCTGGTGGCAATGGCGACGGCATAATAGATGCGGGCGAGACCATTGCCTTTTATCCCATATTGCGCACCACTTGGGGCGAGGCCAAAAATGTAAAACTGTCGTTCATATCGACTGGGGTGGAGTATGAAGATGCCTCGCTCTACGATGTGCAGTCGCAAGACGTGGACTTTGGCAATACGCTCTCGGCTTATGCACAGGAGAAGAGTGCCAACCCCATCATTGTCAAGTTTAAGGAGGGCATTGCCGACCGCCGCATCATTCGTCTGAATCTTCAAGCCACAGCCGACAACACTCCACAGCCACTGAGCGTGGAGTATCAGGTGCGTGTGTATAATGCCGTAAAGTTAGGTGGCATAATTACCAAGGATATGACTTTGACAGCCGACAAGCATTACCGCGTGGTAAAAGATTTAGCCATTCCCGAGGGGGTGACGCTGAAGATTGAGCCGGGCACGAAACTGATACTTGACAATGGTGTTGGCATTTCGTCTAAGGGGAAACTCATAGCAGATGGTGAGCCTGGCAAGATGATTGAGTTTACTTGTGATAATGGGTATTGGGACAAGATTAGTGTATCTCATGATGAAAAGGATAGTTGGGGTGGTACTAATAGTGTTCTTGATACATTGCGTTATTGCGTGTTTGAAGGAACAAGTAAAATCCAAGCATTTACAGAAAATTGTATTATTAGAAATTCTTATGCTGCTTATGTGCATGATATTCTCGGCAAAAGCTTTCGAAGTGTTTTTGAATATAATATGTTTAGGTTCCGTATCGAAGACGTGCATCATGAGTTTACAAATATTTTATATAATGAAATAAGACAAGACTATTACGATGGTAGAATATACGCAATCTTTCCGCATTTAGATTCACCTATTAATATGTTTAACAATAAATCACATCATGGTGATTTTAATGGCATTGTAGCTTTTGGCACTCAATCCGACACCCCAATAAATATTAAGGTTGATTCATGTGCCTATTATGGCACCGCTAAAGAATCTATTCTTCGCCCACTTATTTACGAAATAGGTAATACAATGGGGATGGAATCCACCTTCGCCTATCACGACCTCACCAACCTGCGTAAAGCCCCGGTTCGCGAAACACACGGCATAGTGTGGAAAGTAGTGGTAGATGGCTATGATGCCCAAGACGAATACGACGAACTGCCACCGTTGGGCGTGGGCAAACACAAGTTTGAGGTGTACTTTAACCGACCCATGAATGTGGCCAAGGCACCGACAGTGGCCTTTGGCGTGCGTGAACCCTATACCCAAAACGGTGTGAGCGAAGAGGGCAGCTGGAGTGCCGACAGCACCATCTACACCGTGTACAAAACCATTACGGGCAAAACATCGTCGGACGGTGTGAACACCATCTATGTGAACGATGCCGAAGATGACGAGTACTTCCCCTGTCCACGCGAGGACATGCGTTTCCACATCAACATACAGGCCGCCGGTTCGCTCAGCACAGGCTTTATGGGCGAGGCCGGATTGGGACGCGTCAATCTGACTTGGGACAACACCGAGAACAACTTCGACGATTTCTTGGGCTACAACGTGTACCGCTACACCATGCTCAACGATAGCACGAAGGGTGAGGCCGTGAGGATAAACGACTTCACCTTGGACGATGCCACCACAGCCTACACCGACTATGATGTGACACCGGGCAATACCTATTACTATTACTACAAGGTGATAAGCACCGACTTGAAGGAGACCGACCCGTCGAACATTGTGGCGGTAACACCCCAAACCGCTACCGCGGGCGATGCCAACGGCAGCGGGGCAGTGGACGTGGCAGATGTCATAACCGTGGTGAACTACTCGATAGGCCAAAAGCCCGAACCGTTTATATTTGAGGCCGCTGACATGAATGTGGACAAGCAAATTGACATTCTCGACATCATTGGCATTATTAAGCAAATTGTGCGTCCCAACGACAAGGGTGGCGAAACGGGTGTGGAGAGCACGGCCACTTACAGCATTGAAAACAACACACTGTATGTGGAGAGTGCCGTAGAACTGGCCGGTGTGCAGGTGGCAGTGAAGACCTCACGCACCGCAGAACCTGCTGCTGCCGACGACTTGAAGGGCTTTGAAACGACCTCGGCCTGGACGGACGACAACAATTACTTGTTCCTGGCATACAGCATGACGGGCAAGACATTGCCTGCTGGCAAGCATGCGTTGCTGCACTTGGGCAGTGAGGCGCAAATTGAAAGTATGACCCTGGCGGACAAGCAGGGGCACAACGTGACAGCATTGCCTAATGGCACAACGGCTGTGGCACAGGCTGCCCATTCTGCTGCCGAAATGCCTTATCCCTCACCATTCTACAACAAGCTGACGGTGCCTTACACCATCGACGACGAGGGTGCTCACCATGTGCACATTACCTTGACCGACCTGACGGGCCGCACGGTAAGCCAGCTCAGCAAGCGCGTGGCACATGCCGGCCGATTTGCCCAGACCTTTACGGATTGCAGTCAGTTGCTGCCGGGCATCTATTTGGTACAGGTGTGCATTGATGGCCAGGTGGTGAACACGGCTAAGGTGATGCATAAGTGATGATTAGGGTTAGGGGGGTAGTGGGTTAGGGGGTTAAAAAGTTACCTTTAACGATAGGAAACTGTTTAGCTCTGATTGACTGAGTATATATAAAGGTAACTTTTTAACCCTATAACCCCCTAACCCAATCCCCCCAATCCCCTCGACAATATGACAAGAATGAAATATCTATCCATAGTCTGCTGCTGGTTGCTCGCTGTGTGGCAAGGGTGGGCGCAGACACCCCACATCACTCTGTCGGACGCAGCAGGACAGCCCACAGACGAGGTGACGGTGAGCGTAGATTTGCAACAAGCCACCAATGTGAGCGCGCTGCAAATGGGTGTCACGCTTGACGAACACCTTGAATATGTAGAAGGATCGGCCACGCTCAACGCCTTGCGCAGCGATGGCCATACACTGTCGGCCGGTGTGAAGGACGGGCAGCTGCGCTTTGTTATCTACTCATTGGGCATGAAGGCCCTGAAGGCAGGAGAGCGCCCACTGTTCACCTTCAAACTGCGGCTCGACAAGCAGCCCGGTGTGCGCACACTGCAGCCCACCGACTTGCTGCTGACTGATACCGATGGCAATGCCATCAAACAAATTGACGCCACTGCGGGACGGGTGACCACGCAATGCGCCCTGGCCACCTATGCCAACACTACCATTGACTTTGGCCGTGTGCCGTTGCGCAGCACTTATGAGCAGCATCTGACGGTGACGAACAGTGGCACTACCGACCTGGTGATAACGCAACTGTTGTTCTCTGCTACCACATTCAGTTCAAACGCCAAACTGCCGCTCACCATTGCGGCGGGGGCACAGGCCACACTGCCCATACAGTTTGCGCCCCTCAAGCGCGGACAACAGCAGGCCCGTTTGCGGGTGGTGTCGAACACCACGGGGGTGCGCAATGACATTACGCTCACTGCCGAACCCTATGCCGTGAACGAACTGCATGTGGCCGACGGACTGGAGGGCGATGCCGGCAGCGTGCTGACCATTCCGCTGCGTGTGAACAATATGGACGACCTTTGCGGTTTTCAGTTTGAGTTTGACTTGCCCAGCCAGGTGAGCTACGTGGAGGGGAGTTTCCAACTGTCCGACCGCAAGCAAGACCACCTGCTGAGCAGCAGTTGCAACAAGGGCCACCTCATAGCCCTGGCTTATTCGCCCACCAACAAGGCGTTTACTGGCAGCGACGGCGTGATAGCCTCGTTCAAGGTGAAGCTGATAGGCCCGTACGGCTGCCGCATTGAGGCTGCCAAGGCATTGCTTACCGCACTGATTGACCAGAATGCCACCAACGTGACCTCGGCCCAATATGGTGCCGAAGTGAGCATTTACACACCATCTATCGGCTTGAATTGGGGCGACATTGACATGGGGCGCACCCCCGTAACAGAGGACAGCCGTGCCACGCTCGACATACACAACTATGGCAACGCCACGCTGCGCGTTGAGCGCATGCTGCTGCGTGATGGCACAGATGTGAAGTTTGATGTGACACTGCCCTTTGAACTGGCGCCATGGGAAAGCCGCACGGTGACGCTCACCTACAACACGCTGGAAAAAGGCGACTTTAGCGATGTGCTGCAAATATACAGTAACGACCCGTCGAACCGCTTGGTGGAGAAGACGGTGAGCGGTTCGCGCTACGAACCTAATACGGTTGACCTGCAGGCACAGCCCACTACCAGCACAGAGGCTACCTTGGTGCTGAACCTTGACAACTATAATGCGGTGAGCGGCATTCAGTTTGACATGCTGTTGCCCAATGGCTATGGTTTTGACGCTGCCACCGACTTGTGGTTGCAGGACCGCTTTGCGGACTTTACTGCCAACTGTCAACTGCTGCCCTCGGGGCAGTATCGTGTGTTTGTGTACAGCATGCACGATGCGGTAGTGGCGCGGGGTGCCGGGGCGGTGCTTGCCATCACGCTGCACCCTGAGGCTGACAAGCAGATAACGGGCAGCGATTGCCTGCAGCTGAGCCACATAAAGGTGGGTGGGCCAGACATGGCTGATGTGCAAAACTATGCCACCAGTCTGACGGCATACATTCCGGCTCCGGTTGTCACCTCGCTGACAGAGGTTGCTGCACAAGGCACTCCCCGTTGGGGCACCGTCTACCGCCTTGATGGCACAAGGGTGGGTGCTTTGCCCCAGGTGTGGCCCCATTTGCCCGCAGGTCTTTATATTGTGAACGGCAAGCGCATCATGAAGCGCTGAGGCGCGGCAGTGACTACTGACCTGCTAACGTAAAACGGCTGTCCGCCAAGAATGCATCTGCATTCTTGGCGGACAGTTGTATATTGGTGTTGCCTGGTAAACCGTAAATATGCGAACGGACGCAAGCAAGCACCATACGCAAACACCAAACGCTACCTCAAATGGGGGCGACGCGTCTCGCGTCGGGATAGAGAAAGGAGGAAAATACGTACTCTACTAAATAATAGCTGCATATTTTCCCGAGGCGGGACGCCTCGCCCCCATTAGAGGTAGCGTTTGGTGCCTGAGTTTAGAGGTAGCGTTTGGTGCTTGAGTTTAGAGGTAGCGTTTGGTGCTTGCGTCCGTTCACATATTTACGTTTTACTGGGGCAGCCTAAAAAGAATTAATGGAGGCTGCGTCTCCACGAGCCTCCATTAACCAACACAAAAACTAAACTAGACTTAACTAAACTATTTGAAAGCGTTATCATCACGACAACTTGATAATGCAAATATATAACAATGTTATTAACAAACAAAGGTTTTGCAAAGAAAACTTTACAAAACCTTTGTTTTTAACATTTTGACGTGCTGTTCAGCATAATATTATCGAGAATAACCATGGCCGCCATGGCCTCGACAATGGGCACGGCGCGGGGTAACACACAAGGGTCGTGGCGGCCACGGGCCTTGAGGGTAGTGGGCTGTCCGTTGATGTCGACCGTTTGCTGCTCGCGCAACAGGGTGGCCACGGGTTTGAAGGCTACACGGAAGTAGATGTCCTGCCCGTTGCTCAGTCCGCCCTGAATGCCGCCGCTGTGGTTGGTGCGGGTGGTGATGCCGCCGTGGCCGTCGGGCACAAACACGTCGTTTTGCTCACTGCCGCGTGCGCTGACTCCGGCAAAGCCCTCGCCATACTCAAACCCCTTGACGGCATTGATGCCAAGCATGGCGGCACCAAGCTGTGCATGCAACTTGCCGAAGGCTGGTTCGCCAAGTCCTATGGGGCAGCCTTCGATAACACCGGTGATGATGCCGCCAATGGTGTCGCCCTCGGCCTTGACGGTGCTGATGAGCTCGGCCATTTGTCGGGCTGCAGCAGGGTCGGGGCAGCGCACGGGGTTGCGCTCAATTTCGGCAAAGTCGTAATCCTTGTAACTGCCGCTCAGTGCGATGGAACCTACTTGCGAGGTGTAGGCTGTGATGCGTATGCCCTTTTGGCGCAGCACCATCTTGGCAAAGGCTCCGCCTACCACGCGGGCTATGGTTTCGCGTGCCGAGGTGCGTCCGCCACCGCGGTGGTCGCGTATGCCGTACTTGGTTTGATAGGTGAAGTCGGCATGTGAGGGACGGAACACTTGGCGCATGTTGTCGTAGTCGGACGAATGCTGATTTTCGTTGCGTACCAAAAAACCTATGGGGCAACCGGTGGTTGTGCCCTCAAACACGCCCGAAAGGATTTCGACTTTGTCGCCCTCCTTGCGGTCGGTGGTGAGTTTGCTCTGACCGGGTTTGCGGCGGTCGAGTTCGTGTTGTAAAAAGTCCATGTCAACCTTTATGCCGGCTGGCATGCCGTCGATGACGCCGCCTATGCCGGGCCCGTGGCTCTCGCCAAAGGTTGTGAGGCGGAATATTTGGCCAAAAGTGTTCATGTAGTAGGGGGGAAAGGGTTAGTGGGTTAATGGGTTAGGGGGTTATGGTGTAACGGGTTAACAAGTTGTTTGGCTCACTTGGTCAGGCTTCGCTGTGTCAAACAGTCGTTACCAGCCCTGTGAGGTACAAAACATATCAACTTGTTAACCCGTTATCCTGTCATGTTGCTAAGCAGGTATTTTCGAACACCTGTTTACTTGTGGCAACCGCAACCTTCTCCGTGTTCGTGCTTGCCGCAGCATTCGCCTTTGCCATGTTCGTGCTTGCCGCAACATTCGCCTTCGCCGTGTTCGTGGTGATGGCCACCGCAACCACCTTCGCAACCGCCTTCGCAGTCGCCGCCGCAGTTGCAGCCTTCGTGGTTGATGAGCGCTTGAATTTCCTCGTTAGTGGCATCGCGCATGGTTACAACCTGGCCCTTGAAGTGGAGGTCCTTGCCGGCGAGCGGGTGGTTGAGGTCGATGATGACGGTGTTGTCTTTGAGCTCAAGCACAAGGCCCTGAAAGCGCATGCCGTCGGCATTAACCAGGGGCAGTACGGCGCCGGGGTAAACCATGTCCTTGTCGAAGCGGCCGTTGATGGCAAATGTCTCCTTGGGCAATTCGATGACGTGGTCCTGCTCGTAGGGGCCATAAGCCTCGTCAACTTTCAGCACAAAGTCGAAAGCTTCGCCTTCGGCCAAGGCCAGTATTTTGCTTTCAAAAGAGTCGAGTGCAATGCCAAGGCCCGAGATAAACTGGAAGGGGTGCTCGATGGGAGCCTTCTCAACCAATTCGTGAATGCCTTTGTCGTTGTCGGTGTAAAGTTCGTATGCTACTGTTACATACTTGTTCGGTGTCTGTTGTTCCATAAATAATAGTTGGTGCGTCTGGCCCGTGGCAAGTACGCAATGTTATGGGGTGTTAGCCCTTTTATTGATAATGTTTTAACCTATTGGCGAAATTTCAAGTTAACGGGTCAACAAATTGACAGGTTAACAATTAAGTGTGCTATACATTCTATTATGTTAAAGTAAGACTGGTAAGAAGCCTGAAAAGCTTGGCAAACTTACCTGTTAACCCGTTAACTTGTCAACTTGTTTACTAATTCCGCCTTAAGATGATGTTTGTGCTTATGCCAGTTCGAGGTCGAACTCCTTGCGCAGCATTTCGAGTGCGGGATAGCGTTGCAACATCGATTTGTAGCGCTCAAGACGGCTTGTGGCGCGGCGCGGCATGTTGTTGGGCGCTATTTCAAAGTGCAGCGTGATGTAGTCGTTGCGCAGTTGTGTGCGCAAATAGTTCATCAGCGATATTTGCTCTTGGCGCATGGTGGCCTCTACCAGTTCGTTTTCGACTATCGCCTTTACGCTCCAGGTGTCGGTGTCGAGTTTGAGCGGCATGCTTTTCATGCGGCCGGCGGTGGCAGCTTTCTCCTTGGGCAGCTGCTGTGCGTAGCGAAACCAGTAGTAGGTCAGGCGGTCGTCGTTGAAAGGCGTATTAAGCTTTTCGGCCGGCTGTTGCGCGGTGGTGGCCTGTGTGGCCCTGGTGGCTGCTGGCGCTTTGCCCGTGTTGTTCTGCTTTTGCAGCTCCTCGCGTATGGACAGCACTTTGACATTGTGTGTGATGCGTTTGCCGCTGTTGTTGGATGCGGCAACGAGTTGCTGGTAGGTGCTTTGTGTGGCCAATATGCCGCTGGGGGTATTGGCAGGGCTTGCTGCAGTCGGTGTTTGCGCGGCTGGTCGTGCGGTGGCAGTGTGAGGGGTGGCACCGTTGGCGGCAGGGCGTGCGGCAGCCACTTGGGGTGTGGCGGTGGAGATGGGGCGTGCAGCTACGGCTGAGCCAGCGGCTGCATGCTTGAATATGGGTTTAAGTCGTCGTGTAGGGCGACGCCCACACCCCGTGTCGTCGTCGCCCACGGCCGCTTGTGCCACCTCTATCAGCGTGAGCTCTACCAGCAGGCGCTTGTTGCGGGCTGTGCTGTAATGCCTGTCGCAGTCGTTGCACAGCTTGAGGGCGCGGTAGAGCAGTTTAGGCTCGCAGCGCTTGGCTTGCTCGTGGTAGTTTTGGCGCACACGCTCGCTCACATCGAGCAATGGGAGCGTCTGCTCGTCGCGGCTCATGAGCAGGTTGCGGAAGTGGGTGGCCAGTCCGCCAATGAAGTAGTTGGCCTCGAACCCTCGGTTGAGTATGTTGTTGAGCTTTGTCATGGCCGTGGGAATGTCGCCTTTGATGAGCGTGTCGGTCATGCCAAAGTATTCGTCGTAGTCGAGCACGTTAAGGTCTTCGATCACCTTTTGGTAGGTGATGTTTCCCTCGCAGTAGCTTGTCACCTGGTCGAATATGGAGAGAGCGTCGCGCATGCCGCCATCGGCCTTTTCGGCAATGACGTGCAGTGCTTCGGGCTCGTAGGTGATGCCCTCCTTGCCAGCCACATATTCGAGGTGCTTGATGGTGTCGGCCACGGTGATGCGTGCAAAGTCGTATATCTGGCAACGGCTCAATATGGTGGGCATGATTTTGTGCTTTTCGGTAGTGGCAAGCACAAATATGGCGTGCGCGGGCGGCTCTTCAAGCGTTTTGAGAAAGGCATTGAATGCAGCCTGCGAGAGCATGTGCACCTCGTCGATGATAAACACTTTGTAGCGTCCTATCTGTGGGGGGATTTGCACTTGTTCAATCAATTCGCGAATGTCGTCGACACCATTGTTAGATGCGGCATCAAGCTCGTGTATGTTGTATGAACGTTGCTCGTTGAAGGCTTTGCAACTTTCGCATTCGTTGCAAGCTTCGCCGTTGGGAGTGGGCGAGAGGCAGTTGATGGTTTTTGCAAAAATACGCGCACAGGTGGTTTTGCCCACACCCCTTGGCCCGCAAAACAGGTAGGCGTGTGCCAATTTGCCTTGCGATATGGCGTTTTTGAGTGTAGTGGTAAGTGCGTGCTGGCCAACCACGCTGTCGAAGGTGGCGGGCCGGTATTTTCGTGCAGATACGATATAGTTGCTCATGTTGCGATACGGATGACTAAGTTGCACAAAGGTAGTGTTTTTTTTTGATATGTGTGCGACGGCAAATTGCTAAGTTGAAAAAAAGGCAGTACCTTTGTGCCATCAATTAACCCAGCCCCGTTGGCATACTTGATTGGCGGCTTGGCGGTGCGAGGCGTTGCCGGCCGGGTATTTTCGGTCCTGCCATGGGGCTTAAGGGTGGTTCTAATAATAGTAAACCATTATAGCAAAATGTCATTCTCTTACATCTTTTCGCGATTAGACGTGCAGCAGATAGCGAGTGCTTTTATCGTATTGTTCGCCGTCATCGATGTATTGGGGTCGACCCCCGTGTTTATCACCCTTAAGCAGCAGGGGCGCCCTGTTAATGCTTGGAAGGCTACGCTCATCTCTCTTGGCTTGTTGCTTGGCTTCTTTTTTGCCGGTGATGCCATGCTGCGACTGTTCAACGTAGATATTGCCTCATTTGCTGTGGCAGGTTCGTTGGTCATATTCCTCATGTCGCTTGAGATGATACTTGATGTGGTGATATTTAAGAATATGGGCCCTATCAAGTCGGCCACGCTCATACCGGTGGTGTTCCCCCTGTTGGCAGGTGCGGGTTCGTTTACAACACTGTTGTCGCTGCGTGCAGAGTATGCCACCGTCAACATATTGATAGGTTTGTTGCTCAACATGATTTTTGTATTTATCGTGTTGAAAGCTACCGAGAAGGTGGAGCGCATCATATCGCCCGCAGCCATCTACCTGTTGCGTAAATTCTTCGGTATCATTCTGCTGGCCATATCGGTACGTTTGTTTACCGCAAACCTGAGCACCCTGATGCAGAATTTGGGGTAGCAGAGTGTACAACTGCATACGATGATAACACGGAGGTAGAATATGAGAGCAATATGTCCTCGCTCTCATATTCTACCTTCGCCCGCCGTTTCACGCAGACTTTGCAATATCGCATATTCAGCTTTCGGATTTAGTTTTCAGCCCGCCCTTGCTAAATCCGAAATAGAGTAAATCATCGTCCTTTGTGGTCGATGGACAACAACATAAACGGCCTTTCCGCGTAACTTGAATGCCTGTCTGAAGCTTGCGCGAAACATATTCCTCTCTACCAAACATAAAGAATCCGCCTCATCCTCCGCACTATAGCGGAAGAGTGAAGCGGATTTTTCGTAAGACGAATACCCGTTTTCATTAAAGGGGTTCCGGCCCATATTGATTGTCGCCGCGATCACTGCCCGTCAGCAGGAACACTAACAATACAATGGCGCCCACTATAGGAACAAGGGCAATCCAATACCACCAACCAGAACGACCTATATCGTGCATACGGCGCACAAATACGGAAATGTTAGGAATAAGGATAATAAGACCATAGATACAAAGCAGTACGTAGGCGCAACCCATGCCCGCAAAAGCTCCTGCGCAATCTCCTAAGATAGCACCTAAAATAAAGCCAACAATGAGCAAGCCTATTTCAAGCAAAATATTAAACAGGTAAAAGTACCAATACTCTGAACGAGAGGCACGTCCTTGGAAAGTGGCATACTTGGAAAATACACTTTTCACAGCTTCAGAAAGTCCCATAATAACGTAATATAGATTTTAGGGTTAATACTAAGAGTTTGCACTCCCTATCAAAGTGAGTGCGTGGCAAAGATAGTCAATAAAAGAGGAAAAAGCAAAAAAGTACTTTCTCAACTTTCGGATTTAGCCCGTGCTTGCTAAATCTGAAACTCGAGCAGAAGATATTACGTTTGTGTTAGCCGCTTAGCGCGGAAAACATAAGGAACATAGGTTTACATAAGAAACACATAAGGCCGCTGCGCGGCTGACGGCCACGGACTAACGTCCGGCTGGCCTCAAAAGACATAAGGGCTGACGCCGTAGCGTGGATTGGTAGCCGCTAACGCGGGAAGCATAAGGACAAAAGGACATAAGAACATAAGAACAAAAGTGCTTCAAGACATACGGGCATGGACTTGCGTCCATGTGCCCTCA
>OFMS01001512.1_pt1 | contig 15237 bp, 16 predicted proteins | sample 1541871 | NCBI WGS metagenome assembly OFMS01 (sample SAMN04209251, study PRJEB22552) | human gut metagenome | biome: gut; material: feces | host: Homo sapiens | place: USA: Oklahoma
TTGCTATGATTGCAGTCAGCAATATATTTTTTAAAAATATATTATTAAAAACAAATAAAATATATCTCATAATTTCGTTATGTGACTGCATAGACAAAGAAGCACATATGGATAAGGCGTGTAACCTTATTAAAAAAGGAGTGAAATGGTGCTGCTATACGATACTTACAGTGTTTATTGGACTTAATGCAATTAAGAGCATATTAACACCTGTTCAGGACACGGTTAATTCTAAAGGTATATTTATGGGGATAAGCCTTATACCTGGTATAGGTGACACAGCACAGGTGTTATCCAATACGATACTTTCATCTTCTGCATTAATAAAAAATGCAATCGGTGTGTCGGGAATTATTGCTATTGTTATGTGTATGTTCTTTCCGTTGCTGCGGATTGGTCTTCTTGCGGTTATATATCAGGGGATTGCTGCAGGACTACAGCCAATAAGTGATAAGAGAATGGTAAGGGCAGTCAGTTCGCTTGGGCAGGCACTTGGAATGATTGTATATATTATGATGATTACACTTGTCCTGTTTATATTAACAATAGCAATTATATGTGTTGCAACTAACTGTGTATCAGTATGAAAGGAGACACAATGAAGCTGTATTCGTGGCTTAGGGCATTGCTCATATTTATGGTTATGTCGGCTGTATTAATGAATGTTATTCCACCCAGGTATGAGGGCAGCTATAAGGTGGTAATGAGGCTTATATTCCTTATGATTTTATTAAAGCCTGTACTTCTGCTTTTATTTAATGAGGAATATATAACTGACAGGGTAAATACATTGTATAATGATTATAGTAAAAACATTGCAGGCTATTCAAGTTCGTATACTGGTGATAGCAGCCTTCAATCAGACTATTACAGCTATGTGAGCAATGCAGTAAAACAGACAGTTATAAGCAGGGTGTTAAATATAGCAGAGGAGTGTGGAGTTGAAGTTAATAATGTAAAGGTTGAATTAAACGATAAGAGCATATTGAATAAATCAGACACCGATTATTCATCTGTAATTACAGGGATTGATATATCAGTAAAAAACAAAAAAAGTGTTTCAAGTTTGGAAAGCACACAGAATGCTAAAACGGCTTTGAATAAATCGGACATAGAGCAATTCGCTAAAATGGTAGCGGATAATTTTAGTATAGATGAAATACTTATCAATATACATTAAGCCAGGTACAGAGAATATTTCGTATTTCGATGTTCAGGACGGAAAGGAGAATTATTATATTTAATTATGAAAATATATTGAATAAATTAGGCAAAGATAAAATATTAATAGTAATACTAGCAGGCATACTGCTTATGGTTATATCAATTCCTGTAAAAGACAGACAGACTGTATCAGAAAACACAACATCTAATCAGGAAAGCGGTGAGGCCACACAGAAAATGTATGAGGAATATGTAGAGAAAAGATTAGAAGATACCTTATCTGATGTTGAGGGGGCAGGAAAGGTTAAAGTTATGGTCAGTCTTAAGAATTCGTCTGAAAAGATACTTGCCAAGGATACAGATTATTCTGATGAAGAAGTTAATGGGAATAATGATGAGAATTCCAATAGTACGCAAAAAACAGAGACACACATTTTTTATGATACAGCTAATGGTAATACGCCATATGTAGTAATGGAGAATATGCCTGTTATTGAAGGTGTGATAATAGTATGTGAGGGTGGTGATAATAAAGAGCTTGTAAGTGAGATTACGAATGCTGTATATGGGCTTTTAAATGTTCCTGTACATAAAATCAAAGTAATGAAAATGTCTTAAATATGGAGGTTTTTTGTGAAAAGAGTTAAGAAAAATCAGGTTATTATTACAGCACTTGCTATTATGATAGCTGTTGCGGGATATATTAATTATGCAGGAAACATTTCAGATATAATATCTGTCAGCAGTAAGAGCGGCAGTAAAGTTGTCAATACATCAACAGATGATACAATATTTACAGAGGAAGAACCAGATGATGAGAGTCTTGAAGAACCGGGGAGTGTTATACTTACATCAGGACAGGGCGTGTCTTCAAGTGTAATCTCTGAAGCTAAGCTTAACAGAGAACAGATACGTGCCAAGAATACAGAAAATCTTACTAATATAGTCAATGATACAGCAATCGATAAGGCTTCAAAGACAGAGGCGATAAATGAACTTGCCAAAATTGCAGAATATTCAGAAAAAGAGGCAGCTATTGAGTTGTTATTAGAGGCAAAGGGATTTAATGATGTGGTGGCTTCAGTGGCAGAAGACAGCGTTGATATTGTAATTAACCAGCAGACATTAGAAAACAGCCAGAAAGCTCAGATTGAAGATATAGCAAAGAGAAAGACAGGGGTTACATCGGATAAAATTACCATTAACGTTATTAAGTAACTTATCATTGCATTTATTTATATTTTTTATTATAATAGATTAAAGATTACGTTAATAACAGTCAGGAGGGCATTATGACAAAAGAGTTTGAAGATAGAGGTAATACTTATACAATTCACGAAAGCAAGGATATTGGCGAAGTAAGAGTTGCAGATGAGGTTGTTGCTATTATTGCAGGTCTTGCTGCTACAGAGGTGGAAGGCGTTGAGAGTATGGCTGGCAACATCACTAATGAACTTGTAAGCAAGCTTGGAATGAAGAATTTATCTAAGGGTGTTAAGGTTCACGTTGGTGAGAATGATGTGACAGTTAATCTTGCACTTAATATTAAATATGGCTGTGAGATACCTAAGGTATCAGCCGCAGTACAGGACAGAGTTAAGACAGCAATCGAGACAATGACAGGTCTTGAAGTATCAGAAGTTAACATTAAGATTGCTGGCGTTAATATTGACAACTAAGTACAGTAAGCATTGGGGCTGTCCTTAATGGACAGTCCTGTTTGAGTAATTAATTGATGAGAGGATTCCTATGACAAGATCAGAAATGAGAGAACACGTTTTTAAGCTTATATTCCGTGTTCCTTTCCACGATAAGAATGAATTAAGAGAACAGATTGACTACTATTTTGACGGTTTGACAGATGTTAATGAGAAAGATTACGAATATATTAAGAATAAGGCACTTCTTGTATGTGAATTAAGCGATGATATTGATGAGAAGATTAATTTGGTATCAGAAGGCTGGCCAGTTGACCGTATTGGTAAGGCAGAGCTTGCTATTATGCGGCTTGCAGTCTATGAGATGCTTTATGATGATGATATTCCTGTTAATGTAGCTATTAATGAGGCTGTAGAGTTAGCTAAAAGTTATGGCTCTGATGATAATGCAGCATCATTTGTCAATGGTGTTCTTGCAAAGCTTGTATAATAACCTTTTGCTGAATTAAAGAGCATAATAAAGAGATTAAGAAAGAGGAACGATGGCTGGAGTATATACTGTAACACAGATTAATTCCTATATTAAGAATATGTTTAGACAGGATTTTGTACTTAATCGTATTCAGATAAAAGGGGAAATATCTAATTGCAAGTATCATACATCCGGTCATATTTATTTTACTTTAAAAGATTCGGGTGGAACGATTGCAGTTGTTATGTTTGCCTCTTATGCATCAAAGCTTGATATAAAGCTTGAAAATGGAATGTCTGTTGTAGTAGATGGCAGAATTGATATATATGAACGTGATGGCAGGTATCAGTTGTATGCCGTTAATATTACCGAAAGTGGTATGGGGGATTTATATAAGAAGTTTGAACAATTAAAACAGCAGTATGATGATATGGGATATTTTGATTCATCATATAAGCGCCCGATACCACGTTTTGCAAGAAAGATAGGAATTGTAACAGCTTCAACAGGAGCTGCTATACACGATATAATGAATATATCACACAGGCGCAATCCGTATGTAAGTCTGTATCTGTATCCTGCATTAGTTCAGGGCGAATATGCCAAGTACAGTATTGCCAAGGGAATAGCTGTGCTTGATAAGTTCGGGGTGGATTGCATTATTGTTGGACGTGGAGGAGGTTCACTTGAAGACTTGTGGGCATTTAATGAACCAGAGGTTATAGAGGCAGTATTTAGCTGTAATACACCGGTTATATCAGCGGTTGGACACGAAACAGATTTTACAATCACAGACTTTGTGGCAGATTTAAGAGTTCCAACACCATCTGCCGCTGCAGAGTGTGCAGTATTTGATATGGTACAGGTTGATGATTATATGCAGGCATACAAGAGACGTTTAAGAAATGCTCTGGATAATGTATTTGCCAGATATAAGAACAGGGCAGAGAAGGACAAGCTTTCTTTGCAGATATACAATCCTATTAACCAGATATATGAAAGAAGACAACGTCTTATTCATATAGAGGATATATTAAATAACCAGATGACACAAGCAGTGGAACGCTACAGGCAGAAGCTGTCATTAGCTGCGTACAGACTTGATAATGTAAGTCCTTTAAAGAAGTTTGACAAGGGCTACAGCTATGTAGAGAATAATAAACAGAGAGTACAGTCGGTTAACGATGTATCAGTAGATGATTTGTTAACGCTTTATTTAAAAGATGGTACTGTGACAGCTAAGGTCATAAATATTGATAATGTTTAATGAGGTATAATTAATGGCAAAGGCTTCTAATCTTGAAGATACATTTAATAAGCTTGAGGCAGTTCTTAATGAAATGGAACAGGGCGAGCTTACATTAGATGAGTCTTTTAAAAAATATAAAGAAGGTATGGAATTACTCAATAAATGTAATACTATGCTTGATAAGGTTGAAAAACAGATTGTTATAATTGATGATAATGGGGTGGTGGATAATAATGAATAATTTCAAAGAACAGTTAAGCAAAGAGACCTCCTGTATAGATAATATAATAGAAAAGTACCTGCCAGAAGCTAAGGGACACGCAGAATATATTAAATCTGCGATGGATTACAGCGTGGAAGCTGGCGGCAAGAGAATAAGACCAATGATTATGCTTGAAACTTACAAGTTGTGTAATGGTACTAACGAGGAAGAATTGTATCCATTTATGGCGGCTCTTGAGATGATACACACTTATTCTTTGGTGCATGATGATCTTCCTGCTATGGATAATGATGACTATAGAAGAGGAAAGCTTACAACACATAAGAAATTTGGTGAAGATTTTGGAATATTAGCGGGTGACGGACTTTTGAATCTTGCGTATGAAACAATGCTTTCAGCTATACATAAAGCAGCAAAGACAGGTGATGCACAGGCTGTATTAAGATATTCTGCTGCCGCAGATGTGATAGCTAATAAGGCTGGTGTTGATGGTATGGTCGGAGGACAATCGCTTGATGTAATGCTTACAGATAAGCCGATGAATGAAGAACAGCTTGATTACATTTTCAGATTAAAGACAGGTGCTCTTATAGAAGCAGCATTTATGGCTGGTGGAATTATTGCAGGTTGTGATGAAAATGTCACTAAGCTTCTTGAGGAAACAGGTTATAATATAGGCTTCGCATTTCAGATTAAGGACGATATTCTTGATGTTACAAGCACACAGGAAGTACTTGGAAAGCCTGTGTTAAGTGATGAGAGAAATAATAAAACAACATATGTTACACTTTATGGAATGGAAAAAGCAGAAAAAGATACTGCTGATATGTCTGTAAAAGCATTGGAAACACTCAAAACTATTGGACATAACGAGTATCTGGAGGATTTAATCACAATGCTTATACATAGGGATAGGTAATCGTGTGAAAGAGGTTAATTATGATACTTGAGAAAATCAATAAACCTAACGATATTAAGAAATTATCACCAATAGAATACAACCAGCTTGCTGATGAGATACGCCAGTTTCTTATTGATAAGATAAGTGTCACAGGCGGACATCTGGCTTCTAATCTTGGCGTTGTGGAGCTTACTATGGCACTTCATATTGTATTTAATCTTCCAAAGGACAAGCTTATATGGGACGTAGGACATCAGTCATATACGCATAAGATACTTACAGGAAGGAAAAATCAATTTGATGAATTAAGAAAATTCGGCGGTATGAGCGGCTTTCCTAAGAGAAATGAAAGTGATTACGATGCTTTTGATACAGGTCACAGCTCGACATCAATATCAGCAGGACTTGGAATTGCTATGGCAAGAGATGTACAGCACGAAGATTACAGTGTAGTTTCTGTTATAGGTGATGGTGCACTTACAGGTGGTATGGCATATGAAGCTTTAAATAATGCTTCAGGTATTAAGGGTAATTTTGTGATTATACTTAATGATAATACAATGTCAATTTCTAAAAATGTCGGCGGCGTATCCAATATGCTTAGTGAAATACGTTCGTCAGACTCTTACTATGATTTAAAAGAGAATATAGGCAATGTATTATATAAGCTTCCTAAAGGGGACAAGGTTGTAAAGCTTATCCAGAAGACAAAGTCGAATCTAAAGCAGGTGATTCTTCACGATTCGATGTTTGAAAGTATGGGTATATATTACCTTGGACCAGTTGACGGACACGATATGGATAAGCTTATCAAGATACTTACAGTTGCAAAAAGAATAAATGGACCTGTGCTTGTCCACGTTGTTACGCAGAAAGGACGTGGTTACAAGCCGGCAGAGCGCAATCCAAGCAAGTTTCATGGTATTGGACCATTTGATGTGGCGACAGGTATGGAGATTAATAAATCTGACCGGCCAACATATTCGCAGGTGTTCTCTAATTCTATATGTGAAATAGCCAAGAAAGACAGGTCTGTATGTGCTATTACAGCGGCTATGCCAGACGGAGTTGGGCTTGCTAAGTTCTCAAAGTGGTTTCCGGATAGATTTTTTGATGTCGGAATTGCTGAGGCTCACGCTGTAACATTTGCGGCAGGATTGTCAGCAGGCGGATTAAAACCAGTGTTTGCGGTTTATTCTTCATTTTTACAGAGAGCTTATGACCAGATATTACATGATGTGTGTATACAACAGCTTCACGTTGTGTTTGCAATAGACAGGGCAGGACTTGTTGGAAGTGATGGAGAGACACATCAGGGGATATTTGATATATCATTCCTGTCATCAATACCTAATATGACTATTATGGCACCAAAGAATGATTATGAATTAAAGTCATCACTTGAGTTCGCTCTGGAAGAATTTAATGGGCCGATAGCTATAAGATATCCAAGAGGCGAGGCAGTTGTCAGATTTCGCGAATTTAATGCACCGGTTGAATACGGCAAGGCTGAGCTTATGTATGAAGAAAGTGATATAGCAATTCTTGCACTTGGAAGTATGGTTGATACAGCATTTAATGTAAGGGAAAGACTTAAAGAGCAGGGCTATAACGTGACACTTGTAAATGCACGTTTTGTAAAGCCTATAGACAGTGCAATGATTGATAAAATAAGCACAACACATAAGCTTATAGTAACACTTGAAGAGAATGTATCATCGGGCGGATTTGGGCGTGCAGTCTGTCAATATATCAATGATAAAGAACTTCATAACTATGTGCTTGACATATCACTTCCTGATGATTATATAGAACACGGAAGTGTTGATATATTACGGCGTGAGACAGGAATAGATGAAGATACAATTGTTAAACGTATAACAGCAGTTTATAATAATATTGGAGATAATAATAATGAGCAGTAAAGAAAGATTAGATGTTCTGTTAGTGAACAGGGGGCTTGCTGATTCCAGGGAAAAGGCAAAGGCTATAATTATGTCTGGAAATGTATATGTTGACGGACAGAAGGAAGATAAAGCTGGGTCATCATTTAATGAGATTGTTAATATTGAGGTAAGAGGCAATACACTTAAGTATGTAAGCCGTGGCGGGTTAAAGCTTGAAAAAGCTATGGAGAATTTTGATGTAACGATTGAAGGGAAAATATGTATGGATGTTGGTTCATCAACAGGTGGTTTTACAGATTGTATGCTTCAGAATGGTGCTGTTAAAGTATATTCTGTTGATGTAGGACACGGACAGCTTGCTTGGAAGCTTCGTAATGATGAGCGTGTTGTATGTATGGAAAAGACTAATATACGATATGTAACACCGGAAGATATTGCGGATAAGATAGATTTTTCAAGCATTGACGTATCATTTATATCGCTTACAAAGGTGCTGCTTCCAGTGAAAAATCTTCTTACAGATGACGGGCAGATAGTATGTCTTATAAAGCCACAGTTTGAAGCTGGAAGAGAAAAGGTTGGTAAACACGGTGTTGTAAGGGATAAGGCGGTACACATCGAAGTTATAGAAATGGTTATTAATTATGCAATTTCAATTGGATTTGAGATACTTAACCTTGAATTCTCGCCAGTTAAGGGTCCGGAAGGAAATATCGAATATCTTCTTCATTTACAGAAACATATAGAAGGAACCTATGATAATATTCCTTTCACAATACAAAATATAGTAGACAAAGCCCACGAAACATTGTAATATATTCATATAGATATTAATATTAATTTAAAGTATAGAGGCGTTAATGAAATCTTTTTACATAGTCACGAATACAACTAAAGATCCAGACCTTGTATATACAAACAGTATTCTGGATTATCTTAACAAGCACAATGTAAGCTGTATATATAATCCTGACTCGGCAGATGTAGAACATACTGATTATTGTTATACGAATGCTGATATTGTGCCAGATGATACAGAATGCATAATTGTTCTTGGTGGGGATGGTACGCTTATACAGGCGGCAAGAGACCTTAATTCTAAGAATATACCTCTTCTTGGTGTTAACATAGGAACGCTGGGGTATCTTACTGATACAGATATGAACACAGTGTATGATACCCTTGAAAGCCTTATTAATGACTGTTATGAGATAGATACAAGGATGATGCTTGATGGAAAGATATACCGTGATGACGAGCTTATATATGAAGATGTAGCACTTAATGATGTAGTTCTTAGCAGAAGGGGAATATTAAGGGTTATAGATTTTGATATATATGTCAATGGAGAATATCTTAATTCGTTCGCGGCAGACGGAGTTATAGTATCTACGCCGACAGGTTCTACAGCTTATTCTTTATCGGCAGGCGGACCAATTGTCCAGCCGAATGCACATCTTATAATGATTACACCAATATGTGCACATACACTTACTCAGAGAAGTATAATATTTGAACAGAATGATGAGATTGTAATACAGATGAATGATAATAAGAAATTATCAGAAGAAAGAGTAGCTACATATGATGGAGAAAGCTATTGTAATGTCATAACAGGGGACAGAGTTGTTATTACCCGTTCTGATAAGACAGCACGGCTTATAAAGACAAGCAGAATTTCTTTCCTTGAAAGGATAAGGAATAAAATGTAGCCGGAATAGGAGAAGAAAAGTGAAATCAGACAGACATAAAAAAATATTAGAACTTATAGCTGATAATAATATAGGAACTCAGGAAGAGCTTGCTGATGCACTTAATAAAGCAGGGTATAATGTAACTCAGGCGACTGTTTCAAGGGATATAAGAGCACTTAATCTTACCAAGGTCACAATTGACGGGGTTAATCAGAAGTATACAACTCTTTCACATAGCAGTCCTGTACCTAATGACAAATATATAAGAGTGCTAAAGGAAGGCTATCTTTCTATGGATATGGCACAGAATATTCTTGTTATAAGGACTGTTCCGGGTATGGCAATGGCGGTGTGTGCGGCACTGGATGCACTTAAGCTTGATGAGATAGTTGGTTCTATTGCAGGTGATGACACTATTATGTGTGCTGTAAGGACTGTTAAGGATACTGTAAATGTTTCTAATAAACTTAAGAAACTTATAAAGGCATAGTATTATAAAGATATAGTATCAGAGGAGGAATATGTTATCTAATTTACATGTTAAGAATCTTGCACTTATAGAAGAAGAAAATATTGATTTTGAAGAGGGGCTTAATATTCTGTCAGGAGAGACAGGTGCAGGTAAGTCTATTATATTGGGTTCTATTAATGCGGCACTAGGTGCCAAGACATCGCCTGATTTTATAAGAACAGGTGCAGAATATGGACTTTCAGAACTGCTTTTTAATATTGAAGATGATAATGTAATTGAACGCATAAAAGAGCTTGGAGTTATAGATATTGAGAATGGTGAACTGCTTATTTCAAGAAAGATAACACCAACACGTTCGCAGATAAAGGTTAATGGACAGAATTTTACGGCGGCACAGACACAGAAGCTTGCACGCTATCTTATAGATGTTCATGGACAGCACGATAACCAGATACTTATGGATGATGCTAATCATCTGACGGTTGTAGATACATTCTGTGCTGATGAAATAGCTGAATTAAGAGAGGCTATGGAAGAGGCATATAAAGATATGGTTAAAGCAAAGAAAGCGTTAGAACTTATTGATAAGGATAAAGATGAACTTCAAAAAGAGATAGCATTTCTTGAGTATGAAGCTAATGAGATACAGACGGCCGATATACAGCCAGATGAAGATGAGGAGCTTGAAGCAAGATATCATAAGCTTAATAATTACCAGAAGATTACTAATGAGCTTTCGTATGCAGATATGCTTTTGAATTCAGGTAATGATAATATAAGTGATATGATAGGAACTGCATTAAAGTCACTTATAACAGCAAGTGAATATGATGATGTATTGAAAGAGTGCTGTGATACTTTGTCTGATGCTGAAGGACTTATTCGTGATGCCGGACACAGTATCAGTTCATATATAGAGAACTCTGAATATGATCCAAGAGAGTTTAGCGAACTACAGGAAAGACTTGATCTTATTAATAATCTTAAGAACAAATATGGAAGTTCAATAGAGGCTATTAATGATACCTTATAGGCTATTAATGCGAAGCTTGCAGATTATTACAATTTTGATGAGCTTATAAGCAGAAGGAAAAAAGAGTATGAAGAAGCATGCTGTAAGGCGTGGGATATAGCCCAAAAGCTAAGTTCCATAAGACAGCAGGCAGCAGTAAAGCTTGCAGAGCAATTCATAGCTTCTTTAAAGAATCTTAACTTTTTAGATGTAAAGTTCAGAATAGATTTTGCTAAAGAACCATCTTTATCTTCAAAGGGCTGTGATAATGTAAGATTTATGATATCAACGAACCCTGGTGAGAATTTAAAGCCATTATCAAAGATTGCTTCGGGTGGTGAACTTTCAAGAATTATGCTTGCCATAAAGACAGTTATGTCAGAAGATGCAGATAAGACACTTATATTTGATGAGATTGATGCAGGTATAAGTGGTAAGACGGCTTCAAAGGTATCTAATCAGCTTGCAAGGCTTTCGTTATCGCATCAGATAATATGTATAACACATCTGCCACAGATTGCGGCTATGGCAGATGCCCATTACATAATAGAAAAGAGTGTACACGATAATAAGACCTACAGTAATATCCAGAGGGTCGCAGGAGATGATAGTCTTAATGAAATTGCCAGAATGTTATCCGGTGAGACACTTACAGACTCTGTGCTTGAGAATGCCAAAGAATTAAAGATTATGGCTGATAAAGTGAAATCAGAGTTGTGATTTTTAGATATAGTTATTATAATAATTATATCTGGAACAGTAAAAGCACTCTGAAAAATTAACGGCTGGTATGTATATACCAGCTGTTAATTTTATGAAGCATTAAGCATATTTTCTATATATATGCCATATCCGCTTCTTGAGTCATCAATAAGAACGTGTGTTACAGCACCTATTATCTTTCCGTCCTGAATAATAGGACAGCCAGACATACCTTGTACAATTCCATTAGTCATATCAAGAAGTTCTTCAGAGGTAACAACAAAACTGATATTTTTGGAATCGTTATTGTTAAGCTGTGTAATTTTAATTTCGTAGTCATCATATTTATTATTCCTGTAAAATCTTACATATGCTTTACCCTTGTGGACACTGTATCTGTAACCGACACTCATAAGTGAAAGAGAATGCTTCTTTACAATAGAGTTGTCGATTGTTCCATATATTCCGTAAGAGCTGTTCTTGTCAATTGTTCCTATCGGGGTACTGTTCTTGTAGTCTATAATTCCCTGCAATTCTCCAGGAGTGCCATTCTGTCCTTTTATTATTGATAGAATTCTTGTGTTATATAATCTGCCATATTTAATATTAAGGGCTTTGCCGGTGGTATTATCAGTTATCGGGTGACCAAGTGCAGCGTAGTTATAATCTGTATCAATATAAGTTATTGTTCCTATACCCTGTGCATCATCTTTTATCCACAGACCTAGCTTATATTCACTGTTTTTATCCTCAACAGGGGTTACAGTTACATTTATTATTTCATCATTACGCAGTAATTCTATATTAAGCTTCTCGCCAGCACATTCATTTACCTTGCAAGATAACTGCTTCTTGGAATTGATTTCTTCATCATTGATTCTTAAAATGTAATCGCCTTTGGTAATAATATTTTCGCAGGGGGTTATTGTACCACTTGATTTGCTCTCGATGGAATCGGTCTTTACTACAAGTATTCCGCTGCTTTTCAGATATAAGCCAGCCTGAAAGCCACAGGGATAGACGTATTTTTCATCAACCACATTGACATTTACTGTCTTTAAAAATAAGAAGCCGAACAGATGAAGGTCGATGTGGTAACTTCCAGGACTGCCGGTTATAAAAGTAACTTCTCGGCTGAAATCAGCATTTGCAAGACTGTTATTAGTACCATTCTGCGTGTTGTGAACGCTTCCGGTAACGGGGAGTGACAGGTTGATACTTGTATCGCTTTGCTCAGTTATATATATCTGTTCAGGAAAATGCTTATTAACATAGTTTACATAAGATGTAATAAGAATAAATAAAAGTGTTATTATTCCTGACCAGTAAATATACTTATTTAATAATTTATTAGAAAATGTATTTTTATTAATAAGCATAGTTTTCCTCCTTTAAAATTTATTTGAAATTTATCTGATGATATTATTATCTGCAATAATGAAGCTAAATAAAAAGGTTTATAATGCCAATATATTTATGTGATTTAATTTTATTTGTCGAATTATGTCGATAGTTGCGATGTGTTTTCGTTGTAAAATTACATTTTTAAATATATAATAATAAATATATTCATTATGCGGTGCTGAAAGATAGGTTCTTTTGGCGGAAAGCATATTTATATATTATTATATGACGAGGGGAAGAATTGCTTATGAATCCATTGAAAATTGTAATTGCGGATGATAACAAGAGAATGGTAGAAGTAATCAAAGAGGTTATTAATGGAGAGCCGCAGTTAGATGTTGTAGGTACAGCAACGAATGGCGAGGATACAGTTGATGTCATTAAAAAGACACAGCCTGATATTGTACTTCTTGATATTATTATGCCGCAGATTGACGGACTAACTGTTATGCAGAGGATAAGGGAGGATAATGATTGTGTTAATCCTGCATTTATTGTTATTAGTGCAGTTGGAAGGGAAGCAGTGACAGAGGATGCTTTCAATATGGGAGCTACATATTATGTTATGAAACCATTTGATAATAATATGCTGATTGACCGCATTAAATATATTGGAGGAATTATTAATATAAAGCCTGTCAATATAAAAAAATCGGTTAACGACAGTATTCCTCATAACAAACATATCCTTGAGAATGAGATTACAGGAATGATACACGAGATTGGTGTTCCAGCACATATAAAGGGTTATCAGTATCTGAGAGAGTCTATAACACTTGCGGTTAATGATCCGGATATAATAAATAGTATTACCAAAGTCCTTTATCCAACTATAGCCAAAAAGTTTGACACAACACCAAGCCGTGTTGAAAGAGCTATAAGACACGCTATTGAAGTTGCATGGAACAGAGGTAATCCGGATATTCTTAACGATTTGTTCGGATATACAATCAGTAATGGCAAAGGCAAGCCGACTAATTCAGAATTCATAGCACTTATATCAGATAATATAAGGCTTCATCAGACAGCAGTTTGATGGTTTTTTAGGAATTATACTGACAGTTTATCAGCTTTTTTGCGGTTTTTTCTTGCTATATTGAACTTTGTATATTATAATATTAACGTATTTGTAAAAATGTTTTAACAAAATTGTAATATTTAGGAGTTTTATATATGCGTAAAAGAGTATTCAAAACGTTTGCTGCAGCAGCATTGGCAACAACTATTGCGGGAACAACAATTATAGGTTCAACAGCATTTGCTGACGAAATCAGTACACTTACACAGCAGAAGCAGGATAAACAGAATGAACTTGATCAGCTGCAGCAGCAGGCTGCCTATCTTCTTACAGAGATGAGTTCTTTAGAACAGGATATGGCAGATCTCTCAGATGAGATTGACCAGACTAACGCTGATCTTGAAGCTGCACAACAGTTACAGCAGAAACAGTTTGATGATACTAAATTAAGAATTAAATATATGTATGAAGACCAGTCAACATCAATTTCAGATGTATTCCTTACAGCATCTGATATGAGTGATGTTATTAATAAGGCAAGTTATATGCAGCAGGTATATGACTATGATCGTAACAAGCTTGAAGAGATGGCTGCAACAGCAGCATCTATCGCTGAATATAAAAGTGATTTAGAGACTAAGCAGGCAGCTCTTAATGACAAGCAGAAGGAGCTTACTAACAAGCAGGCTACACTTTATACAGCAATTGATGCTGCACAGAGTGATATCAGCAACTTTGACGAATTATTAGCAGAAGCTAATGAAAAAGCTGCTAAGGCATTAGAACAGAAAAGACAGGCAGAAGCAGCAAGAGCAGCTGCAACAAGCGGTCAGACAACAACTAAGACAAAAGTTACATCAATACCTACATCAGCTAATAATGATTCATCAGTTGCATCTAACATTGTTTCAATAGCTTACAGATATGTTGGTGTTCCTTATAGAAGTGGTGGAGCTTCACCAAGTGGATTTGACTGTTCAGGTCTTGTATCATATGTACTTGCACAGGCAGGTATATCTGGTGTTGCCCGTTCATCAAGTTCACAGGCATATGGAGGCGTTGCTGTATCAGGTGGCATAAGTGCCGCACAGCCAGGTGATGTAATATGTTACCCGGGACACGTTGGTATCTACATCGGCGGAGGACAGATGATACATGCTTCTGTACCTGGTGATTATGTAAAGGTTTCTTCAGTTAATATCGGAATGCAGATAATTGGTGTAAGAAGATACTGGTAATTGATATATTTTGAAAAATATGTTTTAATATAGTTATTACATTGATTATATTTATACATTTAGTTACATAGATGTATAGAAAGGGGATTATATGAAGAATGTTTTATTTATTGCATCAGAAGC
>OFMS01001519.1_pt1 | contig 15176 bp, 13 predicted proteins | sample 1541871 | NCBI WGS metagenome assembly OFMS01 (sample SAMN04209251, study PRJEB22552) | human gut metagenome | biome: gut; material: feces | host: Homo sapiens | place: USA: Oklahoma
GAACTAACCTGAACTGACTTTATCCCGACTCGCTTCCGGCGTCAAGCTAGGGGGGCTTGGTTATTCTCTTTTTTCTGCAACTCACAAGGTAGCGGAAATATGAGAACTTTTACTCCAAAGAGTCTGTTTTTGCATGTCAGGGATAAATTTTTGCCGACTTTCATCAGGAGAGATCCCTCCGTTTCCGGTAACGCCTCCTATCTCTATGAGATGCTTTTCGACTTTTGCGGCGACAAGGATCACTGCTACCCGACACAAAGCACGCTGGCGCTCCTGTGCAAAACGACGGTCCGTTCGGTCCAAAACTATATCGCGGAGCTGACGCGGACGGGCTACATCGCGGTCAGGAAAGACGAGAAGACGGGCCGCAATATCTACTACCTGCTGCTCTCAGAACACCTGCTCGCCCTGCTCAGAAAGCTCGGCATCCCCACGCACGGCATGCAAACTTCCAGCAATGCTTCAGCACGAGGAGCACACGAAAAATTTTCGCATGATATAAGAGTAAATAAGAAACAAGAAATTACCCCCCTTTCCCCCCTTCCGGTTCAGGAGGTCTCTTCATCTCCCTCTTGCCGCAACCGTACCGGGCATCCGGGGTCAGCTCCCTTACCCCAGAGGGTACAAGGGAGGGGGGATTTTTTCTCTTTGTCTCAGACTCGCTTACACCGCCCGGCACACGAGTTTGAACAACTGTGGGCTGCATGGCCTCAGACCGCATCCTGGGCCATGCCCCGCAACAGGCAACATGCCCTGCGCGAGTTTCAAAGGCTGTCTCGCGCAGGGGTGTTGCCACCAATCGAAAAACTCCTTGGCATCGTTGAGCAATACAAGACTACGGATAGCCGTTGGCTCAATGGCTACCCTTCTGAGTTATCAAACTGGCTGCGCACGCGCCAGTTCGAAAAAGCTCCTCTCGTGCGCGAAAAAAAGCCTTTCTTCAAGGCGTTCTTCAGCAAGTCCGAATCTGCCGAACTTGCTATGACTCCTGAAGAAAGGGGATTGGCGGAAGCATATAGAAGCCAAATCGAAGTGCTGCACAAACGCTATGAAAAGCGCTCCACAGCCCCGTCTCCTCTCTCCTCACCCGGCTCGGATGCGCTCATCGCGCTTTGGCCTGAGCCCGAGCGCCAACGTGTCCCCGTAACGGGTTTCCTCCAATACCTCGCTGGAATCGGCAAACAGCTCGATGTTGCCCGTCTGCTGCCTGAAGCTCGGGACTACCTGGCCTCCACCAGGTCGCCCATGAGTCTTGTCGGCTGGCTACGCGGCCAACAGGGAGTTTCCTCTTATGCAGAGATGTAATCCGGCCTTCTTCTTACCGAGATTGTTTTTGATGTCATCATGCCTGTTCCAATAGGAAATACATCAATGACCACAAGTACGCTTCAACGAGATCAAACTGCTTTGCGCCGTTTATGCGGCCCTGTGTTTCTAGAATGCCTTGACGATCCTCTTACACAAGAACTCATGCTCAACCCCGACGGGACGCTTTGGCATGAATGTTTCGGCATGGACATGGTTCCAGTGGGGACCATCGATCCTGCTGCTGCCGAAGCCATTCTCCGAATGGTGGCCGGATGCTTGGATAAGGTCATTACTTGGGAACAGCCCCAACTCGACGGCGAATTTCCTCTTGATGGCTCCCGATTTTCAGGGGCTCTGCCGCCCATTGTGTCCAATCCGACGTTCACTCTTCGAAAGCCTGCCAGCCGCAGCTTTACTCTTGAAGAATACGTTTTCCACGAGACTATGACGGAAGCCCAGAAGGACATTCTCTGCCAAGCCATTGACGAGAAGAAAAACATTCTCGTCATCGGGGGAACCTCCAGCGGGAAAACCACGCTCGTCAACGCCCTCATTGATCAGATGGTCCGCCGGACCCCTCACGAGCGTCACCTGATCATCGAGGACACACGGGAAATCCGCTGTTCAGCCCCCAATGTCGTCTTCTTTCATACGACGGATGAAGTGCCCATGACCCTTTGCCTGAAGCAATGTCTCCGCTTTCGGCCAGATCGCATTCATGTCGGTGAGGTCAGGGATGAGTCGGCACTCGACCTGCTTGACGCATGGAATACCGGGCACGAGGGCGGCGTGGCCACAGTTCACGCCAACAGCGCACGCCTCGGCCTCTCACGCCTTCGGGGTCTGATCTCCCGAAACCGGTACGCTCCGAACCATATTGAAGAAATCATAGGAGAGGCCGTCCATCGGATCGTGTTCATCGCCAAGACGCCAGAAGGACGCCGTATCAAAGAAATTCTTGCCGTTGATGGCTACTCACATGCGAAGCGGGATTACTTGGCCCACAATATCGGATAATATTTTAATCAATAATTTAAGAGGTTAAGCGCATGAAAAAAGGACTTTTGCTTCTTATTGTCGCCTTCGTGCTTGTTTCCATCATGGCCCCCGACGCTCTGGCCACTGCTGGTTCGGGCGGTGGGCTTCCCTACGAACCCTGGCTGGAAACCGTCAAGGATTCCATCACCGGGCCGTGGGCGTTCTTCATCTCTATCATAGGTATTGTCGCGGGCGGGAGTGTTCTCATGATGGGAGGCGACACCAATGGATTCTTCCGAACCATCGGGTTCATCGTTCTGGTCATGTCGTTCACCGTCGGGGCCAACAACATCATGAGTGGACTTTTTGGAAAAGGGGCTCTCATTGTAGCGGGGGTACTGTGATGCGTGCCAGCCCAATTCACAAGTCCCTCTGCCGCCCAAGTCTTGTTCTGGGGTGCGACCGGGAGATGATCATTTTCAGCGGGCTGCTCACCGGAGCACTTGTCTTCTCCGCTATGGATCTAGCTGCTTTCTTCGTTGGCATTCTGATCTGGTCATTCAGCCTATTCGCCTTCCGCAGGATGGCAAAGGCAGATCCTCAGATGCGCCACGTTTACCTCCGGCACAGGACGTATAAGCGATACTATGCTCCACGCTCAATGCCGTCCTGCGCGGAAAGACGGGATTATCAATGATTCTGCTCGCCCTGCCTATACTCATATCCTGCATCGGGCTGTTCCTGTTCGCAATTCTCATCCTGCGAATTCGGGAAGTGGAAGAGATGCAGAAGCTGAAGAAGTATCGCTCAAAAGAAATGGGGGTTGCCGATCTTCTCAACTATGCCTCCGTCGTCGAAGACGGCATCATTGCCTGCAAAAACGGTTCGCTTATGGCCGCGTGGGTCTACCTAGGTGAGGATTCGGCAAACTGCACGAACGAACAGCGCGAATATGTTTCTGACATGCTCAACAGTGCGCTGGCCGCGATGGGAGACGGGTGGATGATCCATGTGGATGCCGTCCGCCACCCGACGGTATCCTATCCCGAACGGGCACTGTCTCATTTTCCCGATAAAATATCCAAAGCGATAGACGAAGAGCGCCGCCAGCTTTTTGAAAGTATGGGGACAATGTATGAAGGGTATTTCGTCCTGACCGTCACCTGGTTTCCGCCCCTTCTGGCAGAAGCGAAGTTCACCGATCTCATGTTTGAGGACGAATCAAGACCAGCGTCACGACGGCAACGGTTCCAGACCATTCTCGAATCTTTCAAGAAAAGTATCCAGACGCTGGAATCACGGCTTTCGTCCGTGCTCAAGATGACCCGATTGGGTGCGGAGAGCTACATAACTGAAGGCAACACGCCGCAAGTTTATGATACCTTCCTGCAATATCTTCAGTTCTGCATTACCGGCATCCGTCAGCCAGTCCATCTTCCCTCCTGCCCCGTGCATCTCGACGCTCTTCTCGGCGGGCAGGAACTCTGGGGAGGAACGATTCCTAAAATAGGTAAAAACTTTATTCAGATAGTTGCTATTGAAGGTTTTCCCCAAGCCTCCGTTCCGGGAATGCTTTCTATCCTTACTGATATGGATGTGGAGTACAGGTGGTCCAGCCGGTTCATTTTTCTTGATCCGCATACGGCCAAGGCCCACATCGATAAATACAGACGCCAGTGGAGACAGAAACAGCGTGGCCTGATCGATGCCATTTTCCAGACAAATGGCCCTCTTAACGCTGATGCTGTCGCCATGACGCAGGATGCCGAAGAAGCCCATGCGGAAGTGGAAAGCGGTGAAGTTGGAGCGGGATATTACACCAGCGTCCTTGTACTCATGTCTGAAAACAGGGAAGAGGTGGAAGCCTCAGCCCTGAAACTTCAGAAACGGATTTTCAATCTCGGATTCGCGGCGCGGATCGAATCCGTCAACACAATGGACGCCTTCTTCGGAAGTCTTCCCGGCCACGGGCACGAAAATGTGCGCAGACCGCTCATCAGCACGCGGACGCTCGGAGATCTGCTCCCGAGCAGCAGCATTTGGACGGGTTCCGAAACGGCTCCTTGTCCACTTTACCCTGTAGGTTCTCCTGCACTTTGTTACTGTGTCACAACAGGAAACTCTCCGTTCAGGCTGAATCTGCATGTACGCGATCTTGGGCATACCATGATCTTCGGCCCTACTGGGGCGGGCAAATCCACGGCCCTTGCCCTGCTAGCTATGCAAATGCGCCGCTATGAAGGGGCAAGCATCTTTGTCTTCGACAAGGGCCTGTCCATGTATGCGACGACGAAAGCCTGCGGAGGACAGCACTTCGCCATCGCGGACGACTCCAGCAAACTCCAGTTTTGTCCCTTGCAATACCTCGACACGCCGGAAGATCGGGCATGGGCACTAGACTGGATCGACACCATCCTTGCTCTGAACGGCGTCATCACCAGTCCGAGAGAGCGTAACGAAATCAGTGATGCCCTCTCGAACATGTCTCGGACCGGCGGAAAAAACTTTCAGAGTTTCAACCGATACGTCCAGTCCAAAAGTATTCGGGAAGCCTTGCATCCATATACAATTCAAGGCCCGATGGGTGCCTTGCTCGATGCCGATGTCGATGGGCTCTCTCTGGCGTCCTTCACTACGTTTGAGATGGAATCTCTGCTGAATCTCGGAGACAAATGGGCGCTCCCCGTCCTTTTGTACATCTTCCGTAGGATTGAAAAATCTCTGCAAGGTCAACCTGCCTTCATCATTCTTGATGAAGCATGGATCATGCTTGGGCACCCTGTCTTCAAAGAAAAAATCCGTGAGTGGGAAAAAGTATTACGAAAGCTCAACTGCGCGCTAGTCCTTGCGACTCAGAATATCTCCGATGCTGCCAACTCCTCAATCTTTGATGTGATCATCGAGTCCACGCCAACCAAAATCTTTTTGCCCAATCCCCAAGCCAGAAACGATTCCATCGCGGAAGTCTATACGAGGATAGGGTTGAACAAGCACCAGATAGAGATCATCGCATCGGCCCGCGCAAAGAATGAATACTACCTTGTTTCGGAGCAGGGCTGCCGTCTGTTCTCCTTTGCCTTGGGTCCGCTTGCCTTGGCTTTTGCGGGGGCTTCGGATCGTGAAACGGTTCTGAGCATACAGAAGATGGAACGTGAAGTCGGAGATGATTGGCCTTTTGTCTGGATGGAGTCCAAGGGAATCCCGTTCAGAAACCATATGAGGGACACGGCACAATGAAAAAAGAAGAAACACAGGAAAATCCCTATATCAATGCCCGGAAGTCACATAACGAGTATGTGGGCGGCATCATTGCATCCCGACAGTGGGCTTGGATCATTTGTATTCTGAGCCTCCTGATCTCCTTATGCGCTGTCGGTGGCGTCATTTATATCGGCCAGCAATCAAAATTTATTCCTTATGTCGTCCAAGTAGACAAACTGGGGCAATCGGTCGCTGTCGCCCGTGCGGATCGGGCAGCATCCGTCGATTCCAGAGTCATTCACGCAACTGTTGCCGAATTCATCACCAACTCCCGAATGGTTACTCCCGACGTGACTGTCCAGCGTAATGCTGTTTTCAGACTCTACGCCTGCCTGAATGCCAGTGATGCCGCCACATTGAAAATGAACGAATACATGAATGCCGATGTAAGCAATCCCTTCAAAAGAGCTTCAAAAGAAACCGTCAGTATGGAAATCACCTCCGTACTCCCTCAGTCTGAAGAAACTTGGCAGATCGATTGGACGGAAACAGTTCGGGACAGGCAGGGAACCAGACTCGACAGTTACCGTATGCGGGCTCTGGTCAACATCTATGTGGCTCCCCCTACAAGCCAGACTTCAGAAGAACAGATACGGAAAAATCCGCTCGGCATTTTTATACGTGATTTCAACTGGTCCAAGCAACTTTAGGAGATTGATGTGAAACGACTTTTTGTCCTTGCCGTCCTCCTTGTCTCACTCTCCGGCTGTGCGCTCCGTGGAGTGCATGAGGTCGCGGGCGTCAGAACGGCGGACGCTCTGAGCGAAACCTACCCCGCCGATGCCGAACGCTTCGCCGCTCAAGCTGCGCTCGAACTCTCCCGGCGTTATCCCGCCGGACAGACTGGCCTGAGTCTTGTGACCGTGCCCGGCATGTTCGGCTCCGCGCTGGAAACGGATTTGCGCGGCTATGGGTTCGCCATTTTCCCCGCCGAATCCGTTTCCGGCGTCAAGGTCGGCTACTTGATTGACGAGGTTGCCGGAGAACTCCATCCCACGGGCTATCTCCAGATCGCCACCTCTGACGGCACCAGTTTCAGCATGGTGCGGAAGCTTCTCGGCGGGCTTCCATCCGCATCCGCCCCGCAAGCTCCAGTGATGCCTGCTCCCGTCTCCTCCCCGGAGGAACCGGCTCCGGGAATTCCGGTCGTCCAACCGGAAACCAGAAGTCCGGCTCCCGCCGTGGCACAGACGGCGCTCCATGAACAACCGGCTGCTTCAGCTCCGCAGAAAGCGGCTGCGCCTACGCCTCCCTCTTCTCCCAAGGGGTCCCGCGCATCAAACGAAAAAATGATGCCTATCATCACGGCTGTCCGCACCATCATTCCGGTCGGCTGGCAGTACAGCATTCAGGGGACGGAACTGCGGCAAGCGCAAGTTCCATATCCCAATAACATCCCGTGGCGAAAAGCCCTCATGGAAATCGCCACGGCTACCGATTCATCGGTCACTATCGACGGCCAGAAAAAGCTCGTCACATTTACGCCAAAGGGAATGCAGCCCGTTCCGGCAACGGCACAACCTCCTGTAGCTGCACCAGTTCTGCCGGAATCTCCTACCGTCGCCAGTGCATTAAACGATGCGGCCGCACAGACCAAATACGCTGCGGCCGCACCAGAAACACCATCGGTCGACGCTCCCAAAATCGAGGCAACGCCTGTTCCCGCAACCTCTCCCGCCGTCACCATCGTTGCCGAACCCATGCTCCCTGAGTGGCTACTCACGCCGGGAAGCCTCCATGTGCAGCTTGAAGGATGGGCCGGACGCGCCGGCTACCAGCTCGTGTGGAACGCGGACACGGATCTCGACATGCAGTCCCGCGCCAGCTTCCGTGGCAACTTCGTCGCCGCGATTACGCAGCTCTTTGAAGGGCTTCATGCAGCGGGGTTCCCGCTCCGGGCCACGCTGTATCCCGCCAACAATGTTTTGGAAGTGAGTGACCGATGAGAAAGTACCTTGCGCTTTTCCTTGCCGCGTTCGTCTTCTTTAGCGGCGGCTGCACCGTCAAAAACGGCGGCGCGCCCACACAAATGCAGGTCGAGGCCAAACGCGATCAACTGACGGAGCTGTCGTCATCCAAAACGGTCAGTATCGTTGGCCAGCCATACCTCGGCGCAAAACCGATTGTGCGCGAATCCGGTGAAGAGATTCCCGTACTCGGTAAAAACGTCACTCTGAAGCAAGAGGGAACACTCTCCGAGATCGCGGCCTCCCTCTGCACCCTTGCGCCGTTGTCCGCCCAGGTCGCGGAAGCCGATGGCGAAGACGTCCAGCCAGCCAAACCCGCTGCTTCAGAGCCGCCGCTCGACGATCTCGACCTGCCTCCGTTTACCACTAGCCACGGCGGGGCCGGTAAGATCGCCGTGTCGTACACGGGTTCCCTGCGTGGGCTGCTCGACACCATCGCCAGCCAGTCGGGTTACGGATGGGATTACGACACCAAAACGAACCGCGTTACATTCAGCGCAACGCAGGTACGGACGTACACCGTACTGGCCGCGCCGGGAGCCGTTTCCTATGAAAGCCAGCTCTCGAACAAGAGCCGGGAACATACTGGTGGTTCCTCGATCAGCGGCTCGAACATCAATTCAACCGTTTCGTCTGGGGATACGTCCGCACAAACCTCTCAAATCAACAAAACCGAACTGAAATTCGACATTTGGCGCGAAGTCGAAGGCGGGATCAAGGCCCTTCTGAGCAAGCGCGGAACAGTCACCATCAACCAGGCGGCGGGGACAGTCACCGTCCGGGACAGCTATGTCCGGTTGCGGGACATCAGCGCGTACATTGACGCGATCAACCAGCGGCTCTCACGCCAGGTCGCCATCACCGTGCGCGTCTGGGCTCTGGAGCTGTCCGACACCTCCAGCGCGGGACTTAACCTTCAGGCCCTTTTTGAGAATGACAACATCTCTGTGGTCGCCGGAAGTCTTGGTGATCTGGGTAGCGCATCAACTACTGCGGTCAGTGTCGTGCATGGCAAGCTGAAGGGGTCCAGCGGCACGCTCAAGGCTCTGCGCGAGTGGGGCCGTGCCACGCAGCTTACCTCCGCTGGCGGGCTTTTGACGAGTAACCAGCCGCTGCCGGTGCTGGCGATCAAACGTCATGCGTATCTCGCTGGTATGAGCCTCTCGACCTCAGACTACAACCAGACTTCAGAGATCACTCCCGGTGAAGTCACAACCGGCTTTGCCATGACGATCATTCCGCATATCCTCGCGGATCGGCGCGTCATTCTCCAGTACAACATCACGCTCTCCGCGTTGGACGATATGCAGGAAATCGACCGGGAGGAAGTCTATGTGCAGCTCCCGCAGGTCAGCACCCGCTCTTTCGCCCAACGGTCAAAGATGAAAATGGGGCAGACGCTGGTGCTGGCCGGATTCGAGCAATCACGCCAGACGGCAAATAACGCCTTCGGAATCCTGAATACAGGGCGTGATGCCGATTACGGCAAAACCTTGCTCGTCGTCACCATCGAACTTGAATCTGCGGAGAACGTGTGATGCGCCGGGTCATTCTTAATGGGCAGTCTTATGCCGTGGGCCTCAAATGGTTTCATTTTCGCGGGACGAGGGAGGAAGCCATTCAGGAAGCGCATGGCCGCGATGCACAGTTCGATCTCATCGTCGTTCTTACAGATCATGAGCAGTACGGTTTGGGCCGCTCCGAAGGTTCTTCGTGGAAAAAAACGAAATCCTTGGCCGCGTCACTCGTCAGGAATAACTGTCCCGATGCCGTGCACGTCTTCTCTTTCCATGATGAAAGCACCAAAGAACCGTTTTGGTGGGTCATCGGCATTCTCAAAAAAAGGATTTCCGCTCAATCGGATCGCTGCTTCGGAAACAAGGAGGAAGCCGAAGCGCTGGCTATTTCCATCCAAAATTCTCTCGGCGTCGAACATAAGTTCTTTTCTGAAGAGGAAAGCCTTGCCTTTTTCTCCAACCATTTGGGAACGCCAAAGAAAAAACTGTTTCTGCGGGACGCTACGGCGCTTTCCTCCTTGCGGGAAACCGACAGGATCAAGCTCTTAAAGGCGGGATTATGGGTAATGGCCTTTGCTTTAGGCTGGTGGACCGTTGATGCCGTACTCGAATACAAGGCGGCCCGAGATGCGATGGAACAGGCGCGTATCCTGACGCAGAACAAAGAAAGGCGGGCAAAAGAACTGGCAGCCCACCCAGAGCGGTACTTCTCCAGCGTGTGGATGAAAAGCCCTGAACCCGACTCGTTCCTCAAGCAATGTGCACCGGCCATGTTCCGTTTTCCTACGGCGGCCAACGGATGGCGCTTGGCCGGGCTTTCCTGCTCAGGCGATTTTCTCAATGCGACATGGGAACACACTGAGCTTTCCGACTTCATGTACCTGCCCTTCAATGGCGCTCTGGACCATAAGAAACCGCAAATCGCCACCTCCAGCAAGATGCTTCCGGTTTTGCCGGAAGGCCGAAGGGAATCCGGCATTCTTCTCTCACAGGATGAGGCCACCCGGCGGATATACGCGCTCACGCAACATTTCCGACTCAAGCTGAAAAAGCTCTCCTTTACCAAGCGGGAAACAAGGACTGTGGAAAAAATTCAACTTACCTGCCCGTGGATAAGGGGATCGTGGGAAATCAACAAAATTCCCGCCGTCATGATCACGGATTACGCAAATGTGGGGCCTGCTTTCGCCATTCCGGGGCTGATCATTACAGAACTGTCCTACGACAAGGATACATGGACGATACGAGGTGAACTTTATGCGCGATAAGAGACAATGGCTGGCGTTGGCCGTCCTCCTCTGCGTCATGGTGGGAGGTGGAGCGTGGTACTGGTGGCCGCAGCAACCTGTTGCCGTCCCGACTCCCATCCGGCCCATCAAGAAGACGGCTCCTTCACCCGCACAGGAAAAGCCTCAAGGACAAACCCTAAAAGGAGATGCCGGGATCAAGGTGGCTCCCATTACGGAAATCACTCCCCGAACCGTCTACTCGGGCGATCTCGGAACGCTGACGGGCATTCAGGCCGCAGCGGACATCAAAAAAATGCAGCTTGAGTTCGCCCAATTGGACGCCAAAGTGAAGGAACTGAAAAAGCAACCTGAACCGCCCATGCAGGCTTTGCCTCTTCTTCCCCCGCGTCCGTCCTCCTCGGACATGACGCAAAAAACGGAGTCTTCCCCGCGCATCGTCGTCCTCTCCGTCTGGGGGATAGGAACAACCTTGACGGCCCGTCTGCGTACAAAAGATGAAACCCATACCGTCAAGACAGGCGATGACATTCCCGGCTTCGGCACGGTTCAACATATCTCGCGGGATCGCGTCGTGGTCGGCGGTGCCGCCATTCCTTGGAAATAACGCTATGGACACCAACTTCGTTCCCACGGTTCCGCAAAGCCTTTCCAATCGCCTTATCTGGCGGGATGGCTCGTTCCATGCCTCTGAAGAATTGCAGGCGAATATGGAACTGGACGCCCTCTTTGCCCGGTACATGGATGAGATGGGCGGCGTCGCCGTACCCTGCGTCTGGTATGAGCCCCGGACGTTTGACAACCGCTTTGGCATCCGCTTTGACGGCAAGGAAGACGGCGAAAACCAGACTGTCAGGTATATCGTCGACTTGCTCAAAAAAGCGAAAGAACAAAAAGTTTCAGATATTCACATCACCTACGCAGGTCCCTATACGACCATCGAATTTAGACAGATGGGGCAACTGCAACCTTATCAGACCCTCACCGGTACGGAAGGGTTTGAACTTATCAGCGCGCTTTTTCAGTCCCGCATTTCCCAAACGCAGTCCACGTTCAGCACTTATGAGCGGCATGACGGGCGCATCGCGGATCGCAAATACCTTCCCGAAGGCGTCTTCGCGGTGCGCCTGCACTCGGAACCCATCCAGACGCCGTTGAGCGCGGAGCCCGGCGTTTTCGTCGCTATCCGTCTGCTGTTCGATGCGACGGGGGCACGGGGCACCTTGGAAGAGCGCACGGCCTCTCTCGGCTTTACCCCGGCTCAACAAAGGCTCCTCAAGTCGTTTACGGAACGTTCCGGCCTCACCATCATTGCGGGCGCGACCGGCCACGGCAAATCAACATTGCTCAAGAACGTGATGGAGGCGATGGCTGAACATCAGCCCACCAAGAACTACATGACGCAGGAAGACCCGCCGGAGTACGTGATCCGAGGGGCAAAACAGGTATGCGTGGTGACGAGTTCCTCGGAAAAAGCGCGAAAAGAAGAGCTGGTAGACTCCATCGCCGGACTTGTGCGTTCCGATCCCGATGTGATCATGATTGGTGAAATCCGGTACCGGGAAATGGCGGAAGCTGCGATCAACGCCGCCCTGACAGGGCATGGAGTATGGACCACGCTCCACGCCTCCAGTGCCTTCGGCATCCTTATTCGGCTGCGCGAAATGGGAGTGCCGCTGGAAGACATGTGCGCGGATGGCGTACTGACCGGCCTTGTTTATCAACGGCTGCTGCCGATCTTATGCCCGCATTGCAGAAAACCCCTCCTTGCTCACCAAGAGGCCATTTCGGATCGTCTGTGGGATCGTTTGGGACGCATTTATCGGGAAGACGAACTCAAAGGCATCTATGTACGGGAAAAATCGGGATGCCCCGAATGCAGGGGGGTGGGTCTTGTCGGCCTCCAAGTTGCCGCCGAAATTGTTCCGATTAACAGGACCATACTTGATTTCCTGAAGGAAAAACGGATGCGGGAGGCGCAAGAGTATTGGCTCAAGCGACTGGACGGCATGACGCACATTGAACACGCACGAAGACGGGTCGCCGCCGGAGAGGTGGACCCGGCTCTTGCCGAAGAACGCCTCGGCGTAACGCTGGACCATGACCATGATTCCCCGGAGGAAGCAGCATGATTGATCTTAACGCCTCCGTCCGGCTTCCCGCCGTCCTTGAGCGCAGGCTGGCGCGTCTGGCCTTCGATGCAAAAACCCGCGAACGTTGCTGGCGTAAGCTCGCGTCTCACCAGCGCCACCGGATGCCGCTTGAGGAGAGCTTTAATCTGTTCATCAGGCAAGCCAAGGCGAATCACTCCTTGGCCGAACTTTGCTACAGGGGCATCCGCGACAGGTTGGCTGAAGGAAAGAACATGGGTGAGGCACTGTCGGGCTTCGCTTCTCCCGAAGAAACGCTGCTCATCCACTCCAGCCTCAAGGGAGGAAACTTTGCGGACGGCCTGACGCTGGCGGCGGAACTTCTCGCCGCCAGGAGAAAGATCATCGCCGCTGTTATTGGCGCATTGGCCTACCCAGCCATGCTCGGTAGCGTTCTGATCCTCTTTCTCTATCTCATCAGCACGGTTGTCATGCCTCAAATGACGGCCATTACCGATCCTGAGCAATGGAACGGCCCCGCCGCCTTGCTCTATCGCATCTCCCTTTTCGTCAATTCTCCTTCCGGCGTTGCCGTGCTGATCGCCTTTTTTCTCTTCATCACTCTCGTCATTGCGACTCTACCGCGCTGGACGGGAAAAGGCAGGCAATGGGCCGATAAGATACCTCCTTGGTCCATTTACCGTCTTTTGGTGGGTGTTTCATGGCTGCATACCGTGGCGACGCTCATGTCCGCCGGTCAAAAGCTGGTCGATATTCTAGATTCCATGATCAAGGACAACAATACGACGCCTTACATGCGCGCCATTTCAAGAAGACTTCTTATCCATGCCTCTCGGGGCGCGAATCTCGGAGATGCGCTTGAAGCTACAAAGCTGCATTGGCCGGATCGGATGCTTGTCGACGAGCTGCAAGCCTACGCGAATCTTCCGGGCTTCAGCCAACAGATTCGCTCCATCGCCACAGACTGGCTGGATGAGGGTATCGGCAAGATCATTCAGGCTTCGCGTATCCTGAATGTTCTTTGTGTATCGCTTTTGGGGCTGCTCATCATCCTTGTGGCGATGAGCGTGGGATCAATACAAGGAAACATCATACATGGGATGGGAATGTAACATGGAGACGCTGAGAAAATTGTTCAGGAATGGTTTCTCGAAAAAGACGGCAAAGAAAAGTGAACGCGGTTTCACCGTCCTCGAAATCATGATTGTCGTCGTTGTGGGTCTTCTCCTGCTCTCAACTTCAGGGAAATGGGCACCTATGCTGTTCGGTGGCAGCAAACTAGGGTCTGCTCAACAAGATTTGGGGGCACTGCGTATCAATATCCAAAAGACTTACCTCGATCTCCGCACGTATTCCAGCATCAGCAATGATGAGTTGATCGCTAGCGTCGCTGTGCCGCCCAACATGTTGAATGCGGACAAAACGGCTATCGTCAATGCTTGGAATGGAGACGTTACCGTCTCTCCCGCAGACGGTGGGCGTTCCTTCACCATTGAACTCGCACTGATTCCACAGGCCGAATGCGTCAAGCTGGCCGCGTTTCAGTTTGATACATGGGAGTCGGTTTCCGTCAATGGAACAGAACTGGCCGAGGGTACGCTTGTAACGACTGATCAATGTACGGATGTCAACAGCAATACCATTACTTATACGTCTCATTAACCTCTTTTCTTCCGGGGAGAAGAATCTCCCCGGAAATAAGGATGAAACATGTATCCGTTGGCTGTACTTGGCTTATTCATCGGCATCATTTTCTCTCTAAATTCCATTTTGCCGCATATGCCCATTCAAAAATATTCAGAAGAGGCCATAGCCAAGAACTTTTGCGTATATCGGTTAGCGGTAGCGAACTATATCCAAGAAAATAGTAATGTCGTCTCCATATCTGATAACGCGTTAGAACTCCCGGACGGATTTATTAAGGTCCGTGATTGGCGAACCCGAATCAGCAATGGATATTGCTATATTTATGGGGAAGCAACACCAGAAGAAATTGTTCTTATCAGAAAAAACATGGGCAATTCTGTTCTGATAGGAAGAAATCAAGGCAACAGGCTTTACCCGAGCGGAATAGTAGTCAATGCCGTGATACCGGCGGAAAGCGTCGTCAGCATAGTGAGCCTGCCATGAAAAAGAGACGCCAATCAGGTTTTACACTTTTGGAAATGCTTATAACACTCACAGTTATCGGCATATTAATGCCTATCGCCTATCAAATTTGGTATGCGGGATTCATTGAGGAACAGCAAAGCCACGCTGCGGATCAACTACGCCAAGTGAATGCTGCTGCGGACGCCTATGTAAAGCGCCATTTTGAAACGTTGCTGGCCTCGGCTTCCCTCGCTTCCGGGCCGCAGATAACTGTCGCCCAACTGGTTGATGCCGGTTTGCTTCCCGATGGCTTCCGAAACAGCAACATATGGGGGCAATCATACGAAATTTATGTCCGCAGCCCTCATGAGAACACCCTCAATACAATCACCATTACCCGTGGTGGCCGTGCCCACGAGGAAGGGAGTTCCTTCGCTACCCTCATAGTGCCGGGGGCGGCTATGCGGCTCGGCGGCGCGGGAGGTTTCGTACCTACGGGCACTCTCCCCGGACAGATTGAAGGGACGCTCCACGGAACAGCAGGCGGATTCATCCTCGATCTCGCCGCACTCGGCATAGCCTCCCCCGAACCGGGGCACCTTGGCGCGTATTCGGCTTTCGACGAGTACGACCTCGGGACCGACTATCTTTACCGCGGCGAGGTTCCCGACCACCCCGAGTACAACCAGATGACCA
>OFMS01001530.1_pt1 | contig 15084 bp, 5 predicted proteins | sample 1541871 | NCBI WGS metagenome assembly OFMS01 (sample SAMN04209251, study PRJEB22552) | human gut metagenome | biome: gut; material: feces | host: Homo sapiens | place: USA: Oklahoma
TCACGGGCGTGACCAAGTTCTCGCAGGTGAGCGTGTTCAGCGGCTTTAACCAGCCAATGGACATCAGCATGAACCGGCAGTACGATGCCATTTGCGGCATTACCAAGGACGAACTGATGACGCAGCTCGACGAGCCGGTGGCCAACATGGCACTGGCCTTGGGGCTGGACAAGGAGGAGATGATCGAACGCCTGGTGAAGCAATACGACGGCTACCACTTCAGCCGGGGCATGGTGGATATGTTCAACCCTTTCAGCGTGCTCAATGCGCTGAACGAACAGGAACTGAGAAGCTACTGGTTTGCCACGGGCACACCAACCTACCTCATCAGACTGCTCAAGCATAACCACGAGAACCTTAACGACTTGACAGGGCACTACTACCGGCCGGCCGACTTTGTGGACTACAAGGCGGACATCGAGAACCCGCTGGCCATGATTTACCAAAGCGGCTACCTCACCATCAAAAGCTACAACCCGAGGTTTGGCACCTACATGCTCGACTTGCCGAACAACGAGGTGAAGGAGGGATTTGTGAGCCTGCTGGCCAACAGCTATCTGCAAATCAGACGCGACACGGCTACCACGGCCATGGACTGGGTGATGACGCTCGAAAGTGGCGACCTCAACTTGCTGCACAAGCAGCTCACGGCATTCTTTGCGAGCATTCCCTACTCGATGCGGCGCAAGGAGAATGAGCGCGAAAGGGAGCGCTACTTTCACTACACTTTCTACCTGATGTTCAGACTGATGAGCACCTACCTTGTGCTGACTGAAAAACAGCAGAGCGAGGGACGCGCCGACTGCATTATCGAAACACCCGAGCACGTGTACATATTTGAGTTCAAACTGGACGGCACAGCAGCCGAGGCCCTGGCACAAATCGATACCTGTGGCTACGGCCGCCCCTATGCTGCCGACAAGCGCCACCTGCACAAAGTGGGAGCAAACTTTTCGTCGCAAACGGGCACCATCGAGGAGTGGCTGGTGGAGAACTGACGCGACACCTCAAAGTTTCGTCTATCGAGCTGTTAAGCAGGCATACAAAATTATTACAGTCCGGTAAAACATAAACATGCAAACGGACTCAAGCACCAAACGCTATCTCTAATGGGGGCGACGCGTCCCGCGTCGGGAAAATATTCAGCTATTATTTAGTATATAATCTTTGCATCAATCACCAGTTGCGATATTCAGCATAGCTACAAGTATCTCAATTTGATTTATTTCTTGGATTTAAATATTTCAGAGCAAATTATTTCTCGGAGTTGAGTGTTTTTATTATGTTTGTGTTTGTTATTCAGGCATTTATAGCGATGATAGAGTATGTACATCGGAATATAGATTCTAACCAATGCAAAAATATCCAAGAGAACATCATACTGACATACGAAGATGATTTCAGCAAGTATAAAAAGAGAGTTTATCCTGACTTGCTACGCGCAACAAAGCGTGGACATTGTTATCAGATAGGAGAAAAACTTACATATAAACAAATATCAGTAGACGAATACATAATAATAACTTTTATTTGAGATTTCTCTTTCTTATTCATACCTTTGCACAATCATAAACAATTTAATTTATTATAAAACTTTTTTTATTTATGAGGAAGTTTTTATTTCAACAATTACCCCCCCAATTGCAAAATTGCTTTTGGTGATTTTCATGTGTCTGCCTTTGTGGGGCGGTTCTCTTTGGGCTGCTGACCAGCCTTATGTGGTGTTTGAAGAAAGCACAGGAACGCTTACATTCAGTTATGGCGAAAAGCCTGCAGGGGCTTATGATTTGAACGAAGGTAGCAATCAACCAGGTTGGTACAGTAATCGTGCCGATATTACGAAGGTTGTCTTCGACGCTTCGTTTGCTAATGCACGTCCTACGAGCTGCAATTCTTGGTTTGAGTTTTGTGAAAACCTAACCGAAATAACGGGTATTAAGCATCTGAATACTGAGGAGGTAACGGATATGGAAGCTATGTTCGAAAGCTGCTCTTCTCTCTCCTCGCTCGACCTCACGAGCTTCAATACAGCGAAGGTAACGAATTTGGGCTTTATGTTCGAAAACTGTTCTTCTCTCTACTCGCTCGACCTCACAAACTTTAATACTGCGAAGGTAACGAGTATGACAGGTATGTTTCATGAGTGCTCATCTCTCGCCACCATCTACGCCAGCGACAAGTTTGTTACTACACAAGTAAGAACTGGTAGTTATATGTTCTCAGGATGTAATAATATAAAAGGTGCCATAGAATATAATCGTAGCAAGAACGACTACACCTACGCCAACTACACGAATGGCTACTTCACACTAAAGCCCCCTACAGCCTATTCCGTGTTTGACGCAGCCAACGGCACTCTTACTTTCCGCTGTGATTATGCAAAGCCTGCTGAGGCTTATGATTTGAATGAAGGTAGCAATCAACCAGGTTGGTACAGTAATCGTGCCGATATTAAGAAAGTTGTCTTCGACGCCTCGTTTGCTAATGCACGTCCTACGAGTTGCTATTACTGGTTCAGTGGTTGTGAAAATCTGACTCAAATTGAAGGTCTTGAGTATCTTAACACCGAAGAAGTGACCAATATGAGTTATTTTTTTAAGGGTTGCTCACTTCTTACCTCGCTCAATATCTCTAACTTCAATACTGCAAAGGTGACGGACATGAGCTACATGTTCACACATTGTTGGGGATTAGAATCACTTGATGTCTCCATATTAAATACAGAGAAAGTAACAAATATGGAGAGTATGTTCTTATTCTGTAATAAACTCACATCTCTCGATGTTTCAAACTTCAAAACCGAGAACGTCACAAATATGAGTAATATGTTCCGTGGCTGTCGCAAACTCACCTCTCTTGATGTTTATAGCTTTAATACAGAAAAAGTGACAGATATGCTGTGTATGTTTACCTGGTGTGACGATCTCACTACTATCTATGTCAGCGATAAGTTTGTAACAACAAACGTACAGGATTGTGTTGACATGTTCGATGGATGCTATAATCTCAAAGGCGCAATAGAATATGATTCCAACAAAACCGACTACACCTACGCCAACTACACTACTGGTTACTTCACACTAAAGCCCTCTACAGCCTATGTTGTATTTGATGCAACCAACGGCACACTTACTTTCCGCTATGATGGTGGAAAGCCTGCAGGGGCTTATGATTTGAACGAAGGTACGAAAGAACCTGAGTGGGCGAAACATGCTGCCAATATAAAGAAGGTAGTCTTTGCTGCCTCGTTTGCTAATGCAAGACCTACGAGTTGCTATAATTGGTTTAGATATTGTGAAAAACTGACTCAAATTGAAGGAATAGAGAATCTTAATACCGAAGAGGTAACTAATATGGTCCAGATGTTCATGGGCTGCAAGGCTCTCACCTCGCTCGATGTTACTCACTTCAATACCGCGAAGGTAACGGATATGGCAATTATGTTCAATAGCTGCTCATCTCTTACCTCGCTCGACGTTTCTAACTTCAATACAGCGAAGGTGACAGATATGTACACAATGTTCCATTGTTGCTCATCTCTCAAAACGCTCGACCTTACAAACTTCAATACTGCGGAAGTAACAGATTTGGGCTATATGTTCGAAGGTTGCTCATCTCTCAAAACGCTCGACCTTACAAACTTCAATACTGAGAAAGTAACGAGTATTATGGGAATGTTCCATGACTGCTCATCTCTCACTACTATCTATGTTAGTGACAAATTTATTACAACAAACGTAACAGCTGGAAATATCATGTTCGATGGTTGCACCGCTCTCAAGGGTGCAATAGATTATGATGCCAACAAGACCGACTACACCTACGCTAACTACACGAATGGTTACTTTACTCCAGAAGGTGGTTTCCGAGCCTATGCTGTATTTGATGCAACCAACAGCACACTTACATTCAGTTATGGCGCAAAGCCTGCTGGGGCTTATGATTTGAATGAAAAGCCATCATATCCAGGATGGGTTGGAATAAAAAACAATCTCAAGAAGGTGGTATTCGATGCCTCGTTTGCTAAAGCACGTCCTACGAGTTGCTATTACTGGTTCCGTGGTTGTGACAATCTGACTCAAATTGACGGTATTGAGCATCTTAACACCGAAGAGGTAACCGATATGAGCTGGATGTTCATGGGTTGTAGCGGACTCACTTCTCTTGATGTTTCTCACTTTAAAACCCCAAAAGTAACTAATATGGAACATCTGTTCAATAGATGTAGCGGACTCACTTCTCTTGATGTTTCAAACTTCAATACCGAGAACGTAACAAATATGAACTGTATATTTTTGGGTTGTAGCGGACTCACCTCTCTTGACGTTTCTCACTTCAATACCGAGAAAGTAACAGATATGTCATGTATGTTCTATGAATGTGGTAAACTCACCTCTCTTGATCTTTCTCATTTCAATACGGGTAATGTAACAAATATGGGCTTTATGTTCTTTAATTGCTCCGCCCTCCCCTTACTCGACCTTACAAACTTCAATACAGCAAAGGTCGTGGATATGGGCGGTATGTTGATACTCTGCTCAGCCCTCACTACTATTTATGTCAGCGATAAATTTGTTACAACAAACGTAACAGAAAGAGGAAGCATGTTCTATGGCTGCACCTCGCTCAAGGGCGCAATCGCTTATGATGAAAACAAGTATGACGACACCTACGCCAACTACAAAACTGGCTACTTCACTAAGCAGGTAGGAATGAATGGTAGCGAGAAGATTGGCGCGGCAGGCGAAGTGCTAACTGCCGAAAACCTTGTTCTTGCCGACGATAACGACTTTGTGGCTTACGAACCATTTATGGCGAAAGAGGCTACTTACAGTCGCAGTATGAGGGAAGGCACTATGTGGGCAACGCTCTGCTTGCCATATGAAGTGTCGCTCACAGGGCAGAACTTCCGTGCATTTAGTCTTCTCTCGGCTAATGAGGAGGGAACTATCGAACTTAAAGAAGTAGAAACAAGTATCGCTGCTGGTGTTCCTGTCATTATTAAGATGAACAGTGGAGAAACCCAACTCAACATATCGGCAAGCAATAAAGAAATTAACAAAGATGTGATTGCAGCAACCACAGAGGATGGCAAATATCAGTTCTTTGGACTCTATACCAAAAAGGTATTTAGCAAGGAAGTTGATGACAACTGCTACATTCTGAAGGGAGATAAGTTGATGAACCCAGCCAAACTGTTAGAAAACACAAATACAAAGTCGGTTGGCAGTAAAGCTTTCCGTGCTTATATGCAAGATAATTCTCATACAGCAGCTGCCGGAGCCAAGATGTTTAGCATCGGAATGGGAGACTATACAACAGCTATCGGCAACCTTAATGCAATGGCTAACGACAATGCCGAATACTATGACCTTCAGGGACACCGCCTCAATGCTCCGCAAAAAGGCGTGAACATCGTGAAGCGTGGAAACAAGACAATGAAGGTTATCATTAAATAAGCAACTGAGAAATATGAAAAAGAAAGAATATATTAAACCTGGAATAGCAGTCGTCCTAATGCAAGAAAAGCAGACTATTCTCGCTGGTTCTGAAGTGTTTAAAGCCTCGGAAGATGATTACCAAGAGGAAAAAGTAGGAAACTATCGAGACGAATCTGGATTTATTTGGGCAGACTAAATGCGCTGCTAAATTTTAGAATTTTCGAGTGAGGGTGGAGTCTAAATGATAGGCACACCCTCATTTTTATAGTATGCTCGGCATGAGCATTGTCTTAACGGGTGAATGTCCCGAGCAAGCCCTAATAGCGGGAATTGCATAGCCAACGGCAAGGGTGTTCATCGCGAGAGGGAATCTGATGGAAGACCGAAACAAACATCTGACCTAACGAACAGAAACTTTACATAAGGTATTATTGCTTCTATATAACAAAGTTCAAATATCATCTTTGTTATATAGAAGCAATAATTTAGTATAGTTCGTATTTCCCATCTTTCTCTATCCCGACGCGAGACGCGTCGCCCCCATTAGTGCTTGCGTTTGGTGCTTGCGTTTTTTTGCAGCGCGTTTCAGGCAACTTAAAACACCCCAAAAACGGTCTCATTTTTGATGCCAATTTTGAACACCCTACCCATCGAATCTTTACCACACAGCAATAGTCTAAAATAATTCTGAACATCCACCTAAACACACTACACACAAAAAAACGCGAAACTGCCTGCACACTGCACTTATTGCTTAAAACGCTTGATTTACAACACAATGCACAGTGTATGTATATGCTTAATGTGCATGCACGCCACCTGCACACCACCCGTGCAACACACGGCTAAAGGCATTCGGGCAGCAGCACCCCGGCATGACGCTTATGGGCATGGGAAATATCAGTCGGAGCAACTGACATTTCTCATGCCCATAAGTGTTTTCACTACCCGTCATGAGTGTATGACGCAAATGGTTGTGTGGGTTGATTTGCATGACACCTGCACACTAATTTCACTTGATAATCAACGTATTACATCACAAAGTGCAGTGTGCAGACAGTTTGAGGGGGAAACACATAATGGGCATCTGACGCAAAAAGAGTGTACAAGTTGTACACTCTTTTTGCATCTGCACAGCCTCGTGCAGTATCTTTGCATTCACATTTAAGGAGTGCGCTCAGTATATATGCGGCCCCTCTATTGCCGTTGAACTAACCAAATTGTATAATACCCATGACAACAAAACAAACCATGCTGCAATTTGTGCAGCAAATTATGCACGAAGGCATTGATGCCTTGATTGACCGCATAGCGTGCCGCGTGATAGAACGACTTGACGAGCGAAACGCGGCAAAACAGCAGGGCGTGGAGGCAACTGTACAACCACCAGCCACCGACAGCCCCATTGCGGCAGACAATGTGCAAGCACTAAACACCTCGGACATCACACCACACGTCACGAATGAAGATAGCGCGTGCGAAACCTCATACACCCTGACAGAACGTGCCATGCAGATGGTTGACGAGATGTACGACACACGCTACAATGTGCTGGACCGTGTGGCCGAAATACGCCATCACAACGATGCTGATGCGCCCTTTGTGCCTGTGAGCAAACTGGTGCGCAACACCATTGTCATCGACCTGCACAAACGCGGCTGCATGGTGTGGAACAACGACGTCGACCGCATATTGGAGTCAAGCTATATGACGCCTTACCACCCCTTTACGAGTTACTTGAACTCATTGCCCGCATGGGACGGGCGCGACCGCGTGACGCCCTTGGCCATGCGTGTGAGCCACGATGCACTATGGTGTACCGTGTTCCACCGCTGGTTGCGCGGCATGGTGGCGGGCTGGTATGGTGCCGGGGGGAGGACTGCTTGCGGCTCGCCTTTCAGCACCGCGGCCAATGCCACAGGGGGCAATGCCATGATTCCGCTGCTTGTGAGCGAGGAGCAAGGCTTGCGCAAGAGCACTTTCTGCCGTATGTTGCTGCCCGATGACTTGCGCCGCTATTACACCGACAAATTTGAATTGGCGGGCAACGACAGACTCGAACTGGCCTTGTCGCGTTTTGCACTTGTCAACTTAGACGAGTTTGACCGTTACAGTCAGCGTCATGCCGCCAAGCTCAAGAACCTGGTGCAACTTGGCACCATGCAGTCGCGCCGCCCCTATGCCAGCGGGTTCAGCGAACTGCCACGTGTGGCCTCGTTCATTGGCACAAGCAACCGCTACGACCTGCTGACCGACCCCTCGGGCAGCCGCCGTTTTTACTGTCAGGAGGTGCGTGAGGTGATTGACTGCGACACGCCTCTTGATTATGCGCAACTCTACGCGCAGCTGCTACACGAGGTGTTGTCGGGCGAGCCGGTTTATTTTACCCACACCGAGGAGTCGGCCATACAGCAGCACAACCGCCTGTTCTACCAATCGTCGCCCATACGCGAGTGTTTTGTACGTTGTTACGAGGTGAGCGAAGGATATGTGGCTGGCGGCGAATGGTTGACGACCACCGCCATATTTCAATCATTAAAGCGCGATATGCGTGGCCTGGTGCGCAATGCAGCCCCCACCACGCTTGGCCGCGAACTGATACAACTCGGCGTGCCGCGCAAGCGCAGCAGCCGCGGCACTATGTATTGGGTGAAGAGGAAGGAGTGAGGGGGACAAAGCATTGCGCACTAACAGCGCCCCCATTAGAGCTTGCGTTTGGTGCTTGCGTTTGGTAGTAGCGTTGGGCGCTTGAAGAAACGCTACCTCTAATGGGGGCGACGCGTCCCGCGTCGGGTCTTTTTCAGCAGCATCGTCCCGCGGGGAAAGATGCAGCTATTATTTAGTAGAGTTCGTATTTCCCTCCTTTCTTTATTCTCTATCCCGACGCGAGACGCGTCGCCCCCATTAGAGCTTGCGTTGGGTGGTAGCGTTGGATGGTAGCATTTGGTGGTAGCGCGTTTCAGGTAACTTAAAATGCCCCCAAAATGGTCTCGCTTTTGATGCCTATCCTGAACACCCTATTAGTTAACTTATTATTTTGTGGGGTGATGGCAATGGCTATTGTGCGGTAAGACATCGCACCAATAAACACCACAGCCGCACAATCATAGAAGGATTGCGCGGCCGTGGCCTATATTACTATCCGGTTAGTGCTTTACTCTTCATTGCCCCACCCTGTGGTGCCGAATAATTGGGAGGGACTTTTGTCGGAATCGTCAACATTCTCATTGGGCTTGACGGGGAGGCTCGTTGTGCCATTGCCGCCACTTGTGGCTATGAGGCCTTCGGGGTGGAGGAATACGCCCTGTGAGTGGGGACGCTCGTAGTGTTTCTTTTTCATTATAGAGGTGTTGTTGCGTTTACTTTATTATTACTTTTCTGCCATTCATGATGTACAGGCCGGGGGTAGCGGGGGTGCTGATGCGACGGCCGCTGAGGTCGTGAATGGTGACGGGAGTGGTGGGGGTGCCGGCAGGGGCACTGGGTAGGGCTGTAACGGTGCCGTCGGCATGGATTACCTGCAGGGCGCGTTGCGAGGCTGCAGTTGACGGGGCGTAGTAGCAGCGGAAGGCTGTGACGCGACCGGCCGGAGTGGTGACGCCAAAGGCGGTGCCTGAGGCATTGAGCTTGTACTTGCCAGCGCCTATGGTGCCGTTGACAAAGGTGCCAGTGAGTGTGCCTTCGGCGGCTGGGGTGTTGAGCGGATTGGCCACTACGGCGGCATCGTGCTTGGTTATTTGCCATTCGGTCACATTGTCGGGGCAATATACCAGGCAGGGCTGGCCTGCGGGTTGTTCGCCGTTAGCGGCTATGAACTGCAGTGCCTCTGCTCCGTCGGTGCCGGTGGTGAGGGCGCTGAACTGCTCGATTATCGCTCCCGTGCCAAAGTCGGCAGGTTCGGTGGCAAAGGGCAGGCACACGCTGTTGTAGCCGGCCGTGTTCTGACGGTTGTAGGCGAGTGTGGCAGCCGTGAAGTCGGTGGGTGCGTAGAAGTCGGCCTTGTCGGTGATGACTACATTCTGCGCGGTGGCAGTAGCGGCGTCAACGATGTTGGCTGCCTCGGTCAGGGTGGCGGGCAAGGCGTTGGGGGTGGGCTGTATGTAGGCCAGGGCATTGCCCTCGAGGGTAGGCAGTGTGGCGGCTGTGCCATCGGTGTAGACGGTGCTGCTCTTGTCGGCAGACAGGGCGTCGGCATGGTACACCTTGAGCGTGTAGGTGGCGGCACCCGGTGCGGGCAGAGTAACGTCTGTGCCATCGGGCTGTGCTACCTTTACTACCATGCTCTTACCGTCGGCAGCCAGGGCATTGACCACACTTTGCGGCAGAGTGAAGGTGTTGGTGTTGGCAAAGTAGAGCAGGTTGCCCTCGTTGTCGTACACCTTGTAGCCTACTGCGCCCTCGCCCTTCATGGTGATGGTGCTGTTGCGGCGGGTGTAGGTGTAGCCCGAGGCGTAGTGGCCGGCAGTGAAGTCGGAGTATGAACCTACATCGCCGCACTTGCCTACTGCATCTTCGGTGTCAAAATCGGTGCGCAGTATGAGGTTACCTGACTTGTCGTACAGATAGTTGCCGTCGTGGTCCTGGGCTGGCTCGTGCTTGATGTGGTTCTCAATAAAGAGCAGGTTGCCCTTGGGCTTGCTGTACTGCTTCATGTGCGCCTTGGCGGCATCAATCATCTCCTGCGTACAAACGGTGTAATAGTTGCCGTAGTCGCCAATGACGCGGGTGCTGAACGGCACGAAGAAGCCGTAGGCCTGGAAGAACTCTGAGAGGTCTTCCTTCACTATGTCTGACACCTTGACGGCGAATTTCAGAAAGTCCTCCGAGGCCGGTATGGGATTTTGCTGCGAGCCTCTGCCGTGGTTGAGGGGATCCTTGCGCAGCTGGCGGAAGAGTTCACTGCAGAAACCGGGATAGTGGCCTGCCACCTCGTAGTAGAGGTAGAGTTTGAGGTACATGGTGTTGCGGTCCCACAGATTGTAGTCGTGCCAGCTTGTGCCTGCGGCGTAGAGGTTGGCCACGTCACGGAATTTGCGGTGCTGGAGGCGGGTTGAGGTCCTGCCGTTTTGGTGTACCACGGCTTGTGCAAAGAGGTTGTTTGATATTTCGGTACAGCCAATCATGTTGATCAGTCCCTGGTGGTTGTGTCCCACCTCATGGGCCGGCCCCCAGAGCGAACCGCCGCCCACAGACATTTTGTCGTAGTTGAGAATTTCGCCAAGCGTGCTCTCATTGTAATAGGTGCCATAGCTTGAGGCGAACATGTAGTTGTAAGTAACTGAGTAGAAACCGAGCATGTTGCGCCAGCGGTCTTTATACTCGTTTACAGCCATCATGCTGTGCTGCACGCCCACCATCCAGTCCCAAAAGTCTACTATCTCACGCATCTTTACGGGAATGATATTTTTGGTCAAATCGCAGTTCATTTGGTAAATGACGTTGGTGCCCTTCATCATGGCAAAAGGCTTGACAAAGAGGCCGTCCTTCACCATCTGCTGCCAGGCCTCGTCGGTGTCGATGCCGGCACGTGTGGCATCAAAGTAGCCGTCTACCTCACCACCCTCGATGTGGACGGGAATGTCGGGATAGTCGCGCCACTTCTTTGAGTTGGCGGCATCGCTCGTGGCTACCTCGTAGTGTACGTACAGGGCCGAGGCATCGTCGAGGCGCACAATGTTGAGTCCCTTTTTGAGCTGAGTGCTGTTGCCCTGGCTGTCGGTTTTGGTCACAGCACGCAGGTTGACGGTGCTGCCTTCGGGAATGTCGGCTCCCACAAACACGTAAACCAATTGATTGAGTTTGCCCCAAATGCCCGTCGGGTTGCTGAGGTAGCTGTAGGGATAGCCTATCTTAAGAATGCTGTTCCATGTGTCGGGATTGGTGTATGGCTCAATGTTGCGCACGCGGAATATTTTCTCCCACTTGGCCCACGAGTTGTTCTTTACCTTGAGCGCCATGTCCTGCAGTACTGATGAGGTAATGCCGGCCGTGTTCATGGCCTGCTTGAGCTCGTTGTCGGTCATGCTTTGGTATGCGCTGGCCAACTGGGTGCATGCGGCATCGGTAAAGAAGGTGGCGAGAGCTGTGTTATAAGTATCGGCATTGCCCAATTCGCCATTGTTGGCAAGATACTCCTGGCGTGCGGCAGCCAGTTCGTCGTCTGTAAAGTTGGTTGCCTCAATGCTCCACACCGAAGCGCTTGAGCGGTCGCTGGCATAACTGTTCCACACCACGATACGCCCCTGCGAACTGTGCAGTGCATGCGTGGGCTGCTGATTGAGGGTTATGTCGAAGTGGGTAGAGAAGCGCGAGAAGCTGCTTACCTGGCCCACCTTGAAGCCACCATCGGTTTCGTTCTCCGTCACATAGTTGCGCGCGTTGAAGGCCGCAGCATTCATGTAGTGCTGCGTCAGGGCATTTTGCAACTGATAATAGCCTTCCTTGCCCTCAACTGGCACGAAACGCCAGTATTGGGCAAATTTCGCTGCATTATACGTAGCGGCGTCACCCTGGCCCGTAGCAAGATTTTCGGCCATCACGGTGCCATATATATCGCGCAGGGTCACCCATTGGTTGGCGTCGGGCACTGCTGTCAAGCGGTTGTTCTGCGCATCAAAGTGATTGCGCACTACATCGTCTGTCAAGTCGTCTACCTTTTCGAACAGCCAGTCGCAGCCCGCAAAGTCGCCGGAATTGACATTCCAACCCATCACCACATCGTTATACACCTGATAGTGCAGGCCATTGTCTGAAAAATCGGCTTTATCAGACAGGTGTACGTAGTACTGGCTGTCGGTATTGTCGGGATTGTAGCGTATGTAGAAGGTGCGGGCTTCGCCCGTATTGGTATAGTTGAGGTATTTGCCCGTATAGTAATTGCGGAAGGTGTAGCCCCCGTCACTGGTTTTTTCGGCTATCCACACCTGGCGGTTGGCCTCACTGGCATCAGTCAGGGCATTGCGCATGCGGCAGGTGCCGTTTGAGGTATCGTCGGTTGTCAAACCTGTTATGTCTGTTACATAAGGCATTAACGAAGCATCTACAGCACGGCGCGACTTGATGCGCATCTTGCCATATTGCAGCAAATCGGTCAGATAGTCGTCCTTTACATAGTTGGTGCGCTTGGACTTGATGGTGGTTATCTGGGCGTCTGTCAGCCCCGCAGGCTTGAACACCCACAGCGAGTTGAAGTCATTTGTGCCATCACACAATGTCCAGCTGTATATGGCACCATTGGGCTTGTCTGTACAGTTCAGGCCTAACGTGCTGCCACCCGATTCTGTATCGGCTATGTCGTATGCATTAGCATAATTACTCATGCCAATGCTGAAGCCATAGGCCTGGGTACCCATTTGGTACTGCACGTTTTTCGTACCATTGAGTGACTGCACATAGTGACCCGTCATAAGGTTTTGCAAGGCTATGGTGCCGTCACCCTGGTCGATGAGTTGCCAATACTGCGCATCGGTTTCGGTGCCATCGGTCACACTGCCCAGCATGCCGTTGTACTCATAGAGCGTATTTGTGGCAAACTGGCTCGAATAGTTGAATATGCGATACACTTTGTCACCTGTCACGGGGCGCACTTGGCCCAAAGCGGCAAGTTCCTCGTCAATTTCAGCCTCGGTATAGTCGTGTACAAAGCCCCACTCCGAACCTGTCAAACCCGAAGCCTGACCATCATTTGGATTCCAACCGCACACGATGTTGTCGTTGCGCCAATTATAACTGTAAGTGGCACTGGCACTGGTCATGATGTTGAACCATGTGCGGGCGTCGCCCGTTTTGGTGTTTTTGGGCACATAGACTTCGGTCGCGGCGTCAACGGTCGTTATCATCGAAGCGTCGTCGTTGGTGCCTTGCAGATATTTCAGCGTCTGCTTGTTCTGCACAGTGTAGTAGTCGGACTTGCCGGCTACGGCTTTCACCAGCCACAGTTGTGCGTCGGCATCGCCCGAGGTGGTGTTGAGTGCCTGTGTTTTGACAACACCTGCCCATCGGCCAGATACGGGGTTTGCTGCGCAGTTTGCCCAGAATTGTGATTACCCGTCTTGATGCGGTAATAGGTACCGCTCTTGAGCTGGGTCACTTGCTTGAGTTGCGCACTGACGGGCAAGCTCATGCACAGCCCTATGCACAATAAGAGCACGGACTGTAACATCGTTAAGAATGGGGATTTATTCATATTGTTTATATTTGTTTTTCTTCTCTACACAATAACCGTCCACAAAGGTAGGATATATAAACGAGAAAACAGCACACTACGATTAGGTAATGTGCTGACGATAATATAATTATGTGATTATTATACAATAGGTTTACAACTTCATACTTCGCGGCTCTTACTTTGCTGCAACAACAGATAATTGCAGAGCCGGTATAAGTTGTAAAGTCGGACACTGGGTTGTGTGCCAGTCAGGTTGCGACGCATGCAGCCGCCAAAGATGCGATAATACAGCAGGAGGGGTGTCACCACATGCCAGCGGTGCAACCTGTCAGCACAACGCAATATGTTGGTGTAGTCGCGCATTTCGGGGGCTAACGTCAAAAGTGTGCGCAGGCCTTCATCGGTTTTGTTGAGAAATGCCTCGTTTGATTCAAAGTCATCAACCGCCACAGGGTTGTCAATGTGCTTGACGGGTATGCCCTCGGCCAATAGTGTGCGGCCAAAGAGCACGTCCTCATAGCCGTAATGCCTTATGCGCTCGTCGAAGGGGTGCGAAAGCAGCACGTCACGACGCATGAGGAAATTGCTCGTACGAAAGCCTTGATAGGGTGACACCTTGCGGCGCTCTACGCTGTGGCGTGGCTCACAAGCTAACTCATAGCGGTAGCGCAAGTTGTGTGCGGCAAGCTCGGCATTGGGCACAATGCACACGCCACCATACACTACGTCATCGCCCTTGCAGCGTAAATAGCGCGACAGGTAGTCGGGCACGACAACCTGCACATCGCTGTCGAGGAACAACAAGTAGGGGTACTTGGCCTCGCGTGCCAAATAGTTGCGTATACATGCCCTTCCAATGTTCTGTTCCAACTCTATCAAACGGCAGTTGTCCCAATCGCGTATCATGCGGTTGGCTTGCTTCACCGCACTGTCGGTCGACCCGTCGTCGGCTACCAATACCTCATAGTGCAAGCCGTCAATATTCTCGGCCTGCAGCTGAAGTGAACGCACCAATGTTGTGCATTCGCGGTTATAAGTTGGAATGACTATTGAAAGCGTAGCTATCATGAGTGCAAAGTTAATAAAAATAATTGTGGTAACGCTCGCTATCGCTCGCGAATGTGCAGAGGTACGAATGGCTAATATGACAATGTGTGTAATATGCTAATGGTCAGACACTCGTGCTCGTTGTCGCGAGCTGATGTGCTGATGTACAGATAGGCAATGCTTGCGTCCTTAATCCACTTTTCAACCTGTCAATCTGAATAAAAGCGCAAGCACTAAACGCTATCACCAACGCTAGCTCTAAACGCTAGCTCTAAACGCAAGCACTAATGGGGGCGACGCGTCCCGCGTCGGGAAAAGATGCAGCTATTATTTAGTAGGGTTCGTTTTACCCTCCTTTCTCTATCCCGACGCGGGACGCGTCGCCCCCATTAGTGCTTGCGTTTTGTGCTTGGGGAAGTGCAGGAGATG
>OFMS01001531.1_pt1 | contig 15075 bp, 10 predicted proteins | sample 1541871 | NCBI WGS metagenome assembly OFMS01 (sample SAMN04209251, study PRJEB22552) | human gut metagenome | biome: gut; material: feces | host: Homo sapiens | place: USA: Oklahoma
GTAAACCGGCGGTTCTTTGTCGTTTTTCTATTCTGTTTTCTATTCGTTTGTCGTTCCGCCATGGAAGCCGTAATACGTCTCTCCCGCTGCAAGATCCACGCCGTTTGCCGCTGCAAGAGTATGAATCGTGACAAGCTCATACCCGCGGTTGATCAGCTCCGGCACGATCGTTGCACACGATTCTACGGTCGTCTCGTGGATATCATGCATCAGGATAATGTCTCCCGGGCTTACACTGTCGAGAACGGCGCTGATGTTTGCCTGTACATTTTTTGTCTGCCAGTCCAGGGTATCGACATCCCACATGATGCTCGGGCGGCCGATAGATGCGAGCAGTTCATCGGTGCTGTTTCCATACGGGAAACGGATGACAGTTGCACCCTGTCCGTTGTTGTACTGGGCGATCAGATCATCCGTCATCTGGAACTGGGCAAGGCCGTCGTCGAGGCTCAGTTCTTTCATATTCGGATGCGCATAGGAATGGTTTCCAAGCTCACAGCCGATTGCCGCCATACGCGGGATCACATCTGCACCGTATTTTTCCACATTGCTGCCGAGCATAAAGAACGTCGCCTGTGCCCCGTACTGCTCCAGCGTATCGAGAAGCGTGCTGGTATAGACGTCTGGGCCGTCATCAAAGGTCAGGGCTACCATCATCGAGCCGTTGCGGTCTGGCTGGTAAACACCCTGGTCATCAAAGTAACAGCCTTTTCCGCCGATCGGTTTCCAGCCGGTCGCCATGTAACCATTGGAATCAAAATGGTACTGGTTTCCGTCGATATCTGCCCAGCCGTTGACGTAGTACGTTGTGGCATCCGTTGCGTACCACCAGCCCGACGAGCTGTACTGCCATCCCGGCGTCTCATTCGGCGGCGTGGTCTCCGCAAGCTTCTTAATTCCCGCATTTCCCGATCCGTCCTCCGCCTCCGGCGCCGTCTCGCTCACCGTCTTTGCGGCTGTGTCATTACTCAGTACAATTCCTTTTTTCGCAAGCTGCGCTCCCGCAAATTTCCAGATAAGCGCAAGAAAAAGAAGGCCGATTACCACACACAGGGAAATCCGTGATACTTTCTGCATCATCTGTCTGCGGCGCATCTGCTTTCTTCTCTGTTTCAATGATTTTCTTTCCATATGATCTGTTTATACTCCATCGTCCCGCCCCTTTGCGGAACTTTCTTCCATCGTAACGCAAACGTTTTTCGACATTTTTCTACTTACTATCATAACGTGATCTGACCTAAGATGCAAGGCACAAATTCTTACATTTTTCCACTTCTGGTAAATTTAAGTTCATGGTTTCTTAACATCTTCATCGCAGCAAAGAAGAGTGACTCTGTTCCCGGAAAATCGGATGCAGAATCACTCTTTTTCGTGTAGTTCTTATTCAATTTCAGCCCGTCTATTTTCCCAGATCAACGCCCTTCAGGAAGTCACTTCCCATGACCCAGGTTTCCTTCTCCAGCGTTACGGCGGATTCGATTTTCCAGGTGATCGTCTCTGTTTTGGTTTTCCGGAAGAAATGGAGGAAACGGGTTCGTCGCTCAATCGCAGCGGTCACGTTGGTTTCAATCTTCATCTGCTTGGATTCGTTGGTTACGGTTGTGGAGACGCTGCTCACAGTGATGCTGGTGATTCCGGTGTTGGTGTCGCTGTTTAAGTAGGCATCGCAGAGCTGCTGGTACTGTTCTTTGACGGTTTTCTGTACGGCGGTGTCGGCGGAAAATTCGTTTTTGATGGTGCTGAAGGATTTTCCGGCGGCTGCGGCTGTGAATACCTTGTCCAGGGACTCTTCTGCGCGGTCGGCGATGGTTTTGCCGGTGGAATCGTTGAGTTTTAAATCCGGCAGGAATTCCATGCTGCTGTTGTCCTGCACGAGGATGATCTCGCGGTATGGGTCTTTCTGTTTTTCGGTCAGTTCAATGGTGTGGCCGCCGTGGAAGAGATACGGGATTTTGTAGATGCTGACGTTATCTGCCGTCTCTTTTAAATACTTTTTCCCGACCTGCACGCCGTCCAGATAGAACGAGGCATCCGCCGGGACGGTGATTTCGACATCCGTCACGTAGCTGTCTTTCGGCACAACGTACCACTCTTTGAAGTTCCATTTTACGGTATCCCCGGCGGCGATCTCCAATGTTTCTTCCTGCGAGTCGCTCACGCCTTTTAACGTGTACCGCACAGTATAAATCCTGTTTTCCCCGGTCTCAAGATTCTGTTTTCTGCGCATGAAAAAGCTCTTGATCTCCGGTGTTTCCTGCCCGTCAGTGCCGTCCTGTTTTGCTTTCCAGGTCATTGCATTGACGTAGTTCTTCCGCGACAGAAACGTGCTGTCCGGGAACTGACATACATCGTATGCACTGTTCCAGTCTCCTGCCAGGCATGCTTCCACGTAATTCCGTCCTGCCGCCTGCGGTGCATACAAATACGCGCCCGCCATAAAAAATACGGCGCACAGAATCAGAAACAGACTGAGATTCACGATCAGAATCCGCAGACTCATCGGCAGATCACGAAATTTTGCCGCCCGTATTTTCACAGAAAGCTCCGTCGTTTCTTCTCCATCTTTTTCCTCATGACGGAATTTTTTTCCTTTTCTTTTCCACTTCTGGAGCATAGTTTACCTCATCTTTTCCTCTTTATTTGGTAATTATTCAGAGCCATGCGAAATGGAAGAAAAAATTGCGAATCATGCTTGCATGAATGAGCAGTTTTTTCTGGAATTTCATATGGCGACAAGCCACATCGAGATGCAGCGTAAGCGGAATCGAGATGGGGCTCTGAATAATTACCTTGTTTCTTCCACCGAATACGTATGCACCCGGTCGCTCGTCTGGCTGTATGCCTCGCCTTCCGCATAATACTCCTGCGACGTCGTGGAAAAACGCGTAATCGTCTCTTTCACACACTCCCCTGTCGTTCCCTGATGAAGAAACAGCCCCACGATCATCAGAATCGCAAACACATTCAGAATCAGTACCGCCACATTTACTGCAATGCCAGGTATCTTTTTGATCCACATAGGCTTCCCTCTTTTCTGTCTCCATTGTAACAAAATGCTCCCGAAAATACAAGGAAAGCAGAGACCCCGGCGAACCGGAAATTCTCTGCTTTCCACAAATGACATATTTATTTTTTAACCTTGAAGGGTTTACTCCTCGGTATCATCCTTTGACGGAATCATTTCCTCAAAGTCGAAGTCGAGCATCGGCTTTTCCTCTTCAGCTGACGGTTCTTCAACCGGAGCTTCTGCCATCGGAGCTGCCGGAGCATCGTCCTCAAGATCTTCGGTCAGAATCAGATCCTCGTCCTCTTCTTCCTCGATCATGCTGTCGGTATTCAGATGAATGTTGCTGTAACACTTCATACCAGTACCAGCCGGAATCGGTTTACCGATGATAACGTTCTCTTTCAGACCTACCAGGTGGTCAACTTTACCTTTGATAGCGGCATCGGTCAGAACCTTGGTGGTCTCCTGGAAGGATGCTGCGGACAGGAAGGAATCAGATGCCAGGGATGCTTTTGTGATACCAAGCAGTACCTGTTTTCCTTCTGCCGGCTCTTTTCCTTCTGCGATCAGAGCTTTGTTAGTCTCGTCGTACTCCAGGAAGTCTACCATGTCGCCCGGAAGGAATTCGGTATCTCCGTTTTCCTCGATGCGGATCTTCTTCAGCATCTGGCGAACGATAACCTCGATATGCTTATCGTTGATTTCTACACCCTGCAGACGGTAAACTCGCTGTACCTCGCGGAGCATGTAATCCTGAACGGCACGGACGCCTTTGATCTTCAGGATATCGTGCGGGTTTACAGAACCTTCGGTCAGCTCGTCTCCAGCTTCCAGAACCGTTCCGTCAGCGATCTTGATACGGGATCCGTAAGGGATCAGGTATGTCTTGGATACGCCATCGTCCGGATTGGTAACCACGATTTCGCGTTTTTTCTTGGTGTCTTTGATCTGTGCAACACCAGGGATCTCGGTGATGATAGCAAGTCCTTTCGGCTTTCTTGCCTCGAAAAGCTCCTCGACACGAGGAAGACCCTGTGTGATATCTCCACCGGCAACACCACCGGTATGGAAGGTACGCATGGTCAGCTGTGTACCAGGCTCACCAATCGACTGTGCTGCGATAATTCCGACAGACTCACCAACCTGTACTGCCTCGCCGGTTGCCATGTTGGCACCATAGCATTTTGCGCAGATTCCGTTACCGGAACGGCAGGTAAGAATGGTACGGATTTTTACTTTTGTATAATGCTCACCGTTCTCGTTGATGCCGTCTTTGATGACACGGGCAGCACGTTTCGGGGTGATCATATGGTTTGCTTTTACAATGACGTTGCCGTCCTTGTCTTTGATCGTCTCGCAGGAGAAACGGCCTGTGATACGATCCTGCAGACTCTCGATCTGCTCTTTTCCGTCTGTGAACTCGCTGACCCACATACCCGGAATTTCGTCCTTGCCCTCGGCACAGTCGATTTCACGGATGATCAGGTCCTGAGAAACGTCTACCAGACGACGGGTCAGGTAACCGGAGTCGGCGGTACGAAGCGCGGTATCGGACATACCTTTTCGTGCTCCATGTGCGGACATGAAGTATTCCAGTACCTGAAGACCTTCACGGAAGTTTGACTTGATCGGCAGCTCGATGGTGTGTCCGGTTGTATCGGCCATCAGTCCTCGCATACCGGCCAGCTGTTTGATCTGCTTATCGGAACCACGGGCTCCGGAGTCAGCCATCATGAAGATGTTATTGTATTTATCCAGTCCGTCGAGCAGTGCTTTTGTAAGCGCATCGTCGGTCTTCTTCCAGGTATCTACAACCTCTTTGTAACGCTCTTCGTCTGTAATCAGACCACGTTTGAAGTTTCTTGTAATCTTGTCTACCGTTGCCTGTGCTTCGGCGAGCATCTCCGGCTTCTGCGGCGGCACGGTCATATCGGAAATGGATACGGTCATGGCTGCACGGGTGGAGTATTTATATCCGGTTGCCTTGATATAGTCCAGAACCTCTGCGGTTTTGGTAGCTCCGTGTGTATTGATGACTTTTTCCAGAATCTGTTTCAGCTGTTTCTTTGCAACGAGGAAATCAACCTCAAGCGCAAGCTCGTTACCCGGAACCGTACGGTCTACGTATCCCAGATCCTGCGGCAGAATCTCATTGAAAAGGAATCTTCCGAGTGTGGAGCTTACGTTCTGCTGCATTACAGTACCATCTTCCAGCTCTTTTTCGCAGCGGATGGTAATCTTGGTCTGCAGGGTAATGTATCCGTTCTCGTATGCCAGGATGGCTTCGTTCATATCGCGGAAGAAGCTTCCTTCGCCCTTCTCGCCCGGACGCTCCTGTGTCAGATAGTAGATACCAAGAACCATATCCTGGGAAGGAACGGCTACCGGACCACCATCGGACGGTTTCAGCAGGTTGTTCGGAGAAAGAAGCATGAAACGGCACTCTGCCTGCGCTTCTACAGACAGCGGCAGATGGACAGCCATCTGGTCACCGTCGAAGTCAGCGTTGAATGCGGTACAAACCAGCGGGTGCAGCTTAATCGCTTTACCTTCTACCAGAATCGGCTCGAACGCCTGGATACCCAGACGATGCAGGGTAGGGGCACGGTTCAGCATAACCGGATGCTCTTTGATGACGTCCTCGAGAACGTCCCATACCTGCGGCTCGAGTTTCTCGACCATTTTCTTTGCATTTTTGATGTTATGTGCAGTGCCGTTGGAAACCAGCTCTTTCATAACGAACGGTTTAAACAGCTCGATTGCCATTTCTTTCGGCAGACCGCACTGGTAAATCTTCAGTTCCGGTCCTACGACGATAACAGAACGGCCGGAGTAGTCGACACGTTTACCAAGAAGGTTCTGACGGAAACGGCCGGATTTACCTTTCAGCATGTCGGACAGAGATTTCAGAGGACGGTTTCCAGGACCGGTTACCGGACGGCCGCGGCGGCCGTTGTCGATCAGGGCATCAACTGCCTCCTGGAGCATACGTTTCTCGTTGCGCACGATGATATCCGGCGCACCGAGCTCCAGCAGTCTCTTCAGACGGTTGTTCCGGTTGATGATACGGCGGTACAGGTCATTCAGGTCGGATGTTGCAAAACGTCCTCCGTCAAGCTGTACCATAGGACGCAGATCCGGCGGAATAACCGGAACCGCATCAAGAATCATCCACTCCGGACGGTTTCCGGACTCACGGAATGCCTCAACAACCTCAAGTCTCTTGATGATGCGGGCTCTCTTCTGTCCGGTAGAATCTTTAAGACCTGCCTTTAATTCAGCAGACTCTTTTTCCAGATCGATTGCCATCAGAAGCTCTTTGATGGATTCCGCACCCATACCTGCACGGAAGCTGTTTCCGAACTCCTCTCTGGCATCCTGGTATTCTTTCTCGGTCAGAACCTGTTTGTACTGTAATTTGGTATCGCCTGCATCAAGAACGATGTAGTTTGCGAAATACAGAACCTTTTCCAGAGTTCTCGGAGACAGATCCAGGATCAGTCCCATACGGGACGGAATTCCTTTGAAATACCAGATGTGGGATACCGGAGCTGCCAGCTCAATGTGTCCCATACGCTCACGGCGCACACTGGATTTTGTTACTTCTACGCCGCATCGGTCGCAGATTACGCCTTTGTAGCGAATTTTCTTATATTTACCGCAATGGCACTCCCAGTCTTTGCTTGGTCCGAAGATTCTTTCACAGAACAGACCGTCTTTTTCCGGTTTCAGCGTTCTGTAGTTGATGGTCTCCGGTTTTTTTACCTCGCCATGGGACCACTCCCGGATTTTCTCCGGGGAGGCAAGTCCTATTTTGATGGCATCAAAGCTCATCTGGTAATTTTCTTTTTTTGCTGTTTCTGGCATTTGATTACCCCTTTCCTCGCAAAGCGAAGATCTACAAGTTACATGTCATCATCTGAACTTTCATCCAGATCAAGATAAGAGTCTTCTTCTTCATCCTCTTCCACATCTACCATTTCTTCTCCGTCAAACTCTTTCTTGGAGAATCCATAGTCACCAAATCTCTCGTCCTCTCTGTCAGAGTAACGGTCTCCCTCGATGATGTGGTTCAGATTGGTATCACCGTAATCAACTGATTCCATAATTTTAACTTCGGTATTGTCATCACGCAGTACGCGGACATCGAGTGCCAGGGACTGCAGCTCTTTCAACAATACTTTGAAGGATTCCGGAATACCAGGCTCCGGAATATTGTCGCCCTTGATGATGGCTTCGTATGTCTTCACACGGCCAACCACATCGTCAGACTTCACAGTCAGGATCTCCTGCAGCGTGTAGGATGCACCGTACGCCTCAAGAGCCCAAACCTCCATCTCTCCGAAACGCTGTCCACCGAACTGAGCTTTACCACCCAGAGGCTGCTGTGTAACGAGGGAGTATGGGCCGGTAGAACGTGCATGGATCTTATCGTCTACCAGGTGATGCAGTTTCAGGTAATGCATGTGTCCGATTGTCGTTCTTCCATCGAACGGCTCACCGGTACGTCCGTCGCGGAGCTGTACCTTACCGTCTCTTGCGATATCAACACCCTTCCACAGTTCTCTGTGATCCAGATGCTCTTCCAGATACTGATATACTTCCGGAAGCAGAATATCTTTATATTTCTCGGAGAATGCATCCCATTCCATGTTTACATAATCGTTTGCCAGTTCCAGGGTATCCTGAATATCTTTCTCGTTTGCGCCGTCGAAAATCGGGGTGGATACGTTAAATCCAAGCGCTGCTGCTGCAAGGCTCAGGTGGATCTCCAGCACCTGTCCGATGTTCATACGGGACGGCACACCCAGAGGGTTCAGCACGATGTCCAGCGGACGTCCGTTCGGCAGGAACGGCATATCCTCTACAGGAAGTACACGGGAAACGACACCCTTGTTTCCGTGACGACCAGCCATCTTATCGCCGACAGAGATTTTTCTCTTCTGTGCGATGTAGATGCGGACTGCCTGGTTTACTCCAGGAGAAAGTTCGTCGCCGTTTTCACGGGTAAATACTTTGGCGTCCACGATGATACCATACTCACCGTGCGGTACTTTTAGGGAAGTATCACGTACTTCTCTTGCTTTCTCGCCAAAGATGGCACGGAGCAGACGCTCCTCTGCGGTCAGCTCAGTCTCTCCCTTCGGAGTTACTTTTCCGACCAGAATATCACCGGCACGTACCTCTGCACCGATGCGGATGATTCCACGCTCGTCCAGGTCTTTTAAGGCTTCATCGCCGACACCCGGAACGTCTTTTGTGATCTCTTCCGGTCCAAGCTTGGTGTCACGGGCCTCTGCCTCGTACTCCTCGATGTGGATGGAAGTGTAAACATCATCCTGTACCAGACGCTCGCTAAGAAGAACGGCGTCCTCGTAGTTATATCCTTCCCAGGTCATAAATCCGATCAGCGGGTTTTTACCAAGTGCAAGCTCGCCCTGGTAAGTAGACGGACCGTCTGCGATTACTTCGCCGGCCTCTACATGGTCACCTTTAAATACGATCGGTTTCTGGTTGTAGCAGTTGCTCTGGTTGCTTCGCATGAATTTGGTCAGATGGTAAACATCTTTTGTTCCGTCATCATTGTTCATGCGGATCTCGTTGGAGCAGGAGTAGGAAATGGTTCCTGCTTTCTTTGCAACGACGCAGACACCGGAGTCTACGGCTGCTTTTGCTTCGATACCGGTTCCTACTACAGGAGCATCGGTGATCATCAGCGGTACGGCCTGACGCTGCATGTTGGATCCCATCAGCGCACGGTTCGCATCATCGTTCTGCAGGAACGGGATCAGGGCTGTAGCTACAGAGAATACCATCTTAGGAGATACATCCATGTAATCGAACATTCTTCTTTCGTATTCCTGTGTCTCTTCACGGTAACGACCGGATACATTCTTATGAAGGAAATGTCCTTCTTCATCCAGAGGTTCGTTCGCCTGTGCTACATGATAATTATCTTCCTCATCAGCTGTCATATAAACAACTTCGTCTGTAACACGAGGATTCTTCGGATCTGTTTTGTCGATCTTACGATATGGAGCTTCCACAAATCCGTATTCATTAATTCTTGCATAAGATGCCAGAGAGTTGATCAGACCGATGTTAGGTCCCTCAGGAGTCTCTACCGGACACATTCTTCCGTAATGGGAATAGTGTACATCTCGAACCTCGAATCCGGCACGGTCTCTGGACAGACCACCAGGTCCCAGTGCGGACAGACGTCTCTTATGAGTCAGCTCACCCAGCGGGTTGTTCTGATCCATGAACTGAGACAGCTGAGAAGAACCGAAGAATTCTTTTACAGCAGCGGTTACCGGTTTGATGTTGATCAGAGACTGTGGAGAAATACCCTCCGGATCCTGTGTTGTCATTCTTTCACGAACAACACGCTCCAGTCTTGACATACCGATACGGTACTGGTTCTGCAGCAATTCTCCGACCGCACGGATACGACGGTTTCCTAAGTGGTCGATATCATCGTCGGTTCCCAGACCATATTCCAGATGTAAGTTATAGTTAATAGAAGCAAAAATATCTTCTTCTGTAATGTGTTTCGGAATCAGATCATGAATATGATGTTTGATGGCTTCTTTCAGTTCATCAGCATCTTCATATTCTTCCATCAGCTGTTCCAGTGCAGGGTAATATACCAGCTCTGTAACACCCAGTTCTTCCGGATTACAGTCTACATGTGCGGTCAGATCTACCATCAGGTTGGACAGAACTTTTACATTTCTTTCTTCTGTCTGAATCCACACAAACGGAACTGCCGCATTCTGGATAGAAGTTGCCAGTTCTTTTGTTACTTCTGTACCTGCTTCTGCCAGGATCTCACCTGTGGTAGTATCCACTACGTCTTCAGCCAGTACATGACCGCTGATACGGTTTTTCAGATGCAGTTTTTTATTGAATTTATATCTACCTACTTTAGCCAGATCATACCGTTTCGGATCAAAGAACATGCTTGTGATCAGGCTTCTTGCGCTGTCTACTGCCAGCGGTTCACCCGGACGAATTTTTTTATACAGCTCTAACAGACCTTCTTCATAGCAGGTTGCTGTATCTTTGGTAAAGCTTGCCAGAATCTTCGGCTCCTCACCAAACAGTTCTGTGATCTCTGCGTTGGTTCCTTTTCCCAAAGCACGAATCAGAACAGAAATCGGAACCTTTCTTGTTCTGTCTACACGTACCCAGAAGACATCATTGGAATCTGTTTCATATTCCAGCCATGCTCCTCTGTTCGGGATTACGGTAGAAGAAAACAGTCTTTTACCAAGTTTGTCATGAGCAATCGCATAGTAAATACCAGGGGAACGTACTAACTGACTGACAATAACTCGTTCTGCACCATTAATTACGAAGGTACCGGTTGCTGTCATCAACGGCAAATCTCCCATGAAAATCTCATGCTCTTTAATTTCGTCGTTTTCCTTATTGTACAATCTCACCTTTACTTTTAAAGGTGCTGCATAAGTTGCGTCTCTTTCTTTGCACTCCTCGATGGAATATTTCACATCATCCTCGCACAAAGTAAAGTCCACAAATTCCAAGCTCAACTTGCCACTGTAATCAGTGATCGGAGAGATATCAGCAAATACTTCCTTTAAACCTTCCTCAAGGAACCAGTTATAGGAATCTTTCTGAACCTCAATCAAGTTGGGCATTTCCAAAACTTCTTTTTGTCTCTGGTAGCTCATCCGCATACTTTTACCGTTTGTAATAGGACGTATTCTGTTTTTTTCCATTGACCGTTTCACCCCTTGTGTATTTGATTTATTACTGCTCATGCCTTTTTCGTGCTTTTAAGATTAGACTAGTAGGCATATCTTGCCATAATAGTGCATTTTTTACAATATCACAGTTTGTCAAGAGTGTCAACCCAATTTTCTAATCTTTTTTATTTTTTCATTACAAAAACCCGGAAGAGCATTGTAGCTCTTCCGGGTTCTCCATCTTTCAACTAAATGCTGTAATCTGATTATTTCAGAGTTACTTTAGCGCCTTCAGCTTCCAGTTTTGTTTTGATTTCTTCAGCTTCTGCTTTTGCAGCTGCTTCTTTGATTACTTTCGGAGCACCGTCTACTACTTCTTTAGCTTCTTTCAGTCCCAGACCTGTTGCTTCACGAACAACTTTGATAACTTTAACTTTGTTAGGACCAACTTCTGTCAGCTCTACGTCAAACTCATCTTTCTCTTCTGCTGCTTCTGCTGCACCTGCTGCTGCTACAACAACACCTGCTGCTGCGGATACACCAAATTCTTCTTCACATGCTTTTACCAGTTCGTTCAGTTCCAGAACGGACAGTTCTTTGATAGCTTCAATAAATTCAGCTGTAGTAAGTTTTGCCATTTTTATTTACCTCCAATTATAAGTTTTGTTTTCTTTTTTAATTTTTTTTGGGCAGCTTACGCTGCTAGGAAGTTCGACATCGCTTTGCGCTGTCGAACAGCTAAGTTTCTAACCTCAGGCTGCGCTTTCAGCTTGCCTTCGCTAAGAAACTTATGCTTCTTTTGCTTCTGCGATCTGGCTGATGACGCGAGCAAAGTTGGCGATTGGGGACTGGATGCTTCCAAGCAGTTTTCCAAGAAGTTCCTCTCTGGAAGGTACTTCGGACAGTGCTTTAATTCCAGCCTGGTCATAGTAACCACCTTCAACAACACCTGCTACCAGTTCCAGCTGCGGAGCTGTCTTTGCAAATTTCGCAAGGATTCTTGCAGGGGCAGTTGCATCTTCTTTAGAGATAGCCAGAGCGTTTGTTCCATCCAGATGTTTGCACAGTTCTTCACACGGAGTTCCCTGGAATGCAAAGTTCATCATTGTGTTTTTGTATACTTTGTATACAACGCCAGCTTCTCTTAATTCCTTACGCAGCTGAGTATCCTGAGCTACTGTCAGACCACTGTAGTTTACCAGAACAACGCCCTGAGCATCAGCGATATTTGCGGAAATCTCTTCTACGATCGGTTTTTTCAGTTCAACTTTTGCCATGATTGGTGCACCTCCTTATAGATTTTGTGTACCGCCAAATATACACCTGCGGGCACTCCGTCAGCCATCCTTCCATGGGAGCAGGCTCTGGCTGCCCGAGGCAAGGTATAAAAAAACCTCTTTGTGCACGACAAAGAGGACCTCGATTCTTTACTAAGAATGTACTTCCTCGGCAGGCGTTTTAGTCTTATGCCTTACGGCACCTGCTGTCTTCGGCGTGATACTTAGGTATAATACCATCAAGGTTGTGGCTTGTCAATAGTTTTTCTCTATTTTTTAAACTATATTTGTTACAGTTCAGCCTAGAGATATTAATTAACGACTGAATAGTTACCTATATTTCACTTTACATTTAACAGAGCTTATACTGTATGCAGAAAAATTCTTCATTTATCTGAATGCATTACCTATAATCAGAAAAGAGGATGTGATCTAAATGTAATCACATCCTCTTCAAAGAGAACCAACTTATTTTCAGCTCTTCACCGCTCCAGCAGTAACACCTTTAACAAAATGCTTTTGAAAAAGTAAAAATATTACAATCAATGGTAGGATTGCAATCAGAACGCTTGGAAAAAGCGTCTCCCAAGGACTCACATATTGCCCGGCTGTCATCTTAACATAATAGATCTCAAGCGTTATGGTTTTGAAATCCGACGTTTCAAGCACCAGGAACGGAAGAAGATAATCATTCCATATCCACATACCATTCAAAATTATAATCGTTATAGTCATAGGTTTAATCAAAGGGAGCATGATATAAAAGAAGGCCTGCATAATATTTGCACCGTCAATAACAGCAGACTCTTCAATATCTTTTGGAATGCTCTTAATGTAACCTGTCATCATAAACACAGACATACTGATACCAAAACCTGTGTATAGGATAATCAATCCCACGAACAGGTACTAAGCTCAGTAAGCACTAATTCTCCGTTATCTGACCCGAACAAGTCACTAAGCATATTCTTATTTACGATATAACCGATTCCTTCAACGCCATAAGGGATCCCATAACTTTCCGGCCCACCATCTGTTAAACGCATAGTATCAGGAACAGAAGATACAATATCCTGAAATTCCGGATCTTCAACAGTTGATAGATTCAAAACCCGACCGCTTTCTTTCCATTCCGGCAAAGCTCTTAAAGCGGCTAAAGTATAAATTGCCGGTGGATTTTCCGAATTCATCTGCGCACGTAAAATCTCGTCAGAATCCTGACCAGAACCGATACTAAACGATCTTCCGTATAATCCACATATTCTACAGACTCATGGAAGTTTTCCGTGGACGGATAATCTTCCAGTCTTGCAGCAAAGGTATCTGCCAATTTACCGGATGGATTGACCAGACCACACAATACCTGTGCCATCGCGGTTCCGCCTTCCATGCCTCCCTGGCCACCGTATAAAGCAGCTCCGATCTTATCATCTCTCTTGATCCAGGACAGATCGATCACTCCACCGATATTTAATATAACTACAATTTTATCATATACTTCTTCTACCTGCGCCAGCAGTTTTTTCTCACCTGCAGTCAGATAAAAATCTCCATCCAGATACACTTCCGCAGACAGTTTCGGCATACTGGTCTCGTCCGGCCACGGGTTAAATTCTCCATTGTATTCCACACTGGAACGATCCCATCCTTCTCCGGAAAAACGACTCAGTACAACAAGTGCAGTATCACCAAACTTATTTTCTGCGGCCTAATCACCGCCCATTATCTTTATTTTACGCAAAAAACAAAGAATTTTCCAGATATGATTTCGGCTGATTTATAGGTCATTTCCGACTTTTTAAAAAAAGTCCTGAATCCGTGAAGTTCACGGATTCAGGTTTACGTTAAAAGGGACGGGGTCATAAGATCTTCTTACAACTCCGTCCCTTTTGATATTTCAACAGAACCCTCTACCGGATCTCTGTTGGTTTCATCATGTTACTATTGTTCCAAAGACTTATTATATATAGCAATTAAGCCTGTGTCGGAGTGATGTTCGGCAGCATGTATTTGAAGCAGCTCCACCACCACCATGGACCACTATACGGATTTTCCGCATTTGGATAACCTTCCCAATATGTTGAGTTGGTCGGAACGAATTTTGTACCAGCGAGGAAGTTGATATTAGGCATATCTGTTACACATTCCTTCAGGAATTCCTGATGTAATTCATAAGATTTTTCATCGTCAGGAGAAGTATTAGCAAGCTCATGAATAATCTCTGTAGCTTTTTCGTTTTTCCATCGGAGACCCTGTCCGGAACCAGTCTCGCCAACAGGTTTGATCAGATTTGCATCAAAACCACTGATTCCGGTATAGAAATCTTTCAGGGTACCAGCGGATATCCAGTAACCAGCGATATCAAAGTTACCCTTTCCACCGTCTACATCCCATGTTGCAGAAGATTTGGAAGTGATTGTACACTGGAAACCGAATTTTGTCAGCTGGTTGTAAGCTGCCTGTACGCCACGTGCTGCCTGGAATTCAGTATCAGCAAGATAGCTCATCTCGAAGGTGAACGGTTTGCCTTCATAGTTCCATACGCCGTTTACTTTTTCAAGACCGGCTTTTTCCAGCAGTTTTGTAGCAGCTTCTTCGTCGTGTTTCCACCAGCCTGCACCAAACATGCTGATCAGTTCTTCATCGGATCCTTCAACGCCAAGAGACTCAGCCATACGTTTTGCATAACCTGTGTCGTAAGGTTTAAAGGTTGTTCCATCGCCAAGATCCAGTTCAAAGTTTTCCAGCCAATCCTGCATCGGGATTGTGTATGTATCCTGCAGGAACTGTGTATTGTTAAACAGCGGGATCGGAGCCGCACGTCCGGCACCGGAGAACGTGTTCATGGAAATCTCATCGATATTAAGTGCTAAAGCAATACCCCAACGGAAATCTGCATTGTCATAAGGTGCGCCTTTACCCATGGAGAATACGATTCCTTTTGCACCCGGGTCATCTGGGTTTGCATATGGGAAGTCATTGTACCAGCAGTTAATCTTGTCATTCGATTCTTTCATTGTCTGGAACTCTTCCAGTGTTACTTCACACAGCAGGTCAACTTCGTTGTTGATCATAGCCA